>Ga0272449_1002016_pt1 | contig 19567 bp, 17 predicted proteins | sample YNPCB0241_FD_198679 | JGI IMG/M metagenome (GOLD analysis project Ga0272449, IMG submission 198679) | Hot spring sediment microbial communities from Yellowstone National Park, WY, United States - YNP-CB-024-1 | ecosystem: Environmental > Aquatic > Thermal springs > Hot (42-90C) > Sediment... | reverse complement strand
CGCCCCCGCGGCGTGTGGGAAGTACTCATTATGTCCGTGTCGACCAATCAACGGAAGGGGGGAAGTCACGGATGGAACCCTTGAAAAACTCGCCTCCACTGCGGAAACAGCCGGCAAGAACCACAATGGGTGGCCAAACCACGGAGGAAATTCTCAAGCAATTGGGTCCGTGTCAATGGGTTCAATTATTCCAGAGGTCTAGGATATTCCTTGGCTAGTGCGGTCTATCCAGAATTGCCAATTTCGGAGCAGCCGGGTTTCGGATTCGAAGGCAGTTGCTAAAGGGCTGACCCCACACCACCAAAACGCCAAATGCTGATGAGTCCGGAGACGTTCGCGAACGTTCCCCAGGGCTTACGGCACTGTTGAAAGTTGCGGGTTTGTTCAGGCAGGAGCTAGGAAAAAAGGGTTATCATCCGTAAGTTTCTATTGCAATTAAGCTTAGGGCACCTCTGGCTGGCCGGTGTGTTGCACCACCGGCTGGCAATTTCTGACGGTGGCACTATCCAGAGACTCCGGACAGAACGGCCCGCAACAGCAACCCCCATAACCTCCGCAATTTGTCAAAAGACTCTAACGTGCACAAACTCTCCAAGGCGTCCTAGGGGTTGCACACTTGCTTGCCGTTAAACTCTCGAACTGTCATTTTGGCAGGTCGGAAAACTACGGATCAAAGTTAATGTGAAGCTTGAACGATTTGTCAAGTCGTAAGTGGTTGCATCAGAATGATTTAGGTGCAGCACGTTAAACTTGTCCCAGATTTGGCACGGATTTTGAAGTTCCGTCCAATTGGAAACAAGAAGCCTGCCAAAGGCAGAAAGAAACCTCAATCCCCTGCCCGCCGGAGATCAGTGGCCTCATGAAGGTTGTAGTCGGGTTGGGGCTAGAGGCTCAAGCAAAGGTACCTCAACAAATGCCCCCTCAAGGGTAAACATCGAAACCCACTTTTCCTTCCCTGGGTTTGATCTCAAAGCCATCTTTCTCAGTTAGTCGCTGGGTTCGATGACGCCTCGCTCTAGTGCCGGGGAGTCCGTGTGCACCGACGATTGGTGACTCCTCGGTGGACGTCTCGGTTCGATGCGAGGCGTGCAAAACTGGCGTCTTGCCAGGAAGCATCCGGCTGGCAAGACGTCAGCGGTTAGGGTGGCCGGATGCGAAACTTAGATAGTGGAGGAGGTGAGGGCATGACTCGGGCGTTGGTTCCTTGGGACGTGCGGTTGCCGCGGTTGTTTGAAAGCTTTCGGCGGGAAATTGACGAGCTGTTCGATCAGTTCTTTGGCCCCTGGGAAGAGACTCGGGAACATTGGCCTGCTTTCTCGCCGCGGGCCAATGTGGCCGAGACCGACACTCACTACGAGGTGACGGTGGATCTTCCCGGGATGAAGCCGGAAGAGTTCACCGTGGAGCTTAAGGACAATCAGCTTTGGATCACCGGTGAGCGGAAGCGGGAGCACGAGGAGAAAGGCAAGACCTATCACCGGATCGAGCGGCTGTATGGGCAGTTCCGTCGGGTAATCCCCTTCCCGGCACCGGTGAATGCCGAGAAGGTGGAAGCCGAGTACAAGGATGGGGTCTTGCGGATCCTCGTGCCCAAGGATGAGGCGGCTCAACCCAAACGGATCCCGGTAAAGGCCGGGTGATGCCCCGTGGTGGCTTCATCTGCGGCCGATTCGGCCGCTCGTAGCTATGCGTAACCGGGTTCCTATCCCGTTGCCTTTCCGCGGCCGAGCACCTCCGCTACATCGGCCGCCTTTCTTTTTTTGGAAAAGTCAAGCCCGTTTGACGTATGCTAGTTGCAGACTGGCAATGTAATTTGGCGTGGAAGAGATCCACGAACCCTGAAGCGAACTGCCACCGTTGAAAGGGACTCCCCGCCCTCTCTATGCTCCTTTCTGAATATCCCGTAGCAGGCCCCAAGAATATCCAACCGCAGACTTCAGCCAGCTACTCCTTCCCTCATTGCGGTACTTACGGGTCCGCCTCGACTGGCTGGTTACCGCTTCTCTTTAATGAAGTACCCTCTGGAGCAGGCCGGTCGAGCTGGGGATCAAAGCATCTTGTGTCTTCGATTGGCCCATCAGCCTCGCGAGTACTTCGCCAACCCCGGAGCCCAAGGGGACTCGGATAACCAGTACACACGGATAACCATTACGCGGTTCTTAGCCGACGCAACCGCTCGATTTCTTGCACAGTATAAAGGCGTCCACTGTTACAGCCCGGGCACCGGTTTGCGGCCTCTTGCCAAGCTTCTCGGGTCACTAGGTTCGAAGTCCAGAAGGGCCACGTCTGACATTGGGTCGGCCGCACCGCGTAGATCCGGCAAAGCCGGGTTTTGGGATCCAGAAAAACACAATCCCCATTAGCTAGCTCGATGAGACTAATCCGCCCCGACACTACCCGGGTAAAACGCATGTAAAACTCGGTGAGGGACATCCCCAGGTGCCCCGCAATTCGTTGGGCTTCCTTGGGACCAACCCAAACATAACCCGGAGCCCCACTGCAACAAGCCCCACAGCCCTTGCATTCAAACCGAAGTCCTGCTCGGTACCATACGGAATTGTTCCCTATGCCCGTCTTTGAGGATTTCATTTCGTGGGCCTCTCGTGTTCTTCCAGGGAGTAACCTGGGTTGATCCAATCGTTCTGAGGAAATCTTAGGGCTGTATCCGCATGAGTCTTGGGCATTCCCGCCGCGGAAAGTGTTTTACCTCACCACTTCTCGCGGATTCCTTCTAATAACCAGGAGAAACCACACTACAAAACTGCAGTCTTTCTCAGGTTTAGGGATTGGCAGTCGCATGAATTCATTTTTTGCATTTTGCAACTTACACCATGCCAATCCCGGTAGAATGGCATATTCCATCGGGTTAGCAGGGGAGAACCACTATGCTGCGACTTTTTACCCAAGATCTGTTCGGCAAAACCATTTCTGCAAAAATTTCACCGGGGTAAGATTGCAGTTACCCGCCACAGCGGTACATAGGTACAGGCAATGTGCCTGCCGAGGTACCCACGTGAAGCCGTTCCTTCCACTTTGCCCGGACGGCAGAAAGAAATGTTCGGAAAATCTCTTCGTCAGATGCTCCCCCTCGAATCATGTCTCTCAAGTTCCACCCCTCTGAGGCAAAAAGGCAGAACCGAAGGATACCGTCTGCGGAAAGCCGAAGCCGATTGCAATGGCCGCAGAAGGGTTGCGTCAGGGTAGGAATGATTCCCACTTTTCCTTTTCCGTCAGGGAAGCGGTAATGACCAGCTGGATTGATGCCCTCCGAAAGTCGGTCCGGCACTAGCGGCCCGTAAAACGCTTCTAGCCTCCGAATAATCTCTTGGCCAGGCAAAGGTTCGAGTTCAAGGGGATGCAAGGAATCATCGAGGGGCATCAGCTCGATAAAACGGATTTCCAACCCCCTTTGGCGTGCAAACTCTGTCAGGGGTATTACCTCTTCCTCCGTAAAGCCTCGGATAGCCACCGCATTTAGTTTGATTGTGCGAAAGCCTGCCTCCAAAGCAGCCTCAATCCCCTGGAGAGCCAGCGTGATGTCTCCCCCTGTCAGCACTCGATATTTTTCCGGCGAAAGAGTGTCAAGGCTGATATTGACCCGTTCCACACCGGCATTCCGCAGGGGGAAAGCCAAAGGTGCCAGCAAGGTTCCGTTGGTCGTGAGAGTGACTGTCCGGAGACCCGGAACCTCCCGGAGCATATCCACAAGCCGTGGAAGCCCCTTGCGGGCCAAGGGTTCCCCTCCGGTAAGCCGGACCTCCGTAATCCCGGCGGAGGCTGCCACCCGGACAATCCGCACAATCTCCTCAAAGGTGAGAAGTGCACTTTTCGCAAGAAATTGGACCGGACCCTTTCCGACACAATAGGCACATCGCAAGTTGCATCGGTCAGTCACAGAAATGCGGAGGTCGGAATGTCTCCGCCCCCAATTATCGACAAGCAACTGAGGCTGGCTCATCCTGTACCCTCCCGAGCTGAGGGTTCAGGAAGGGCATTTACCCACACAGCATTCCCATCGGAATCTATTTCTTTCTTCCAAATGGGTACGAGCCGTTTCAATTCCTCCACCAACCACTGAGTTGCCTGGAATGCTTCGTGCCGATGAGCCGCGGCTACAGCAACAACCACAATAACTTCGCCCACCGGGACCATTCCCAACCGGTGAATCACTGCACAGCGATGCAGTCCGAACCGATCGGTAGCTTGGGATGCGAGTTGTTGCAATTCGCTTTCGGCCATCTCCTGGAAGGCCTCAAACTCCAAACGATCGATTTTTCGGCTACCCGTCCACTCCCGCACAGTCCCTACAAAGAGATTAATTGCTCCGGCGGTAGGATCTCGAACGTACTGAAATACCTCTGCAACGTCGATTCTTTCTTCGCTAAGCCGGATAAAGTACTTGGGACCCTTCGCAAATCCCATAGCCCTATTTCCTTTGCCATAAGCGTTCTGGCATGTTTCAGTTAATTCGACTCCGCCACGAAGACGTCTCGAGATTTTAACCCGGATGGCACTCGCTCCCCATGCTCGCCTAAAGTTTAACCCCTGTGTTTCAGTCCAAAAGTTTTGCAACCCCTGCGAGCACGACTTGCTCCAATTGCTGGAGAGTCCCCCAAAAGCAAAACGGACTTTCCCTGACCAAGGGCTAACCACCGCTCACAGGAGGAAAGCATGCAACTTCCGCATTTTCCGGAATCAGCATTTCAGGAACTGCATAAACCCCGTTAATGGCTACCAATAATTGGGGTAGCAAAGGTACCAGCTGGGGAAGGGTTTCCCCTAAATGCTCTTTAAGCCCTTCCACAGTGGTTCCGGGCGATAGCTCCAACGTGACCCGTTCCGTTCCGGCGAGTTCCCGGGCCGCCGCAAATAACCGGACGGAAACCTTCACCCCTTGTCTCCTTGTTTCCCAAGCCTGACGAACAACATCACGGCAGTCGTTCCCACAAACTTAAGAGCGAGGCCACCGGAGCAGGCTTTCCAATTCTACAAACCCATAGGCACAAGCAAGCAATTCCAGTGGATGCAGCACCGGTTTCCCTGCCCCTTGCTCCAGCTGTATTCTACAGGCACTGCATTCCGTGACTCCGATTTGGAAAGCAGGATTCCGCAGGGCAACAATCAAAGGAAAACCTGCCCGTAGGCTTGCCCGATAATGGGATGCTTTAAGCCCAAAAGTCCCGGCCATTCCGGAGCAGGCATCCGGCAGGGGCAGTACCTGGAGCCCAGGAATGAGCTGCAGTAAGTGCTCTCCGGGCCGGCCCACTCCAAGAGCCTTCATTCGACACGGCTGGTGATATCCTACTGTCAAAGGAACCGGCCGAAAATCTAGCTGTAATTTGCCCTCCAGGTGCAACTGCCAAAGAAAAGTGCAAGCCTCGAAAGTTTGGGATGCCACCAAGGTTGCATCTGGGGTAGGCAAAAGCTGCGGATACTCCTTCCTTAACGCCAAAACTGCGGCTGGCTCAGTCCCTAAAACTTTAAATCCTTGCCGCACCAAGTTGGCTAATGTCCGGATGTTGCGAACCGCAAATCTCCGAGCAAGATGGAGAGCTCCGACAGTGATTGCCGGGACTCCAGCTTGGAGTTGCTTCTCGGGCACATGAACACTGATTCCGTTGTGTTGAAGCACTTCTAAAAACCATTGCCCCAATCGAGGTGCAAACCAATTCACATACACATCTACGAAGTAGGCTACCTTTACTCCTGCTTGCCGGGAAATGCGGGTTAGACGGGAACGCTTTGCAAGTTCGAGAAAAGTTTTGTCGGCAACAGGAGGCAGAAACCGTCCCTGAGCGATGCCGAACACCTTTTCCAAGATCCAGCGGAACCATGGCATCCGAAGGAGCCGATTGGTCAACCGAGGACACCTCATACCCCAACTGGCAAGACGATCCAAGCGGGCCATTACCCAATCGGAGAACCACAGCCCAGCTGCATCGACATGTTCCCCTTTTAAACTCGTGATGATTCCTGGAATATCAACACGGGCCGGACATTCAAGTGTACACATATGACAGTGTACACAGAGGTCGGCAATTTCCCGCAGGCTCCCGGACGCAATCTCGGTTGGGCGAAATCCTTCTTCGGCCAGATAGCGAAGTAAATTGGCTTTGGCCCGAGGAGAAGCCTCCTCGGTAGGCTGGGACCGGAAAACCGGGCACATTCGGCCTTCGCTCAATTGATGCCGGCACCCCCCACACGAAAAACAGATGGAGGCTTTGGCAACCAATTCGGGGAACTCTAGTTTTCTCTCTCGGGTTTTCGAACTCGGAGAGTCTCGCCGACCTCTTTCCTCCCTTTGCCTCACATTCCCAAGGAGGACACCAGCAGCCGAAGCCCCCTCAGACGCTTCGGCCGTAATATTTGAACGAAGGTACTGGTCTAGGTCATCAAGGCTCCAACTTCCTATGACTTTGCCCGGGTTAAGGATACCCCGTGGGTCAAAACTTTCCTTTACTTTCTCCATCACTGGGACCAGCCGGGGGCACTGCCGAACTAAAAATGGACTATGGATAAGGCCCCACCCACCCCCGCATGTGACACTTCCACCTGCTTCGAGCACCAATTCGCACAGGTCTTCAACGAAATTTAGGAGGGCCTTTTGGTCCTCGCGATTTCGCAAGTTCACGATTGGTCGCACGACAACCCGGCCATCGCCCAAAGAACAGTAAATTGGGGCCGTCAGATTGTGCCGCCTTAGGAGTTCGAGTAAAGCCGGGAGGAACTCTTCCAGCGATTCCGGGGGAACAGCAACATCATCCATGAAGGGAACCGGTCTTGCCTCACCGCCCAGTCGATATAAAGCAGGAGGCACAGGCCGACTCAGATTCAACAAAAGTTCCCGATCCCATCTTTCCGAACCGGAAAGCTCCGGTGCAACCGGGCGAGCCACACTCCGCACTCCCGTGCGAAGCCAATGCATCTTTTGTTTAAGAAGGCGGGTATCCGGAGCAAGAACTTCGACCACACACGCGAATTGGGCTTCTCGCGGAATAAGAGGCTCCAGTTGGGGATCGCCCTCGCGGTCTAGGGACAAATGTCGGCCGTCCACCAGGCGGCAAGCGGCCGCCCCAATTCCTAGAACCGTTTGCACAGCCCGCAAAGCTTCTTGCAAGCTCTCGAAGTAGAAAATCATTACCCCGTGGGCAGGCAGCGGCTCCGGAAGGAGGATTTCTACCTCGGTGATGATACCAAGGGTACCTTCCGAGCCCACAAAGAGACCCGTCGGATTCAGAGGAAAAGCCTTTTCACCCCCTTGTTCCCGGCTAAACGAGGCTTCTCGGCCATTTGGCCATGAGCCAGCTGCTGCCAACTCGGCGGCATTCGCAAAGGAGAGGCTTGAAAAGCCAAGTTTCTCTCGATCAATTTGTTCCTGTGATGCCACGCCGAGATCAGGAGTTCGAACTCCCTGTTTGCCCCGGCAGTTTGCGGAGTCAAGAAGGTCTGTCAGGTATCCGTCCCCCAAAACGGCCCAAAGACGGTACCCGGGGCGACGTCGGTACGGGTGGTGTTGCTCCTCCATGATAGCTTGAAGGTTGTCCCGAAGAAGAACCCCCAATTGAAGCCATCGGTGGAGCTGGGCCCTGCTCCCTGAAAAAGATTCTTCCAGCGGGGCCACGCGGTTTTTAAGCTCCACGACGCACCCATCCGCCAGCACGATTTGAGCAGAAACGAGGAATTGAGCAACATCTTCGAAGAGCAAAGGAAACCGGGGCGGCTGACCTGTACTTACGATCCCACCAATAGTTTCCACGAGTTTATCGACGCTACCCCAGGGAAAGTAACGCCCTGTAGGCTGTAAATGATGATTGATCCGCTCGATGGCTGCTCCTGCCCCCACACGACAGGTACCATGTTCGGTGAGTCTAACGGAGCGAAAGAATCGAGACATGTCGAGAATGATGCCGTTACCTACCGCTCCTCCTGCTGTACCTGTGCCCGCCCCGCGAGGAGTGAGCGGTAGCCTTCGGTCTGCTGCATATTGCACACATGCAATGACATCCCGAACTGTGGCCGGACGCACAACCGCAAGGGGTGCCGAGCGGACGATTCCGGCATCACTAGCGTACAGCCCACAAAACAACGGGTCGCAGCGAACCTCGCCACTAATCAGGCCCCTAAGATCTTCGAAGATCCGTGTCCGTTCCGCATCTTGGCGAGGCATAACTCAATCACCTTATATTGAGCAACATGCTACATCTGGATCACCGGGCCTTGGTGTTAACGGGCCTCGCCTATCCAGCGAAAAAGAGTTTCGAGCTTATGAAATAACCAAGCACTTCCACTTAAACAAAGCTTTTTCCCTCAGCCTGCCGGGATGTTACGATAGCTCCGTGTGTTCGATAGTGCAGTCCGGGGAGAGGTTTTTTCCCAAGACCAGCCGTGCTTTTACCCGCCTTTGCGTTTTCGGAGAGTTCTGTTCGGCTCGTTAATTCCGGCAATCGGGAAAGCAGGCTCCACTTCCGTCGATCGCGAGGTAATCCGCAAAAAATCGGCCTCTGCCGAGTTCTTTACAACAGTTTACTCTCAACTCAGGAGGGAACAATTTGGTCTGGGTTTTGGAAGTTCCACCCGAAGCTTCGCTGTTGGTAAGAAGCCCCGTTTTGGTTCTAAACTAGTGGCATCCTCTCGGACAGATCGGAAGGAAAACGGTGCAATGTCGACTCTTTGGAGCAGCTGTTTCGGCCTGAATTGATTTCACGTGATGGTTTTGTAAGCCGGTAACAGGCCGGCAAAATGGAATTCAAAAGCAACGCCTTTTCTGCCCGGGAATTGGGCGGTTACCATTTTCGCGGACTCCCCGACGTGATTGCATCTGGGGAAAAACCTTCTTTTCCTTTAAGTCGACCGAAGTTTCCCTCGTCCAAAAGTCTGGAGGATTTTCCAACCTTTGCTTTTTTGAAGTGGAAAAGGCTACCGGCGGTTTCACCTTCGAACATTTCTAAATTTTGCGAGGCTGGTTCATCCTGCGTTTAACAAAAGGGGAGCGGAAAAGGTCGCGAGGCATCGAAAAAACTGATAAACTTCGCCCCGAGTTGGTTCCGATTCGGCTTTACTTCCGGGATTCCTATCGCCGTGATCCAAAAATCAGCGAGAGTACCTCAGCTCGGCTAGAAAGATTGGTGCGGAAAATTCCCCGAATGGCCGAGGTCACGCAGACAGAGTCGGGTTTCCGAACTCCCCGGATAGTCATGCACGTGTGAACTGCTTCAATGACCACGGCCACTCCTTTGGCTTCTAAGTGTTGCATTAGTAGGTCAGCAATCGTCTCCGTCATCCGTTCTTGGACCTGGGGCCGCCGCGACACCACATCGACAACTCGGGCGAGCTTGCTCAGTCCAATCACCCGGCCATTGGGGAGATAAGCAATGTGCACTTTCCCCATGAAAGGCAAGAGGTGGTGCTCGCACATACTGGAAAATGAGATGTCACGAACGAGAACCACCTCGTCATAGGATTCTGGAAAGAATTTCTTCAGATGCTCCGCGGGGTCTTCATGGAGTCCCCCCAGCAGCTCGGCATACATCCGAGCTACCCTCGCAGGGGTATCCCGCAGCCCATCTCGATCCGGATCCTCCCCGATCGCAATGAGGATTTCCCGGACGGCTCGAGCAATCCGCTCCTCATCGACCTGGTGTGGAGGCGTCCGAAGCTCAGACTCGGCTGCCAGCGGGCCATGTTTGCCCGGCCCATCGGGGAGGGATTCCCGATTGGGACGTCCAGACGGCGAAAAGGATTGCCAGGTTAAAGCATCGTTCATTGCGAGTCCTTTTAGGTTTTTCACGTTTTATTCCGATGCAGGTGCAGAGTTTGACGCTATCAGCTGAATTAACTTACCAAATTCACACTAAATAGCCGAACATTGCCTTAGATCTCCCGTATATTATAGCTCCCATCTCGGCGAATTCCCGGAATTGTGTGCCAAAATTTTCCGGAAATCGTCGGCTAATTTTCGCACAGAAGGGGAGGAGCTGCTCGGCTTGCCTTAAGGCAATTACCGACCCCAACACCATCAAGGAACGCATGCTTTCGGAAAATTGGGCTGGCGTTTGGTTCGGAGCAAATGGAGCAGAAGTGCCGAGTGGAAAGTTGAGGTGCCCGACCCATGATTCTTTCTGGCGAAGAGATTAAGGCAAATTTAGGGAAAAAGATCATAATTGAGCCGTTCGACGAGCGGCGACTGAATCCCAACAGTTACAATCTCACGCTCCATAACGAGCTTCTAGTCTATGAGGACGAAATCCTCGATATGCGTCGGCCACCACGGACCCGCCGGATCGTTATTCCGGAAGAAGGCCTTGTTTTGGAACCATTCCGCTTGTACTTAGGACGGACAGTAGAACGCACCGAAACGCATGGCTTTGTCCCGATGATTGAAGGGCGGTCTTCCATCGGCCGGCTAGGATTGTTCGTGCATGTAACGGCAGGATTTGGGGATGTAGGTTTTTGCGGTTACTGGACCCTAGAGATGTTTGCTATTCACCCCGTCCGGATTTATCCGGGTGTTGGGATCTGTCAGATCTTCTATCACGACATCAGAGGACCTTATAAAGAATATTGCAGCGATAAATACCAGAACAACACTGACATTCAACCGAGCCTCCTCTACAAAGAGCTTCTCTCTGCCGAGGAGTTGCGAAGGATATCCGAATCCGCCCGGTGATGACATCTGACAGGTCGGAGGGCAGCCCCTGTTCAATCGGGGATTATGTTGTCCTTATCAAAGACCGGGTTTGTAAACGGCTGGAAAGCTGATTTCAAGCAAAAACTCGGATCTAAGGTTGGTGGGAAAGCACGGAGGCCCGCGAATCCTTTGATAGCTAAAACAGTGTAGCTAGAGAGCCTGCGATGGATGCAAAAAATGCGAAAACAGGAAAAGGGGACTATTCGGGTGCTATTAGGCAAAAACTGAGTTCGGGGTAAAACCTGAACGGTTATTCGGAGGACTGGGGCAGAAATCCTTCGAAAACAAGAAGATTTTCCTAGGGTTGAAAAGGTTATCGAGGGGCAGAGCCCGGCTACCTTCCTGGCTATTGGCGGCCAATGAGCCTCCGGAGTGGACTTAAGCCGACCTCATTGCTGTGGTCTCGGGCTTCTGCCGCGGTTATGTTCGTGGAGGCCGATACTATGTCTTTAACGTTCTGAACTTTTGCAAGAATCTCGAATGGAACGCAGCTTGATTTTACCTCTCACCTTGAGTAAGTTCATTGGGTTGCCAATGTCGCCTCCCGCAACACCCGTCGGCATTTTGTCCATGCTGCTATCCGGGGGGGCTGCGATCGAGATGGCCTTCCCGAGCCTCAGGTTTTTTTACCGGGCCTGTCCGATAGCAGGTGGGGGAATGGTTAAAAAAGGGTAAGCCGCCTCCCCAACGGGGATAGGCTTCCATTTTTACCATTAGCGAGTTAGTAAGGTATCTACATAGCTCAACCTCCGTTTTTGTTTTTGGGTGAGTTGACGACGTCCCTCCCCATATGCCGGGTTTTGCTAGTCAGGCCTGGCATCATCCGAGGCTTCGAACGCGTGGAAGTGACGTAACTGGTTGGGGAATCATGCCTAGCGAAATTCATAGTTCCGGGGACCTAGTTGGATCTGCCGGGAAAGAACGCACGATCGGATTAAAGCCGTCCCGAGTGGGTCGGCTTATGGGCGTTCAGGTTCTGGGGGTAGGGAGCAGTGTTCCTGCCAGATCGATCCGCAACGAGGACTTAGCTGTTCTTGGTTATGACGCGGATTGGATCGTTCAACGCACCGGAATTTTCGAACGGCGGCATGCTCCCCCGGAAATTTCAACTAGCGACCTGGCGGTGGAAGCGGCCGAGCGATGCCTTGCTCGGGCAGGGGTTTCCCCGGAGGAGGTGGACTTTGTCTTGGTGGGGACATACACTCCCGATTACCTTTTGCCCTCGACCGCTTGTCTGGTGCAGGATCGGCTGGGACTGACCGCCCCGGCTGTAGACCTGCAAGCGGCGTGTGCTAGCTTCGTATATGCACTGGTGATGGGAGTGCATTTGGTAGCAGGCGGCTCTCATAGACGAGTTCTGGTGATAGGAGCCGACTGCAATTCTCGTGTGGTCGATCCCAAGGATGTGCAAACGTTCCCTCTATTCGGGGATGCAGCGGGAGCTGTGCTCCTCGGACCTGGCAAGGAAGATCAAGGCTTGGTTGCATATGCTATAGGAGCCGATGGGTCGGGAGCGGACTTGCTTCATAGGAAAATAGGGGGAGCTCGGTTCCCGTTTAGTACCGATCCCCAGCAGAATGGTTCTTTCTATTTGAAGATGGAAGGCCGGCCAGTATTTAAGTGGGCAATCCGGCTTCAAGCTCAGACGATCTCCGAGGTTGTCCGAGCCGCCAATATTCAGTTGGAAGAGATCGACCTCTTTATCTTTCACCAAGCTAATATGCGGATTATTCAGTCCGCGATCGAAAGCCTCGGTATTAATCCGGCCAAAGTGTTCAATAATGTTGACCGGTACGGAAATACATCATCGGCCAGCATCCCGCTAGCATTGGATGAAGCCTTCCAGCAAGGGCGAATTCAACGAGGAAATCTCTTGCTGCTGAGCGGGTTTGGGGCGGGATTGGCCTGGGGAACGGTCCTTCTCCGCTGGTAAGTGAAACTTCCCCGCGGGGATCGAGGGAGTAGGCCGAAACTAGCGAGAGATTTCGATTTTTTCGCTGATCAACTATTCGATCTTTTCTCTCACTAACCCCTATTGTGGGCTGCTTGATCAGAAGTACCGTCCGCGGAAGCCCCTCAGCGTTTGCCCAATCGAATGCCATTAAGACTAGAAAAAGATTAGAGCCTGTTTGGTCCTGGTCAGCCATGCATTGTCGGATTGCGAACTCCCACGTGGGCTGTTTCGGCTTAATTATCCCAAGTTGTATGATCCTCCCAGAATAGGACCTTTGCAGACCTGGAAGGCCCAAGAGTTGGGCCAGCCTCTAATATTGAACCGAACTCTTGGACGCGATTTTCACACGACCGAGTTTACCCCAAGTCCGCCATCCTCGAGGGCTATTACGCCGTCCGAAGAGTGAGGCTGATCCACCGGGCCGAGCACCTCCGTGCTCAACCCAATGCTTTTGACCCGGCCAAACCGCTTTGGTGAGATCCAAATTCCGGTCACAATGTGCATCGCTTCGTTTACATGGCCTTTTGGTTCTCCAAACCGAGGTCGGGCGGAAAACACCCGGCCAAGGCCTCGCTTTGAGATGGCTGGCTCAAACCGGATGCGTGTTGCGTTGTTTTGTCTCGGCCCAGTAGGTTGGACCGGGTTACGATTTCGTGTGCCATGCAATGGCACCCGTGGTTCCCCACCTGGAACGTCTGGCTCCGGCCCATGCAGGGTAAACAGCTAGCTCCAAGGACTAGGATATTCCCGCTGCAAAAGTGCTAAGGCAAAAGGAAGTTCACTTCTTTTCCAAGGACTAGAAGGAATCCCGGCTTTAATCGGGTCGGCGGTTCCCATCCGTGTGTCAGCATTACTCACGCCGGAAAGCACTTTGGCCGCTCTGTGGGCCCTTTGGTCGTTCCCGATTTTTTCGGCTGGCGACCCGATTAGTTCCCAATGGCGGACGTTCGATTGAAGATCTTTGTCCAATGTCGCCATCGAATCGGATTTCGAGAATTCTTTGGGGGCGAAATTGGCTTGACTTCGAACTAGGCCGGAAGCCGCTATTGTTCAACAGGGGAGGGCAATATCTTCGAGGAACTGGCCGGCCTGGACCGGGGATTGCGTAGAATTGATCGGACCCCTACGGCTTTAACCTGCGTGCGAAAATATTCGATCCGCTTCGAAGGCTCGGGTGTTTAATGTGGTTAAGCCTTGGGTTTGATCCTGGATCAGCTGATGCTGGGACTTCCTTAAGACATCGTGCCGGCGGCCAATCCAACAGTCGGCGAAGCGATAAAAAGCCCCGGGGGAATGTGTTCGGTTAAAAGCATCCCGAGAGGGGTGGGTGAAGCGTGAGGGAAGATTGACACCGGTAAGATGGAGGGGCTTTCGGTTTCGCCCAGGCTTCGGAATACCACGGGAAATGTGCGACGAACAACCTTCCGCAAAACAAGGAAAGGGCTTGCCCGTAAAACTCCGCAGTTGGTTACTCGTTACTGGTGAATGCTCTTTGGGAAGTACCATTTTTTGTCGGTGATTAGAAAGCGAGTGAGCTAGCAGCTAAAACGGGTCTTCTACAGCGGCAAGCCAAGCTTACCCAGGACACGGGAGGGATTTGGGGGGCAGGGGTGAGGTAATCGGAACAATGGAACGACAAACCACAACGCAAGAGACGTCGTTGATCAGCCTTCTTGAGGCCAACATCAACCGCGTGGTTCTTGGGAAGGCAAAAGTCGTGCGGATGTGCGTAGTGGCTCTCCTGGCCGGGGAACACGTTCTTTTAGAAGATGTTCCCGGCGTAGGGAAAACCCTGATCGGCAAGGCCTTGGCACGGAGTGTCACGGGGACTTTTCACCGGATCCAGTTCACTCCGGACTTGATGCCTGCGGACATCACTGGGAGCAGCATCTTTGATCCTCGAGAGCAGCGGTTTGTAGTTACTTGCGGACCTATCTTTGCGAACATCGTTTTGGCCGACGAAATCAACCGCACGACTCCTCGGACGCAAAGTGCCCTTTTGGAAGCGATGGCCGAGCGTCAGGTATCTATCGACGGGCAAACCATGCCATTGCCGGAACCGTTCATGGTGATTGCCACGCAAAATCCGTTGGAATTCGAGGGGACATATCCATTGCCGGAAAGCCAGCTTGATCGTTTTTTATTCCGGATTTCCGTGGGATACCCAGACCGGCAAAGTGAACGCACGTTGTTGGAGGCTCATCGCTACGGACAGCCGGTCGAGCAATTGGAGCCGGTTTTGGATTGTAAGCAGGTGTTGGAACTCCAACGGGCGGTTCGTGATGTGCACGTGGAGCCGGCAATTGAGGAGTACATTTTGGACATCGTTGCCGCAACCCGCAGTTGTTCCGATCTGCATGTGGGTGTGAGTGTGCGGGGAACATTGGCTTTGTATCGGGCAAGCCAGGCCTTAGCATTTGTAGAAGGGCGGGACTATGTGGTGCCAGATGACGTTAAAAGTTTGGCCGTAGCAGTCCTTGCCCATCGGGTCATTCCACGTGGATACCTTCAGGGCGGACAAAGGGCAGCCGTGGAGGCTCTAATAGCACGACTTGTGGAGCAAGTACCTGTGCCGACCTAACCATGGCCAATTGCAGTAGTAGCGATTTCCTGTATGGGGAAAAACCCAGAAAACTCTTTGCACTCCACTTTTTTAAACGGCCGGGGTCTGCTGGGCTTTGCCTCTCAAGCTATGGCTTGGTATCGATCATTGCCGCAGATACGGCTAACCCAAGCCGGAGTTTATTATCTGGCGATTCTTATTGTGGTAGCCGTGGTGGCAATCATGCGGCAGATTAACCTCATGCTCATTTTAGCCGGCATGTTGCTAGGACCGATTATTTACAATTGGCGATTGAGCCGCCGTGCGTTGCAGACGGTGCATATTCGCCGCTTGGTACCCCAGGCTGTATGTGCTGGCGACCTTGTGGTCGTGCAACTGGAAGTGGTCAATCTGTCCAAACGGTTGTCTCTCTATGCTCTTCGTTTAGTAGATCACATTACTCCCCGGGGACCGGTGCTTAGGGGCGAGACTTGGGAGGTACCGCTGCTTGTACCCTATCTTGCCCCGGGGGAAAAAAGGGTGCTCAGTTATGAGGGCCGAATTGAGTACCGGGGTCGCTATCAATTTGGTCCGCTGGTAGTTGCCACGCACTTCCCCTTCGGCCTGACAGAGCGACGGTTAACGCTCCCTTTGGAAGACCAGCTTACCGTTTTCCCGCGAATGGGGAAGTTAACCCGAAAATGGTACACCCGTCGACGAGAAGAATTTGAGGGTGCTCCAAGACGCAGCCAACGCGAAAGTCGGCTAAGCCACGAGTTCTACGGTGTTCGGGGTTGGCAGCCAGGAGATAGCCTTCGATGGATCCATTGGCGGAGCTCGGCACGGCATGGAAGGCTTGTCGTTCGACAATTTTGTAGACCCCGGAATCGTGACTTGGCCCTTATTGTGGATTTGTACAGCGAAGCAGCTTTGGAGGACAAGCGGGGGCACGGTGAAGGTACCGAGTTGGTAGTCAGCTTTGCGGCGACGGTGCTCCGTCAATTTTGCCGGGAAGGCGGGACCAATATCCTTTTGGCGATCGCAGACCGGGATCCATGGTGGGCATCGGCACCTGCCTCCGCTTCGTTTCTGCGGGTGGGCCTCGAGCATTTGGCGATGGCCGAAGTCCCCACCAAAAACACCCTTCAGGAAATTTGGGACGAATTTTCCAGGCACATTCCTCCTGGAGCAGAAGTCCTTCTCGTTAGTGTTCGTCAAGAGAATGACATTTCCGCAGAAAAGCCGCCAGAGGAGCTCGGACTTCGGGAATTGCCCGGTTACTCGCCGAGGATTCTCCGGCTTTCCTGCCGAGAAATCTCAGAATTTTTTTCTGTGGGGTTAAGCCCACAGGGGGAGACGGCCGGGAAAGTTTTTCAACCAAGGTCAGGAAAGCAGGATACCGTCGATCCACAAAGCGCTACACGTTAAATTCCCATAACATTCTGCAAGGGAGGTGGAGCTCCTGAATCCGGGTTAGTGGCGAAGACTCCGAAGAACTGGGACTCTCACACACGAAGGCGTAATTGATCGGTAGTTTTCTATCTTGACCACCCGTACATTTTGGCTGTGGCTGATTCTCGGAAGATTCAAGAAGGTTTCTAGCCCAAATCGCGGGGCACTAAACATCCTGCGGAAAAAGGCAAAGGAGGTTGAGCCTTCCGGGAACGGAGTGGTTTTCTAAGCCAGGCTGTGCATAAGGCCAGGCTATGCAGCAGTTAAAAACCTTTGACAAACCCTTACTCATTCAAAGAGCCTTGCAAATTCATGTGGGGGTAACCGCTGTCCTCGCGACTCTTCTTCTTGGGATGGGGCAGCGAGACCTGGACTCCCCGTTTCTTGTATTGGTGGCTGCAATCTCAGCTTTCATATTCACGGACGTCCTCCGTTGGATTCGCCTTAACTTTTTCTTCACCAACCTGGTCGCCGGCGGTACCTTTCTCGCCCTGCTGATTTGGAACATCGTCCAACTCCGAGGTACGGCCCAAATGCTGGGGATCGCGAATATTCTGGTGTACATGCAGATCGTCTGCCTTTTCCAGGAGAAGGATCCCCGAATTTGCTGGGTATTGACCCTTTTGGCACTTCTTCAAGTGGTAGTGGCGGTGGCTTTGAATCACAGTGTGGTATTTGGCATGCTCCTCATAGGTTATCTCGTCTTGGCCCCATCTACCTTGGGACTTCTTTGCATATTTCGCGAACTAATGGAGGAATCGCCCGCTCAGAAAATGCCTGTGGTGGTCCAACCTTCTCAAAGGAGGGTGGGAAAGACCGAATTCAGAAGCTGTCTCCGGCTAGGACAGGAGACTGAAAGGCAGATCCTTCGAACCGTGCGACACCACGTGGGTCGAGTGTTGGGCATAACTTTTCTTGTTACACTTGCCGTCTTTTTTCTGGCCCCTCGGCCACGGAGTCAGCCGTTCCGGGGGTTTGTCCGCATGCCGATGCGAACAGTTGGATTCAGCGACCGGGTTCGGTTGGGGGAATTAGGTCGGGTAATCGAGAATTCGCAGGAAGTCCTTCGAATCCGATTTGTGGATCCTCAAACGGAAGAGCGTTTTCCCATAACAGGGCCAATTTACCTCCGGGGTGCAGTGTTGACCGAATATGCCGCGGGCGAATGGTCCCATCCAGCTGCCGCCGTGCCCGCTAGCCTGTGGCCTCTTTCGAAAGTACCCTCTCCAGATCTTCAGGGTTTCGTTCGTCAAGAGATCATTATCGAACCTTTGGATCGCCCCGAGCTTTTTTCTGTCTGGCCTATCGTCAGCGTTTATGACAACCCTGGGGTATTGATCGACCTGCACAAAATGGTCCTGGTGCGATCTGCTGAATACGTGGGGACTCGTTTCCGGTATCGGTTGCTGACTCCGGCATTCCACGAGGGGCAGCAATGGCTAGTGACCCCGGCCGGAACCCGGGCTGATTTGGATCCCACCCTCCGAAAGCCTCCTCCGCGAGAAGGGCCGGGGGCAATGCCCAGTTTAATCGCCTTGGCAGAAGAGTGGACACGTCAATTCAACCTTTCCCCTGAAGATCCATTCACTATGGCCCGAGTCTTTGAACGACAACTTCGGGATTCAGGACGATTTACTTATAGTCTGGAGCCACAACCAAGAAACCCACGTGTAGATCCGATCGAGGACTTTATTGCCCATCATCCCCGAGGACACTGCGAGTATTTTGCCACCGCATTGATCTTGATGTTGCGGAGTCAGGGAATTCCCGCACGACTCGTAGTGGGGTATAAGACGGATGAATGGAATCCGTTAGGGGGCTTCTTTCAAGTTCGTCAGCTTCATGCTCACACTTGGGTGGAAGTCTACCTGCGTCGTGAGCAAATCCCGGAGGATATCCGGGTTGAGGCTCCATTTTGGGCTCGGGCACCCGGCGGCTGGTTACGGTTAGATCCCACTCCGCCCAGCACACCGGCCCTTCCCAAAAAGCTTTTTTGGGTGATGTGGCGGTGGCTCGATTGGCTGGATTTCGTTTGGAAACAGTACGTTGTCGAAATGGATCAATCCCGTCAGCATGAGACGGTCTACGGCCCCATTTCCACTTTGGCAGGCAAAATTTGGGAACGACTAACCCGCACCTTCGCCGAACTGGGAAAGTCTGCAAACCCACTTGGGACAGAGATAGCCAGTATTTCCCGGTGGCTTCTTGGGGTGGCACTCCTGTTGTTTATAAGCGTTGGTGCTCTAGCAGTCTTGGGATTCAAGGGACGGGTACGGAGGGAAACTATCCAGAAGTTTTTGAGAGCTATGTTTTTCACCCGGAGGGCAAGGCTGGCATATTTTCAGCCCCAGGTCGTGGGGTTTTACCGTAGGTTGGAAAATGTCCTGGCTCGGTGGGGCCTTCGGCGGTCACCAGGGCAAACGCCTCGGGAGTGGGCAGAGTATTCCGAAACCGCCCTGCAACGTTTTGACCTTCCCGGCGATCTAATCTGCCTACCCTCCGAAGTGGTGGAAGTTTACTACGGAGTACGATTTGGCCGCCGCCTCCTACACCCGGACCAGGAAAAGGAAATTATCGATCGGCTCGATCACTTTGCCCGGTTTCAGCAAGGTCATCGATTTCTAAATGGTTCGTGGGTCCTCAGTCTGTTACGGCAATACTTGAAGCGGTTACCGGCGAGCTTGGTGGGCAAAGGAATCCTCCCGGGCCATCGGGAAAGTGGGGAACCTCCGGCCGACGCTCCACCCCGTAAGTGAGTTTGATTTCTCTACGCCGTCAAATGAAGTCCGCAAAGGTTCGTAAGGGATGGGGAAGTTATTAGTGTTAAAGATCCGCGAAAATGGATGTCTATCCAAACTCACTCGGGTACCACACCGAATCTCTTTCCTCGCTCCAAACTGAAGATTCGGCTTGATCTCCGACCAATCAGAGG
>Ga0272449_1002014_pt1 | contig 19600 bp, 17 predicted proteins | sample YNPCB0241_FD_198679 | JGI IMG/M metagenome (GOLD analysis project Ga0272449, IMG submission 198679) | Hot spring sediment microbial communities from Yellowstone National Park, WY, United States - YNP-CB-024-1 | ecosystem: Environmental > Aquatic > Thermal springs > Hot (42-90C) > Sediment... | reverse complement strand
CGCCCCCCAGGAGGGCCAGGCGGGGATAGCGCCTCCGCATCTCCGCCGGGTGGGAGCCAGCGGCGATCTCCAGGGGGTAGACGCCATCGCACCCGCCCTCGGCGAAGAGGGCCGAGAGGTCCAGGATGTTGCCGTCGCTATCCACCAAGGTCATCTCCACCCCGTGCTGGCGGAAGAAGGCGTTCAGTTCCTGGTAGTAGGGCAGCATGAAGCGGCGGAAGGTCCGGGGCGAGATGAAGGAGCCGTGGTTGTAGGCCATGTCCTCCCAGAAGAGGACGAAGTGGATGTGGAAGCGTTCCAGGGCCGGCCTGAAGAGCCGCTTGATGAACTCGCAGCGGTCCTCCACGATGGTCTGGACGAGGTCGGGGTCCAAGTGGTAGGCCATGCACAGGTTCTCCAGGCCCATGAGGTCCCGGGGGAAGCCGAAGAAGCCGCGGAACCAGAGGGCCAGGGCGTTCCCCCTCGCCAGGAGCCACTCGGCCCACCGGTCCCAGCCGCGGCAGTAGCGGCCGGGCGTCTCCGGGTCCAGGCGCGGCCGGAGCCGTTCGTAGTCCTCGCGGGTCTTGACCGGGAACTCCACAAAGCGGGGGAAGGCCGTGCCCTGCTTGGGCTTCTCCAGGATGACGCCATAGCGGTTCCGAAAGATGACCGTGCGCCCGCGGTCCTCCAGCACCTCCTCCTCAAAGTAGGGGAAGACGGTCTCAATGATCGGCAGGCGGGGCAGGACCAGCCAGTTGTCCATGCCGAAATAGTCCTCCACCTGGAGGCCCTGCATGCGCCGCTTGTAGTCGTCGCCCCAGTAGGTCTGGAGGTCCACCCCGGGGATGTACTCCCCCTCGGGGACCTCCAGCAGCTCTTTGGGCAGGCCTTCCTGGACCCACCGCTCCATCGTCTCCGGCCAGTAGGCCATGTCCATGACCGGCATGCGGTCCGGCTTCTGGAACTTCAGCACCGCAAGGATGCGCTCCCGTGAAAGCATGGAATCCTCCTTTCTTGACCTCACCCCTACCCCCGGCCCCCTTTGCTCCCCGCGCGGAAGGGGGGTCAGGGGGATGGGCGGGGTTCTATCGCCTCCCCCGTCTCCAGAGCCTGTTGCACGGCCAAGGTGAGGGCCAAGGCCGCCCGGGCATCGTCCGGGTGGCCGCGGTCCGGCCAGGTCCCCGTCCGGATGCACTGGAGGAAGGCCCTCATCTCCTCCAGGTAGGGGTTGATGGGCGTGGTGTCCACCGTCTGAGGGGGGTGCCCCTGGCGGTAGAGAGAAAGGGTCTTGCGGGAGGGGGTAGCGTAATCCGGCCCTTCAAAGGCGAAGACGGCTGCGCCCTCGCTCCCGATGACGCGCAGGTACATGGTGAAGGGGAAGCCCTGGGGCACGGCGAAACTCCCCTCGGCCACGGCCACGGAACCCCCGGCGAACTCCACCCAGGAGGTGGTGTGCGCCCAGGTGCCAGTGGGGAAGCGCCAGCCAGCCGCCCGCACCCGCCGCGCTGGCCCCAGCAGCCACTGGAGGTAGTCCAGGTCGTGGATGTGCGCGTCCAGGACCCCCAAGCCGCGCCCCGGCTCCAGCATCCAGCCGCGCCAGGAGCCGGCCGAGAGGCCGCTGAAGCGGGCGGCGTAAGCGCTGCGCAGGTCCCCCAGGACCCCCTGTGCGGCCCACTCTTGGATGCGGACGTACTCCACCATGAAGCGCACGACGTGGCCCACCATGAAGACGACCCCGGCCTCCCGGGCCGCGGCGATCATCTCGTCGGCCTGGTCCAGAGTGAGGGCGATGGGCTTCTCGCAGAAGATGTGCTTGCCGGCCCGGGCTGCGCCCACCACGTGGTCGCGGTGGGCGAAGAGGGGCGAGCAGACGGCCACGGCGTCCACGTCGGGGTCCGCCCAGAGGTCCTCCAGGGAGGGAAAGAGGGCGGTGGAGAACTCCCGGGCGAAGCGGGTCCCCTGCTGGGGGTCGGGGTCGTAGACGCCGGCCAGGCAGCACCCTGGCAACTGGGCCACGCTCTGGGCGTGGACCCGGGCGATGCGCCCCGCGCCGATGAGGGCCATCCGCACCATCAGTGCATCACCAGCCCGCCGTCCACCGGGAAGGTCTGCCCGGTGACGTACGACGCCTCGTCGGAGGCGAGGAAGGCCACCAGCGCCGCCACTTCCTCCGGGGTGCCCATCCGCCCCAGGGGCACCCGCTCCAGCCGCTTCCTCAGCATCTCGTCGGGGGAAAGGCCCAGGAGGTCCCCCATCTCGCGGTTGGTGTTGGCCGTCATGGCCGTGTCTATGATGCCAGGGCAGTAGGCGTTGACGGTGATGCCGTGAGGGGCGAGTTCGTGGGCCAAGCCCTGGGTGAGGGCGATGACGGCAGCCTTGGACGCGCAGTAGGGGACAAAGTAGGGCGAGGCCCGCAGGCCGCAGACCGAGGCGGCGTTGAGGATGCGGCCATACCTCCGGCGGACCATGTGCCGCGCCGCCGCCCGCGCGCAGAGGAAGACCCCCCGCACGTTCACGGCGAAGACGCGGTCAAACTCCTCCGTGGGGCAGTCCAACAAGGGGTGGATGGGGCCGATGCCAGCGTTGTTGACCAGGATGTCCAGATGGCCGAAGGTGCGGAGGCATGTGGCGACCATCCCTTCCACCGCCCTTTCGTCGGAGACATCCCCCACCAGGGGCAACGAGCGGCCTCCCAGGAGCCGCACCGCGTCCGCCACCTGGACGGCGACGTCCAGGGAGAGGTCGTTGACCGCCACATCCGCGCCCTCCTTGGCCAAGCGCAGGGCGATGGCCCGGCCGATGCCCTGACCACCGCCGGTCACCAAAGCCACGCGCCCTGCCAGCCGCCCTTTCCCGTCTTCCATATCCCCCTCCTCGCAACAGATCACAAGATCACAGAGGACACAGAGGACACCACAGAGGGCACAGAGAATCTTTAGAAAAAAATTAAAATTCTCTGTGCCTCCGTGCCCTCTGTGTGAAATCTTCACGGCCCGGCTCCGTCGGAATGCAGGACCTGGTAGACGGTCAGGGGGCCATAGAGCGGGTGCTCAGCCCCCAGCACGTGCACGGGCAGGAGCGTCCCCTCCAGGGGCTCTCCCCAGAAGGGGGCGTACATCCCCTCCACGTAGTTCCGGTGGTCAATCAGGTAGCGCACCCCTCGGCGCAGGGCATAGGCGTAGAGCGCGCCCCCGCGCACGGCTTCGTGGGCTGCGGCATCCACCACCCCGTCCAGGTTCACCACTGGGTGGGCGCCGTAGTACCCCTGGATGCCCGCGTTGAAGGCCCCGATGGCGGCACCTCGCGGGAGCGCGGCGGCCGCCCAGTCCGCGGCGAAGCGGAAATCGGCCTGCCAGGGGTAGAGCCCCACCGGCCAGTTGCGGCTCCACTGCAGGCCCATGAGGAGGGCGAGGAGCGTGGCCACGCTGGGGACGAAGCGGCGCCACCCCTCCCCCAGGGCGCGCAGGCAGTGGCCGGCTTCGTCCAGGGCCGGGCCCGCGGCGAGGGCCACGGCGTGGGCCAGGGGCACGAAGTACCAGGCCCGGGGGTACCACCGGTAGAGGACGTGGAAGGCCAAGAGCGCCAGGGCCGCCGCCGCGGGCACCCAGAAGGGCCGGGCCGCGTCCAAGGCAGCGCGGCCCGCACCCCGGGGGAGCCGCGACCGGTAGAAGAAGGTCGCCCCCCAGGCCACGGCCCAGCCGATGGCCCCCACCCCGGCCACCTGCCAGAAGGCCACAAACCCGCTCCCCACCGCCGCACCGAGCGTCCCCCGCAGGGCCACGAAGAGCGGCGTCCCCGCGGCCACGGCTTGTCGGAAGTGCGCGTGGTAAACGTAGGGGATGGCCACGCCGCTGGACTGCAGCCAGGTCCCCATCGCGGCCCGGTTCCAGGCCAGCCACGGTGCGAGGGGGATGAAGGCCCCCAGGGCCAGGGCCCCCAGCGCCGCAGCCGCCCCCTTCCGCTGCTGCAGGAGGAGGTCCAGGCCCACAAAGGCCAGGAGGAAGGCGGAATCGGTGCGGGCCAGGACCACCGCGCCCCCCAGGAGGCCCAGCCCGAACCACCGCAGAAGGGGCCCACCCCTGCGCCAGAGCCCCAGATAGGTGTAGAACAGGCCCGCCCAGAGGCAGGTGCTGAGGGCCGTCTCCAGGCCGTTGGCCGCCTGGAGGATGACGGCCGGATGGAAGAGGTACAGGAAGGAGGCCAGGATCGCCCCCAGGTAACTGCCTCCGGCGCGCTGCACGGTGCGGAAGGTGAGCCACCCGGTGGCCGTATCCAGCAGGGCCGCCAGGGTGAGGGCCAGGTGGATGGGCAGGTCCGGGCCCGGGGCCCAGCGGAAGGCCGGGACGAGCAAGAGGGCCCAGAGGGGGTGGAAGCCGTTGGTCGGCGTCACGCCATCCACGCTGAACCCCAGGCCCCGCGCCAGGTTGCGGGCGATGGCGAAGTAGTAGAAGGCGTCGTCCGGCAGGGTCTTCTCAATCAGGGTGGCCACGGGAAGCCAGGCGATGGCCAGCCGGATGCCCGCTCCGGCGAGGAGCAGCGCCCCCAGGAGCCGCCGCTCGCCGCGGGAAAGGGCTGGGCTTTGCCGGGAAAGGTCGGATCGCCTCATGGTTCCACCTGGTAGACCACCACCTCGCCGTGGTAGGGGTCGGCAAAGGTCCGCAGGGGCCGCAGGCGCGCCAGGTACCCATCCTCAAAGAAGGGGCGGTAGTCCCCCTCCACTGTGGAGCGCCAGTCCAGGAGGTGGGTGATGCCGGCCTCCTCCAGGTAGGCCAGCACGCGCCGCTCCCGCACCGCCGCGAACGCCTCGCCGTTCACCACCCCGTCCAAGTTCACCACCTCAAACCCCGCAAAGTACCCGGGGATGCCGGCGTTGAAGGCCCCCAGCCGCGCCCCGCGGGGGAGAGCCTCCCTCGCCCAGAGGGAGGCCTGCACCACGCTCCTCTGCCAGGGCCAGAGGCCCTGCCTCCAGACCTGCCCCCCCTGCCCCAGGGCCACCGCCAGGAAGGCCGCCGTAAGGCCCCCCCACACCCACCGCCGAGGGGGAAACGAAGGCAACTCGGCGTGGGAGGCCACCCAGCCCACGGCCCAGGCCAACCCCACCATCCACGGCACGTAGTACCACCCCCGCAGGAACCAGCGCCCGTAGGCATGGAACCCCAGGTGCAGGACCGAGGCCACCAGGGGGAGGAAGAGGGCCGCGGCGTCCGCCGGACGCGGGTCCGGCGCGCCCGCCCTGGACCGCCGGCCCGCAACCCAGAGGAGGAGCAGCACGAGGAGGACCAGCCCCTGCGCGCCGCCGTAGCGCACCCACCCCTGGGCCAGGGCGGAACTCAGGTAGACGACCGGGCCGAGCCACCGCAGGGCCCCCGTCAAGCCGCTCAGTTCAAAGAGGTAGGTCCGGATGACGTAGGGGACGGCCAGGCCGCTCGTCTGCACGAGCGAGCCCACCGCGGCCTGGCTCCAGGCGAGCCACGGCGCGACGGCGAGGAGGAAGGTCCCCGCGGCGAGGGCCAGTTTGGGGAGCGCCCTTCCGCGCCCCTGCACCAGGCGTTCCACGCCCAGGACCACCGTGAGGAAGAGGTAGTCAGTGCGGGCCAGGACCATGCATGCGGAAAGGAGGCCGAAGCCGGCGTAGGCCGCCCACGTGGGGCGCGGGCGCAGCACCAAAAGGTAGTAGGCGAAGAGGCCAGCGAAGGCCAGGGTCGCCAGGGCCGTCTCCAGGCCGTTGACCCCCTCCAGGATGGCCATGGGGTGCAGGAGGTAGGCCGCCGCTGCCAAAAGCGCGGGCCAAGTCCCCTGCAGGGTGCGCCGGGCCACGAGGTAGATGAGGGCGCCTGTGCCCACATCCAGGAGGGCCGCCACCGAGAGGGCCCAGGGGATGGGCACCCGCCCCTCCCCCTGCGCCAGGCAGAGGCCGCTCAGGAGGAGGGCCCAGAGGGGATGGAAGCCGTTGGTGAGGCGCTCTCCGTCAAAGGTGGGGCCCAGGCCCTGGGCCATGTGCTCGGCGATCTTGAAGTAGTAGAAGGCGTCGTCCGAAAGGACCTTGGGCACGAGGACGTCCAGAGGCTGCCAGGCGATGGCCAGCCGGGCCGCCAGCCCGATGGCGACCAGGCCCCCGGCCAGGTACGCATCCCAAGGCTTTCTGGCTTCCCCCGAGCGGCCCGCTGCCACAGCCATCACGCCTCCATCCCAGCGCCCTGGCTGGCCGTGCCCCCTCCCGCTGGTCAGCGCGGCGCGGCGGCCTGGGCGCGGGGGGCGCGGCCTGTCGCCCGCTCTGCCGCCAGCCTGAGCACCGTAAGCAGGGCCTTGCCGATCTCGGCCTTGGAGATCTTGGAGCGGCCAGCCCGCCGATCCTCAAAGAGGATGGGGGTCTCCCCCACCCGTCCCCCCATCTGCTGCCACCGGTAGAGCAACTCAATCAAGAAGGAATAGCCGTCGGAGAGGATGCGGTCCAGGGGGGCGGCCTCCAGGAGTTCCCGCCGGTAGCAGCGGAAGCCAGCCGTGCAGTCGTGGGCGCGCAGGCCCAGCATGGTCCGGGCGAAGAGGTTGGCCCCGCGGCTCAGGACCTGCCGGCCCACCCCCCAGTTCCGCGTGCCGCCGCCGGGCACGTACCGCGAACCGATGGCCAGGTCACACGTGCCCCCCTCCACCAGGCGCACCAGGTCCGGGATGTAGCGGGGGTGGTGGGAGAAATCGGCGTCCATGGTGAGGACCAGGTCCACCCCCAGGTCAAAGGCGGTGGCGAAGCCGGCCAGGTACGCCCGCCCCAGGCCCATCTTGGCCGGGCGGTGCACCACCAGCACCTCCGGGTGCTGGCGCGCCAGCGCGTCGGCCACCTGGCCAGTGCCGTCGGGAGAGTTGTCGTCCACCACCACGATGCGGGCCGGCAGGCCCAGCCCGAGGATGTCCAGCACCAGGGGTTCCAGGTTCTCCCGCTCGTTGTAGGTTGGGAGGATGATGGCGATGGTCTGCAAGGTGCGTCCGTCCCTTTCCCAGGATTGTGCCCAGCCCGGGCGCTGGGCTACGCCGCCCTGCGCTGGCGCCAGAGCCGCAGGCCCGCCGCGGCAGCCAGGCCCAGCCACGCCCCCGCGCTCACCCCTGCTCCGACCCAGAAGGACCGCGGCCGGTACCGCAGGTCCACCCGGTGCGCTCCCGCCGGCAGGGGCACCACCGTGAGCACATAGTCCCCCCGGACCACCGGAGCGGGCTCCCCATCCACGCGGGCCTCCCAGCCGGGGTAGAAGGTCTGGCTGAGGCACAGGTACCCAGGCTCCGCCAGGGCAACGCCTATTGTAACCCCAGAAGGGCCAACTTGCAAAGAAGGGAGAACCTCTTCGGCGGCCGGAGTTCCAGTCCCGCCCGGCAGGGGCACCGGCTCCTCCAGGAGCACCTCCTGGCGGGGGTCAAAGGCCGCCTCACCCAGGGCCGAAAGGAGCGCCTCGGGGTCCGGCACCACCCGGGCATGGCGCACCACCCACGCCCGGGGCAGGGCGTAGGGGTTCCGGTAGATGCGGACGTGCGGGGTCGTGTGCACCGGCTCCAGGTCCCCCAGGGGGCCCGGCTCCAGGACGTAGCGGACGTTCAGGAGCCCCAGGAGGCGCAGGGCCGTGTCCAGAGGGGCTTCGTTGGCCCGGGCCAGGAAGCGCGCGTACCGGCCCACCAGGAGGGGGTCAAAGTTGCCCGCGTGGGCGATCCCCTCCATCACGTTGAGGTTGGGGAGGAGCGTCTCCCGCAGCCCCAGGAGGAAGTCCGCGTCGGCGGGGCCGAAGGTGTCAAAGCGCAGGTATTTCCGGTAGCGGAGGTCGTACTCCGTCCCGGCGAAGGTGTAGATGCGGAAGGGGTCGGCATCTCCTCGGAGCCACCGGCCTGCCTCCGTGGGGAGGTGGTACAGGCGGGGATCTGTGGTGGGAACGAGGGGCAGGGAGAAGACCAAGAGGTCCACCGCGGCGAAGGCCAGCGCCGCGACCGACCACCACACCCTGGCGGCCTTCTGGACCTCTGGGAGCAGGTCCCTCCAGACGAGGAGCAGGCCCAGGATCAGCCCCAGATGGCCACAGGCGAAGAGGGCCCGGCTGAAGGTCTGGGGCACCTGGGGCAGGGCGACCCGGGCCGCCAGGGCCGCCGCCATGGCGCCCAGCGCCCCCACGCAGAGGAGCCGGGCCACACGCCCCAGGCGTGGCGAGGGGCCCAGCAGGTCCCAGCCGATGCCCCCCAGGACCGCCACGGCCACAGCGTACCCGCAGAGGAGCCTGGAGGGGGCCTGGAAGAGCCCGAAGCCCGGCACCCAGCGGAAGACCAGGGGGTAGAGGGGGAAGTTCTTTCCCAGGGCGAGGAGGAAGGAGACCGGCACCAGGGCCAGGAAGAAAGGGGCCATCTCCAGGGCTGCTGGCCGGGCCTCGGGGGGCGCCCGCCGGGACCGCGCCCAGCGCCACCCCGCATAGGCCGCCAGGAAGAGGGGCAGGAGGCCGGCGTAGGCTGCGTCCTCCCAGTAGTTGGCGTAGCCCCAGTAGTCGCCCTGGCCAGGGTTGCCGAAGAAGTCCGGCAGCACGAGGGTGATGAGCCGCCAGGGCCAGAAGGAGTAGGTCATGGCGAATTCGTAGTCGGCCCCGCCCTGGCGCTGGGACTCCCGGGCCAGTTCCGCCGTGGGCAGGAACTGGGCCGCGCTGAGGAGCACCGCCAGGAGCACCGCTCCTCCCAGCGCGCCCAGGGCGGGCCAGGGGCGGCTCCCCCGCCCACGGGCTACGGCGCGCCAGAGGACGCAGGCCACGACGAGCCACACCGTGTAGTACCAGAGTTGGGCGTGGCCGGCCAGGAACTGGAGGGCGAGCACCGCCCCCAAAGCCGCAGCGCGCCAGGCCGAAGGGCGGAGGGCCAGGCGGTCCCCGGCCCACAGGACCAGCGGGACCCAGGCCATGGCGCACACCATGGTGGGGAAGTTCACCCGCGCCACGATGTAGCCGCCGAAGGCGAAGGCCAGCGCGCTCAGGGTGCTGGCGGCGCGGGTCCGGCCCAGGTGGCGGGCGTAGGCGTACATCCCCACCGCCGCCAGGCTCAGGTGGACGAGGGCCGAAACCCCCAGGGCCCGCTCCACGGGAAAGAGGAAGAAGAGGACGCTCAGGGGGTACAGAGCTGCCGACTGGTGGTTGGCGAGGAGAGGCGCCCCGCCGCCCAGCCAGGGGTTCCAGAGGGGCACGCTTCCAGCCCGCCACGCCTCCACCACCAGCGACCGCCAGGGGTAGAACTGCTGGAGGGGGATGCCCCAGTAGAGGACCTGCCCGCCGAAGGTGAGTTTCGCCAGCCACAAAACGGGGAGGGCCGCCAGGAGGAGCGGCGGCCCCCAGCGGCGGAGGAACCTCGGGAGGGAGTCGGGGAACCGTCCTGCGGCCATGCCTGGTGGGATGGGTCACCCCCTGCGCGCGGCGCGGATGAGGCGGCTGGCCAACAGGCCCCCCAGCACGGCCAGGTCCTCGGTGGGCAGGTAGTGGTCTGCCGCGCCGTCAAAGAGGACGCTCGCCGAGGCGCCGAACTCCTCGTCGGCAGCGTAGAGGACCACGGCCAGCCACAGGCGGGGGAAGATGCGGAAGAGGAACGAAGCGTCGCCGAAGGCCAGCCGCTCGCCCCCCAGGGCCCGCGCGGCGCGGATGAACCCTTCCACATCCCGCCCGAAGGCCGCCGTCAGGCGGTGGGCCGTGCGCCCCTGGAAGGCCGCGTCGTAGGCCAAGCCCCCTGGCAGTTCTCGGAAGGCGGCCCACTGGCTGGCCATGGGGTTGCCGTCGGCCGTGGCCAGGTAGTGGAGCATGAGGATCTGCTCCGTAATGGGGGGCGTTTCCCCCGTGGCCGCGTGGCGCACCTCGCCCTCGGGATAGGTGATGCGGTAATCCTCGCCCCAGAACTGGAGGACCCAGTACCCCTTATCCCCGGTCTCGTCGGGGTAGTAGTCCGCGCCGCTCTGCCAACCCTTGATCTGGGGGTCCTGCCGGCGGAGCGCCTCCCGCGCCTTCTCCAGGGCCAGGCCATAGCGCTCTTCCGGAGTGCGCGCCTGGAGGCCCGAGAGCGGAAATTCGGCGTCAGGCTCTGGTTGTCCGTGGGAAGCCATGCCCCTCGCTCCTCGTCTGAGGGCGGCCGGGGGCGGGCACCTCACCCCGCGCCGCCCCCATGCCCTCCCCTGGAGGAAGTCACGCCCTCCCTTCCTCCAGCAGTTTCCGCAACTTCTCGTACTCGTCCATCAGGTACTGGGCGTGAAACTGCTCCTCGTCCCGGAGCCGCTCCAGCACCTGCCTGAGTTTGGGGTCGTTGGCCAGTTGGGCAGCCAGGTCGTACTTCTTGTACGCTGTCTCCTCGTCCAGGGCCATGACCTTGAGGAAGTTGAGCCAGTCCATCTCTGCGAGCCTCCTTGTCCTCTGTTGTAGTTTGTGGGTCACGCTTGCGGCGTGTCCTCCTCGGCACGCCAGGTCAGGCCATCTTCACGATGATGTCGCCGATGACGTTGGCAGCCTCGTCGCCCCGGTCGGCGGCGTTGCTCAGGTGGCGGTAGATCTCCCGCAGTTTGAGCATCCGCACGATGTGGTGGATGTCCTCCGGTCCCCGGAACAACTCGGCCAGGGCCTCCCGGTAGACGTGCTCCACCCGATTTTCCAGGGCTTTGGCGCGCACCGCGTGCTCCCCGGCCACGTTCGGGTGCTCCTGGAGGCGGAGCATGGCCAGGTGGATCTCCGTGGCCGCATCCTTCAGGAGCGAGACCATGCGCACGAGGTAGGGGTTGGGCTCCACCTCCAGGATTTCCATCTCGTCCACGGTGCTGTAGGCGTAGTCCAGCACGTCGTCAATGGAGCGGGAGAGGCCGAAGATGTCCTCCCGGTCAATGGGGGTGACGAAGGTGCGGTTCAGTTCGTCAATGAGGATGCGGCGCAGTTCGTCGGCGTCCTTCTCCGCCTGCCGGACCTTCTCCGCCGTCTCCTCGCTGGGGTGCTTCATGTACTCTTCCAACGCGGCCAGCCCCTTCTTGGTCTGCTCCGCCTGCTCAATGAGGAGCCGGATGAAGGGATCCTGCCGGGGTTTGAAGAGGTCTCGCCATCCCATGGCGCGCATCCTCCGCGGGGGCTCCGCCTTCCTCATCCCCCGATCTGGGACATGGGGCGGTGCTGGGGGGTGCACGCCGCGGCCAGCCCGTGCTCCTTGGGCTTGCAGCGGATGGCCTCCAGCAGGAGGTCCCGCAGTTCGGCCCGCGTGGCCCCCTGGCGGAGGGGCGTCCGCAGGTCCAGTTCCAGGTCCGAAAGGAGGCAGGGGCGCAGGTGCCCGTCGGCCGTGAGGCGCATGCGGTTGCACTGGGCGCAGAAGTGCTCGCTCACGGGGCTGATGAAGCCCAGGGTGCCGCGGGCGCCGGGCAGGCGGTAGTAGCGGGCCGGGCCGTTCCCGTGGACGCCGCGCTCCGGCAGGAGCGGGCCGAGGGCGGCTTCAATCCGGGCCTTCATCTCCGCAGCAGGCATGTAGGCCCGTTCCCAGTCCAGGGCATCGCCCTCAAAGGGCATCACTTCAATGAAGCGGACGTTCCACTCGTCGTGCAGGGTCCGCTGGGCGAAGGAGAGGAGTTCGTCGTCGTTGACCCCCCGCAGGATGACGGCGTTGACCTTCACCGGGGCCAGGCCGGCGCGCTGGGCTGCCTGGATGCCCGCCAGCACCTCGTCCAGGTCGCCCAGGCGGGTGATGCGGCGGTACTTGGCCGGGTCCAGGGTGTCCAGGCTGACGTTGACGCGGTGGAGGCCCGCTTCCCGCAGGGCCTCGGCATACCGAGCCAGGAGGATGCCGTTGGTGGTCATGGAGAGGTCCTCCAGGCCGGGCAGGCGGGCGAGCATCCGCACGAGGACAGGCAGGTCAGCCCGCACCAGGGGTTCGCCCCCGGTGAGGCGCATTTTGGTCATGCCCAGGTCCACCGCCGCCTCGGCCACGCGCACGATCTCCTCGTAGCGCAAGATGCGCTCGTGGGGGATGTGGACCACCCCCTCCGGAGGCATGCAGTAGGTGCAGCGCAGGTTGCAGCGGTCGGTGACCGAGATGCGCAGGTAGGTGATGGGCCGGCAGAACCCGTCCTCGTAGGGCATGGCCTTCTTTCCTTCCTGGCGCGGTGCCCGCTAGAAGCAGCCCAACTGACAGCCAACCACCCGCAGGCCCAGGGCCTCCGCCACCTCGGCGACGGCCAGGCGCTCCACCCCCATCTCGGCCGCGATCTCCCAACAGGTGAGGCACCGGAGGCGCCCATCCCGCGCCCGCTCCTGGACCGCCGCGGCCAGGGCCGGCGGCACCTGCACAGCGGTGCGGACCAGTTTGCTGCGCCCCTCGGCCTTCGGGCCGTAGCCGAAGAGGCCCAACTGGCACTGGGAGATGCGGATGCCCGCCTCGTCGGCGGCCTGGCCCACCTGCCCGGGCGCGAGGCCCAGGAAGTGGGCAATGGTGTGCGCGGCGGTGCAGGGCAACTGGCCATCCACCAGGTGCCGCCGCATCTCGGAAAGCAAAAGTTCCCGTCCTTGCACCGTCTCAGCCATGGGTGGAGTTTGCTCCTGGGGTCGCTTTAAGTCTTGTGCTCGTCCAAGTCCACGTAGTAGGAGGCCCAGGCCAGGTCTATCAGTTCCTTGGTCAGCGCGGGCTTCTGGCCTGAGAAGCGGGCGATGTTCACCAGTTCCTCCAGGAGGTCCCGCGGGTGGCATCCCCGCAGGGGCCGTCCCGGTTTGATGTAGTACTCCTGGAGAAGGTAGATGAGGGCCTCTTCCCGGTAGGGGATGCCCTTCGCCTGGCACTCCCGGCGGAAGATCTCGCGGTACTGGTCGTAGGTGGGGTCCTTGACCTCAATCTTGTGGCGGATGCGCCGCAGGAAGGCCTCGTCCACCAGTTCGGCCGGCTCCAGGTTGGTGGAGAAGACGATGAGGACGTCAAAGGGGACCTCAATCTTGCGCCCTGTGCGCAGGGTGAGGTAGTCCACCCGCTTCTCCAGGGGGACGATCCAGCGGTTGAGGAGGTCCTCGGGGCGGGCCTGCTGGCGACCGAAGTCGTCAATGAGGAGCATGCCGCCGTTGGCCTTCATCTGGAGGGGGGCCTCGTAGTACAGGCTGGTCTCGCTGAAGATGAGGTCCAGGCGGTCCAGGGTCAGTTCGCCCCCCACCATGACGGCTGGCCGGTGGATCCAGACCCAGCGGGCATCGTAGTTGGGGAACTGGGCGGCCGTCTCCTCCTGGGGGAGGGGCTTGTGGTTGACCAGGTCGAAGACCTGCACCACCTGGCCATCCACCTCCAGGGCGTAGGGGATGAAGATGCGCCCCTTGAGCAACATGCGGGCGATGGCTTCGGCGATGGCCGTCTTGCCGTTGCCCGGTGCCCCGAAGAGGAAGATGGACCTTCCCGAGTTGACCGCCGGGCCGATCTGGCTGATGAGGCGGTCCGAAAGGACGAGGTGCGCGAGTTCCGCCCGGATGGTCTCTGGAGAGACGAAGACCTTCTGGATGGTCTGGGCCAGGACGGCCTTGGTGTAGGCCTCCAGGGGGACGGGGGCCGGCCCCACGTACTTGGAACGTTCCAGCACCTCCTGGGCCCGCTCGGACCCCTGCGAGGTGATGGCGTACTGGTAGGTGGACTCCCGCAGGCTGGTGGAGCCCTTCACCTCCACGAAGCGCTCGCGCTTGAGGAATTCCAGCACCTTCTGCACCACGTTGGTGAAGGGGAGGCGCAGGTGTTCGGCGATGTCGGAGCCGGTGAGGTACCCCTCAAAGTACAGGATCTTCAAGGCCAGGTCGGCCAGGAAGCCCATGTTGAGGCCCGTCTCCGCCAGGTTGGATGGCGCAAGGGGCACGAAGGGCTGGGCTTTTTCGGCCACCTCAGTTCGCTGAGGCGTCTGCTGCATGCCGCACCACCTAGAGGTTCTCCAGATGCCCAGAGCAGGGCCGCCGTGGGGACCCCCCGCCAACCCCCTCCAGTGCAAGAAGTATACCACATTCCGGCAAGGGCAACAAGAGCGGCTCCGACGTGCAACAGGGCTGACTCATTCTTACAGAACTCTGACAGCCTTCCGGTGTGGCAGACCGTAGGGCACGCCTCCTGGCGTGCCGCCTAGCGTCCGGCCTAGCGTCCGGAGGAGCGGTTAAGGTCTTCCCTATAAAAACGAGTCAGCCCTGGCAGCGCCTGCCTGCTTGCTTTGTCAAGCGAGCGAGGAGATGATATACTGTCCTTAGCAAAAGCCCCAGGACGGGGCCCATGAAGTCGCCGACGATGGCCCAGCGGCCAGCGCTTGAGGAGGCTGTAAGGGTGAGGTCTACCACCATTGGGGGAGAGGATCTAAGGCTTGCCACGCTCTTCAGGATTGCAGAAATCCTGGCTACTGAGAACAAGTTGGAGACCATGCTGCATAGGATCCTCTCCTGCCTCATTGAGTCTCTGGAGATGGCAGGGACAGGCATTCTCGTCTTGTACGATCCCTCCGACGGGAAGTTGGTCCCCCAGGCAGCCCAGGGGTACGATTTCGCCACCTTGCGGCAGATCCGCCTTGCGCCCGGGGAATCCATGAGCGGCAAAGCCTTTGAGTCGGGTCAGGCGGTGCTGTACACCACGCCAGAGGACATTGAGGCTGTCAGGGCAACCCTCACGCCCGAGAACCGAGAAGCCTTTGACGCGGCAACCCGGGGTCTGGAATCGCCCTCCAGCGCTGTGGCGATCCCCCTTGCCACCGGGCGTGGCAAGGTTGGAGCCCTGGTGCTGGAGAACCGCCACGTTTGCGGGGAGTTCACCGAGGCAGACCTGGCCTTTCTTCAGCGGGTGGGCGACCTCATCGCCCTCTCCGTGGAAAACGCTCGTCTGCGGGAGGAACTGCGGGCCGCGCAGGCCCTGGAGGAGGCCAACCGCCTCAAGGCCGAGGTGATCTCCGTTCTGGCCCATGAGATGCGCACTCCGCTGACTTCAATCAAAGGATACTCCACCGCGCTGCTCATGGAGGAATCTCACTTCAGCCCGGAGACCCAGCGGGAGTTCTTGCAGATCATTGACGAGGAGTGCGACATCCTGCAAGACCTCATCCACGACCTCTTGGAATCGTCCGTCATTGATGCTGGCCTCTTAAAATTGGAACTGCAGCCTGTAATGTTGCCACATCTGGCTCAGCGGGTCATCGGCGACCTGGCCCACCGGGCCAAGAAGCACCGTTTTGTGGTGGATTTCCCTCACCCCTTCCCCATCGTGGACGCCGACCCTGACCGCATCGCCCAAGTCCTGCGCAATCTCCTGGATAACGCTATCAAGTATTCCCCGCAAGGGGGGACCATCGTCGTGCGGGGTGAAGTGCGGGACACGGAAGTGGTGGTCAGCGTTGCCGACCAGGGAGTAGGCATTGCCCCCGAGCACTTGAACAGGCTCTTTGAGAAGTTCTTCCGGGTGAGATCGGGGCTGGGGGCCCATGTGGTGGGTTCCGGGTTGGGGCTGCCCATTGCCCGCACCATTGTGGAAAGCCACGGCGGACGCATCTGGGCCACAAGCCAACTGGGGCAGGGGACCACGCTCTTCTTCACCCTTCCCCTTAAAGCGCCAGAGCCGGGAGGAGCCGACTGATGGCGGAGAAGATCCTGGTCGTAGATGACGAACCCCGTGTCGTGCGTCTGGTCACCGAAGTCCTGAAAGCCGTTGGCTACCAGGTTGTGGCTGCTGGAGACGGGAAGACGTGCCTGGAGATGCTGGCTCTGGAGCAGCCTGCCCTCGTGCTCCTGGACATCCTGCTGCCTGGCGGCCTGGATGGGTACGAAGTGTGCCGGCGCATCCGGGAGTTCTCCGATGTCCCTGTGATCATGCTCACGGCCAAGGCCCAGGACGCCGAAGTGCTCCGGGGCTTTGATGTGGGAGCCGACGATTATCTGACCAAGCCGTTCAACGCCAAGGAACTGGTTGCCCGCGTGCGAGCGGTCCTGCGCCGCGCCCAGCGGCCGGACGAGAAAGTGACGGCCTCTTTTCGCTGTGGAGACCTGGAGATCAACTTCGCCCGGCGCACAGTGGAAGTGAGAGGGAAAAGGGTTTCCCTCACCCCCACCGAGTACGAACTGCTCCGCCAGTTGGCCCTGCATGCCAACCGAGTTGTCCTGCACGAGGACTTGCTGACTCAGGTGTGGGGCCCGGAGTACCGGGACGAGATTGACTACCTGCGGGCCTACATCCGATACCTCCGGCGCAAACTGGAAGCCGACCCCGCCAACCCTAAGTACATCCTGACCTCGCCCGGTGCGGGATACATGCTTGCCTGCCCCCCACACGAGGAAGCAGACTAGTACTACGCCACGGTGGTTCTTGACGATATGTAATCCTGGGTAGGGGCGCACGGCCGTGCGCCCCTACTATGAGACTGCAACCGTGACCTGCACGGCCGAAAACGGAATTTTTTATTGTGGTCCAGCACTAGTCTTTCGCGACGCTGACTCTGACGTCATGCCATTCTGAGGAGCGAAGCGGCAAGGAACCTCATCCTCGGCGAGGAGGGGCACATGGCCGTGCGTCCCTCCTTTTTCGCTCCAGAGATTCATCACCTGCGCTGCGCTTTGGCTCAGAATGACAACTGACCGCTCTCTCGGGTGAGGTGCTGAGAGGGGTGGGAAGAGGCCCCTCTCCATTGTCACCCAAACGGCGGCCCCAGCAGCAAGGAGCCGCCGTTTTTTTCATGGCCTTTTCACCCAGTGGTGGCGCCATTCTATGAGTCCTTCATGTGAATTCTGTTACAATCCAGGCAGGACTGGGGAAATCCTGCCCTAGCCCGGAGAACGGTTGAGACCAACTTGCATGTTATGAGGAGGATGCATATGGTACGGGAATCTGAAATGAGAGAGGGGCAGGCGGATTCCGGCTTCTCAGTTGCCCTGGCTCAGAACGTGTCGGAAGTGAGCGTGGCTGCTGAGCGGATCCTGGATGAGGCGGTGGCCTTCTGCGCACAGAAGATGCATGCGAGCCCTGAGGCCGTGGTGGAGCAACTCCGCCAGGGTGAGCGCACAGCGCGGAACTACTACGACTATGGCCTGGCGAAAGGTATCGCGGCCTTCCTGGGCGAGGTCATGGAGGATGCGAAAGGCATCTTCCTGTGCAGTTACGACGCCACACCCGAAGACCTCTGCTTTGGCGAAGCGTCTCCTCTGATCCATCTCATCGTGTGGGTCGGACGCAAGACAGCCGCTCTGGACTCGCTGATCTCCGCCTTGGACCAGGCGGTCCTGCGAGTGCATGCTGGTCGTATCAGCGCGCCGCCCTTGAAGAACCTGCTGGACGTTCAGGTCGTGGATGATGCCGATGTAGAAGGCCGAGTCGGTTATGGAGCCATGCTCTCTTCGGCGAGCAATCGGCCCATCTGCATCTGGACTCGGTAACCCAGCGGCTGCGACGACCGCAACCCACGAGGACGATGGGATCCCCTGCAGTAGGGGGAATGGAACCTGAGACCTCCGTATGGGGAGAGATGCATACAATGGAGCAACGATTGAGAGAGAGTTTTACCGAGCCCAGAACCTCTGTCCTAGCGGCCACACCGTCCAAGCGAAGCCTCTGGGACACGGTCCTTGAGCAACTGGATGACGTGGCCGACCGGCTGAACCTGGAGGACGGCATTCGCGCCATTCTCCGCCAGCCGGAGCGGGAGTTGATCGTGTCCGTGCCCGTGGTCATGGATGACGGCCAGATCCGGGTCTTCACGGGGTATCGCGTGCAGCACTCCAGCGCCAGGGGGCCGTGCAAGGGGGGCATTCGCTACCATCCCAACGTGGACTTGAACGAAGTCAGAGCCCTGGCCGCGCTGATGACCTGGAAATGCGCAGTGGTGGGCATCCCTTATGGTGGGGCCAAAGGAGGAGTAGCGTGCGACCCCTCCACGATGTCCTGGAACGAACTCTGCCGCCTGACGCGCCGCTTCACAGCCATGATCATGCCCATCATCGGCCCCAAGCGGGACATCCCAGCGCCGGACGTCAACACCAACGCGCAAGTAATGGCTTGGATCGCCGATACTGCCAGCATGTTGCATGGCAGGACTATGATGGAGATCGTCACCGGTAAACCCGTCTCTCTGGGGGGATCGCTGGGGCGGAGGGAGGCCACGGGGCGCGGCGTCGCCATCACGACGAGGGAACTGCTCAAGCGCGTGGGGCGAAGCCCCGCCGAGACCACGGTGGCCGTGCAGGGGTACGGGAATGTCGGTTCCGCCACAGCCACCATCCTGCACAGCATGGGGTGTAAGATCGTGGCGGTGAGCGACATCAGCGGAGGGCTGTACTGCCCCCAAGGGCTGGATATCCCGAGCATCAACCGCCATGTGGCAGCCCATCCTCAGCACCTGCTGGAAGGGTATTCTGCACCAGGTGTGGAGAAGATCAGCAATGAGGACTTGCTGACCAGCAAGGTGGACGTCCTGATCCCGGCTGCCTTGGAACAGCAGATCCGCGCCGACAACGCTCCCTTTATCCAAGCAAGCATGGTCGTGGAAGCGGCCAACGGCCCCACCACCGGGGTGTCCTCATAGTGCCAGATATCCTGGCAAACGCTGGCGGCGTGGTGGTCAGTTACTTTGAATGGGTCCAGGACCTGCAGGCCTTCTTCTGGGACGAGGAGGAGGTCAACAAGAACCTGGAGCGACTCATGGTCCGAGCCTTTGATGAGGTCTGGAGCTACAGCCAGAAACGGGGAATTCCGCTGCGCCTGGGAGCCAACATGTTGGCCGTAGACCGGGTAGCAAGCGCAATTCGGTCCCGCGGCATCTTCCCTTAGGAGAATTCGCTCCGGAGCAAAGCACGGTGCAGGGTCGGGGTAACTGTACCCCTGTGCCAACAGGGCCTCAGCCTGGGCGAGATGGTTCCGCCTGCCGACAGGTTCGGCAGGCGGAACCATCATAGTAGTGAGGTGGTGGCTCCTGTTGGGGGATTCCCCCTTGCTGGACGGCCTGTTGGTGGATGTCCGGGAAAGGCGCGGTGCTTAGCCTCACGGCGCAGGCGGGCTCGGCGGCTCCGTAGGCGCAGGAGGGGGCGTCGGGGGTGCGGGAGTCGGCAGCGCCGACGTGGGCTCCGGCGGGGGGATGGGCGTGACCCACGGGGTGGGGCTGGGCAGCGGCGGGGCCGTGGGGCTGGGCGCAGGCCACGTGGGAGGAAGGGCCGGCGTGGGCGGTCGGGGCTGCCAGGGCCTCGGGGTAGGCGTGGGGGCCGGCGGCCACCAGATGGCCTGGGCGGGCAGGTACAGCCTCTGGCCCGCGTAGATGGTCGTGCTGGCCAGGCAGTTGGCACTCATGATGGCTGGCACCGTGGTCCCGTAGCGGATGGCCAGGTCGGAAAGGGTGTCGCCCCTGCGGACCACGTAGGGCCGCCAACTGGCAGGGGGCTGGCCGCACGGCACGGCCGGCAGAGGACGCAGGGTGGGCGTGGGGCGCGGCGCACCGGGCAGGGGCGGCAGGTACAAGACCTGCCCAGCCACCAGCGTGGCCTCGGCGAGGCAGTTGGCCTGGAGCAAAGCGTAGGTCGTCGTGCCCCGCTGCCAGGCCAGCACGTGCAGGGAGTCCCCTTCCCGGACCACGTAGGGCTGCCACCCCCCTGGAGGGGGGCAGGCCGGGGACGGGGTCGGCACGGGCGTCGCCTCC
>Ga0272449_1002013_pt1 | contig 19604 bp, 28 predicted proteins | sample YNPCB0241_FD_198679 | JGI IMG/M metagenome (GOLD analysis project Ga0272449, IMG submission 198679) | Hot spring sediment microbial communities from Yellowstone National Park, WY, United States - YNP-CB-024-1 | ecosystem: Environmental > Aquatic > Thermal springs > Hot (42-90C) > Sediment... | reverse complement strand
AAGGCGCCTGCCGGGCGGCGCCGCGCGGTAAGGCGGAAGAAAGGATGAGGAAGGCGTGGGTCAGAAGGTCCATCCTTACGGTTTCAGGCTGGGGATAATCTACGACTGGAAGTCCCGCTGGTTCGCCACCAAGGATTACGGTGATCTCCTGCAGGAGGATATAGCCATTCGCAAGTTCCTCAAGGGCTATCTGCGGAGGGCGGCGGTCTCTCGGGTGGAGATTGAGCGCACCCCCAAGAGGGTGAGGGTGGACATCCACACCGCCCGTCCCGGCATCGTCATCGGGCGCCGGGGAGCGGAGGTGGACCGGATCAAGCGGGAGCTCACCCGCATGACCGGCAAGGAGGTCTACGTCAACATCCAGGAGGTGAACTACCCCGAGCTGGACGCCACCCTGGTGGCCCAGAGCATCGCCGAGCAACTGGAGGCCAGGGTTTCCTTCCGCCGGGCCATGAAGAAGGCGGTTCAGAACGCCATGCGGGCGGGGGCCAAGGGGATAAAGGTCTCCTGCGCCGGCCGCCTGGGCGGGGCCGAGATGGCACGCACCGAGTGGTACCGGGAGGGCCGGGTGCCCCTAGGGACCCTGAGGGCGGACATCGATTACGGGTTCGCCGTGGCCAGGACCACCTTCGGGGTCATCGGCGTGAAGGTCTGGATATTCAAGGGCCTCATCTCCGAGCCTGACCGGAAGGCGAGAGAAAGGCTGGAGGTCGAAGGTAAGCCCCAGGCGAGGGCAGCCGTTCCAGGGGCAACGGAGGAAGAGGCGCTGGGGGAGCTCCCGGAGGAGGCCCCGGCCGATTATGAGGAAGACGAGATCGAGGATATAGAGGAGGATTTCGAGAGGTCCCGGTAGCGCGGCCCGAGGGCTGGGCGCCGGATGGGAGGTCGACCACCGATGTTGATGCCGAGGAGGATAAGGCACAGGAAGGTACAGCGGGGCAGGTTGAAGGGAAGGTCCAAGGGCGGGACCCAGGTCCATTTCGGCGATTACGGCCTGCAGGCCCTGGAACCTTCGTGGGTAACCGCCCGTCAGATCGAGGCTGCGAGGGTGGCCATCACTCGGTACGTGAAGAGGAGCGGGAAGGTCTGGATAAACATCTTCCCTGACAAGCCGGTAAGCAAGAAGCCTGCGGAGACCCGCATGGGGAGCGGCAAGGGCAACTTGGACCACTGGGTCGCGGTGGTCAAGCCTGGAAGGGTGATGTTCGAGCTGGCCGGCGTCCCGGAGCACGTGGCCAGGGAGGCCATGCGCCGGGCCGCCCATAAGATGCCCATGAAGTGCAGGTTCGTAAAGCGGGAGACCTTCGGTGGTGAGTAGCGCATGAAGGCTAGAGAGCTGAGGCAGAGTTCCCGCGAGGAGCTCCTGGAGAGGTTGAGGGAGGCCAAGGAGGAGCTTTTCAACCTGCGCTTCCAGCTGGCCACCGGACAGCTGGACAACACCAGCCGCATCAAGGAGGCCAAGAAGGACATCGCTCGCATCTTCACCGTGCTCAGGGAGAAGGAGCTCGAGGAGCAGCGCGCGGCGGGGATTTCGTCGCGGAGTAGAAGGAGGAGGAAGAGGTAGGCCATGGCCGAGAGGATAAACCGCAGGAAGGTGCGGGTGGGCACGGTGGTCAGCGACAAGATGGACAAGACGGTCATCGTGCGGGTGGAGACCCGCCAGCCCCACCCGCTTTACGGGAAGATAGTCAGCAAGAGCAAGAAGTTCGCCGCCCACGACGAGGAGAACCGGTGCAAGGTGGGCGACGTGGTGAAGATCATGGAGACCAGGCCACTCTCCAGGCGGAAGAGATGGAGGGTGGTGGAAATCCTGGAGAGGGTGGAATAGTCCACTGGATGCCGCAGCGGGAGGACGCCCATGATACAGCAGGAGTCGAGGGTTAAGGTGACGGATAACACCGGGGCCAAGGAGATGCTGGTCATCCGGGTTCTGGGCGGCTCTCACCGCCGCTACGCCTACGTGGGCGACGTCGTGGTGGGCACCATCAAGTCAGCCACGCCCACGGGAGCGGTGAAGAAGGGCGACGTGGTGAAGGCAGTGGTGGTGCGAACCAAGAAAGAACGGAGACGTCCGGATGGCTCCTACATCCGTTTCGATGACAACGCCGTGGTGATCATCAAGGATGACCTGGAGCCCAAGGGGACAAGGATCTTCGGTCCCGTGGCCCGAGAGCTCAGGGAGAAGAAGTTCATGAAGATCATCTCCCTGGCCCCTGAGGTCCTCTGAACGGGAAGGGGTGGAAGACTTGGCCAGCAAGTTGAAGATAAAGAGGGGAGACCGGGTACAGGTCCTGACCGGGAAGTACAAGGGGAAGCAGGGGAAGATCCTCAAGTGCTTCCCCCGGGAGAACCGGGTCATAGTGGAGGGTGTCAACTTGGTGAAGAGGCATACCCGTCCCTCCCGGGAGAACCCCCAGGGGGGGATCATCACCAAGGAAGCGCCCATCCACGCCTCCAACGTGGCCCTGGTGTGCCCCTCCTGCGAGCGGGCCATCCGGGTGGCTTACCGCTTCGACAGCGAGGGGGTGAAGCGGCGGTATTGCCGCAAATGCGGGGCGGATATCGATTGAGCCCTTCCTGAAGGTTTGGCGAATCGGTTAGAGGACCAGAAGAGGGAAGAGTCATGGTTCCCAGGCTTAAGGAGAAGTACAGGAAAGAGATAATACCCGCCATGAAGGAGCGGTTCGGCTACCGCAACGACATGCAGGTGCCCAGGCTGGAGAAGATAGTGGTTAACATGGGGGTGGGCGAGGGAGCTCATGACCCCAAGGCCATCGACGCCGCCATGAAGGACTTGGCCCTCATCACCGGCCAGAAACCCAAGCTCTGCCGGGCGAAGCGCTCGGTGGCCGGTTTCAAGCTGAGGACGGGCATGAGCGTGGGGTGCAAGGTCACCCTGCGGGGCGATCGCATGTACGAGTTCTTGGATCGCCTCATAACCCTGGCCATCCCCAGGGTGAGGGATTTCCGGGGACTCAACCCCAACTCCTTCGATGGAAGGGGCAACTTCACCATGGGCTTGGACGAGCAGCTGGTCTTCCCCGAGATCGATTACGACGAGGTGGAGCGCATCCAGGGCATGGACATCACCATAGTCACCACCGCTGAGACCGACGAGGAGGGCCGGGAGCTCTTGAAGCTCTTCGGCATGCCTTTCAAGTCGAGCTGAGGGAGGAGGTTTTATGGCCAAAAAGTCGCTCATCGCCAAGCAGAAGCGGCCTCCCAAGTTCAAGGTGAGGGCCTACAACCGCTGCAAGCGGTGCGGGAGGCCCCGTGGATATTTCCGCAAGTTCCAACTTTGTCGCATCTGCCTGCGGGAGCTGGCCCACGAGGGCGAGATCCCAGGGCTGACCAAGGCTAGCTGGTAAGGAGGCGGATCGTACATGACCATGACCGATCCCATTGCGGACATGCTCACCCGTATCCGCAATGCCTGCGCTGCCCGCCACGAGGAGGTGGAGATGCCCTTCTCCAAGATGAAGCTGCGCATCGCCGAGATCCTGGAAAGGGAGGGCTTCATCGAAGGATACGAGGTGGTGAAGGGCGAGAGCTTCGACACCCTGAAGATCCGCCTGAGATACGGGCCCAACCGGGAGCCCTTCATCAACGGCATCAAGAGAGTGAGCAAGCCCGGGGTGCGCAAGTATGCCAAGCGCAAGGAACTTCCCCGGGTACTGGGAGGCATGGGCATAGCTATTCTTTCCACCTCCAAGGGCGTGATCACCGACAAGGAGGCCAGGGAGCTCAACGTGGGTGGCGAGGTCATAGCCTACGTGTGGTGACCCGCCCGGGAGGTTCGTACCGGAAGGAGGCGGAGGACCAGTTGTCCAGGATAGGGAAGAAGCCCATCCCCGTGCCGGCGGGGGTAGAGGTGAAGATAGAGGGGAACCGGGTTTCAGTGAAGGGCCCCAAGGGTGCCTTGGAGAAGGAGCTCCATCCCGACATGATAATCCGGGAGGTGGAGTTGGAGGGCCAGAGGTCCATCGTGGTGGAGAGGCCCTCCGAATCAAAGTTCCATAAGTCGCTGCACGGCCTCACCCGGACCCTCATCGCCAACATGGTGGAGGGGGTGACCCAGGGCTTCCAGAAAGAGCTGGAGATCCATGGCGTAGGTTACCGCGCCACCGCCAAGGGCAAGGACATAGAGCTGGCCCTGGGGTTTTCCCACCCGGTGTTGGTCAAGTGTCCCGAGGGCATAGAGTTCGAGATCGTCACCCCCACCCGCATAAGGGTGAAGGGCATCGACAAGCAGCAGGTGGGTCAGGTGGCGGCCAAGATCCGCGCATTGCGCAAGCCCGAGCCCTACAAAGGCAAGGGGATAAGGTACGCTGGAGAGCGGGTGCGGCGCAAGGCCGGTAAGGCCGCCGGTTAAAGGCGGGCGCCGCATGGGGACGCAGCCGGAGTGATGAACAGATGAAGCGGATCGTGGAGAAGAGGTTGAGGAAACAGCGGCGCAAGAAGCGGGTGCGCAAGAAGATATTCGGGACCCCGGAGAGGCCGCGCCTTTCCGTTTTCCGCAGCAACCGGCATATCTACGCCCAGATCATAGACGACACCGTGGGGCACACCCTGGCCAGCGCCTGCTCCATGGAGAAGGAGGTGGACGCCACCGGCAAGACTAAGACCGAGGTGGCCAGGGAGGTAGGCCTGCTGCTGGCCAGGAGGGCCCGAGAGAAGGGCATAGAGAAGGTGGTCTTCGACCGGGGAGGAAACCTGTATCATGGCCGGGTGAAGGCCCTGGCCGAGGGAGCCAGGGAGGGAGGACTGGTTTTCTGAGGGAAGCGTTTTCGCGGGTAGAGAAGACGATCGCGGAGGTAGGATTCCATGCCCAAGATCGACCCGTCAGCCCTTGAGCTCGAGGAGAGAGTGGTCCACATCAACCGGGTGGCCAAGGTGGTCAAGGGAGGCCGCCGGTTCAGCTTCACTGCCCTGGTGGTGGTGGGGGATAGGGCCGGTGTGGTCGGCTACGGTTACGGGAAGGCCAGGGAGGTACCTCTGGCCATACAAAAGGGGGTGGAAAAGGCCAAGAGGAACCTGATCAAGGTGGCCACCCAGGGCACTACCATCCCCCACCAGGTGGAGGCGAAGTTCGAGGCTTCCCGGGTTCTCCTGAAACCGGCCAGCGAGGGCACCGGCGTGATCGCCGGCGGCCCGGTGCGGGCGGTCATGGAGCTGGCCGGTATCCAGGACGTCCTCACCAAGACCTACGGTTCCCGCAACCCTATCAACGTGGTGAAGGCCACCTTCATGGGGTTGGAGAAGATGAACCGGGAAAGGGAGATCGCCCGCATGCGCCAGGCCGTGCTGAGGAAGTCCCGGGAGGCCAAGGAGGCGGTCAAGGGATGAGCGAAGGGGAAAAGATGCTCAAGATAACGTTGGTCAGGAGCCTCATCGGCCGGCCGGAGAAACATCGGCGCACGGTGAGGGCCCTGGGCCTAAAGCGCTTGAACCACACGGTGGTCCAGAGGGACGCCCCCGAGATAAGGGGCATGATAAGGCAGGTGCGGCACCTGCTCAAGGTGGAGCCCTTCGAGGCGGAGGAGCAGGGCGGTTAGTGGTCGCGCCAGAAAGGCAGGGATAGGTCATGGTTCTAAAGATCAACGATCTGCGGCCGGCCCCCGGTTCCACCCACGCCCCCAAGAGGCTGGGGAGGGGCAGGTCTTCCGGTCACGGCAAGACCTGCGGCCGAGGGATGAAGGGTCAAAAGGCCCGGGGGAATGTGCGACCCGGCTTCGAAGGAGGGCAGATGCCCTTGCAACGCCGGGTCCCAAAGTTGAGGGGCTTCAAGCCCCGGGACAAGCAGGAGTACCATCTGGTGAACGTGGAGGCCCTCAATCGCTTTCAGGAGGGGGAGACGGTGAGCCCCGAGACCCTGGTGGAGAAGGGCGTGCTGCGTAAGATCAAGCACCCGGTGAAGATACTGGGAAGGGGCCAGTTGCGGGTGAAGCTGACCGTGAGGGCCCACGCCTTCAGTCGGGGGGCGGTGGAGAAGATCGAGGCCGCCGGGGGGACGGCAGAGGTGATCTGACTTGCTACGCACCTTTCGTAACATTTTCAAGGTGGAGGACCTCCGGAGGAAGGTCCTTTTCACCTTTCTCATTCTCATCCTCTACAGGCTGGGCAGCGCCATACCCTCCCCTGGCGTCAACATCGACGCGCTGAACAGGATGGTGGAGGAAGGGGGTATCCTCCAGTTCCTAAACCTCTTCTCGGGAGGTGCCCTCTCCCATCTGGCGATCTTCGGGCTGGGCATCATGCCCTACATCACCGCCGCCATCATCATGGAATTGCTCACGGCGGTGATCCCCAAGCTCCAGGAATGGAGAGAGGAGGGGGAAGCGGGTAGGCGCAAGATCACCCAGATCACCCGCTACCTCACCCTGGGCCTGGCCCTCATGCAGTCCATAGGGCTGGTATGGCGTTTTTCTCAACCCATGGAGGACGGCACCAAGGTCATCGACTTCACCTGGGCCAAGGGATTCGTGGTGGTGATGACCCTCACCGCGGGGATGGCACTGCTCATGTGGTTGGGGGAACTCATCACCGAGCGGGGCATCGGAAACGGGATGTCCCTACTGATCTTCACCGCCATCCTGGCGCGCACTCCCTTCGAGGTCAGGACCATGATCGAACAGACTCAGCTCCGCTATGGAAACATCGCCTACGGCATCGTGATGACCCTGGTCATGGGACTGTCGGTCATCGTGGCGGTCATATTCATAGACCAGGGGGAGAGGCGCATCCCGGTGCAGTACGCCAAGCAGATCCGGGGTCGGCGGATGACCATGGGGGGCAGCACCTACATACCCTTGAAGATCAACACCAGCGGCGTAATCCCCATCATCTTCGCCTCCTCGGTTATCTTCTTCCCCACCATGCTGGCACAGTTCATCCCGGCCCTGGAGGGATTCGCCCGCTGGGTGATAAATGGGGCGCCCTACTTCATCATTTACTCAGTGCTCATAGTCTTCTTCGCCTATTTCTACACTTACATCGTGTTCGACCCTTTCCTGCAGGCGGAGCAGCTCAAGAAGTACGGCGCCTTCATCCCGGGCATAAGGCCGGGTACCCCCACCGCTATCTACTTCAGTAAAGTGCTCAACCGCATTAACCTGCCCGGCTCGCTGGCCCTAGCCGCCATCGCCCTACTTCCCGCTTTCATGTTCTATTTCTACGGGACACAGGAGATCCCGTTCGGGGGCGCGGCGGTGATGATCATAGTGGGAGTGGCCCTGGAGACCATGAAGCAGATCGAGGCCCAGCTACAGATGAGGCATTATGAGGGGTTCCTGAAGTGACTAGGGGGAGGTCGGAGATGAACCTGGTCTTCCTGGGACCGCCGGGCGCGGGCAAGGGCACCCAGGCGGAGCGCATCGCCGGGATGTACGGCATGGCCCACATCTCCACCGGGGATATCTTCCGCGAGAACTTAAGGAAGGGGACCGAGCTGGGCCGCAAGGCCAAGGAGTACATGGACCGGGGAGAGCTGGTACCGGACGAGGTGGTCATCGGCATAGTGCGGGAAGCGCTGGCCGATGAGAGGTGCTCCCGGGGGTTCCTCCTGGATGGTTTTCCCCGAACCGTGGCCCAGGCGGATGCCTTGGAGGAGATGCTCCAGGAGATCGGCCGGCCGTTGGACCGGGTGGTAAACCTGAACGTTTCCGACCAGGTGGTGGTGGAACGCCTTACCGCCAGGCGGACTTGCAGGAATTGTGGAAAGAACTACCACTTGGCCTTCAATCCCCCCAGGGTGGAAGGAGTGTGCGACGCCTGCGGAGGGGAGCTCTACCAGAGGGAGGACGACCGGGAGGATACGGTGAGGGCGCGACTTGAGGAGTACCGCCGCAAGACCCAACCCCTCATCGACTATTACCGGGAAAAGGGCCTTCTGGTGGAGGTGCCTGGGGACGGCAGCGTGGACGAGGTCACCCGGGCCATCCAAGAGGCCTTGGGTACCATCGGCCGCTGAGGCGTTGAGAGCATGCGAAGCGATGCGCAGGTTAGCGTGAGCCTGGAGATGATCATCAAGAAGTCCCCGGATGAGATCAAGAAGATGAGGGAAGCGGGAAGGATAGTGGCGGAAGTGCTCGAGATCATGGAGGAACGCGTGAGGCCGGGGGTCACCACGGAGGAGCTGGACCGTCTGGCGGAGGAGTACATCCGCTCCCGGGGGGGCGTTCCCTCCTTTTTGGGTTATCAGGGTTTCCCCAGGTCCATTTGCACCTCCGTCAACGACGTGGTGGTCCACGGGATACCCGATGGCACCCCGTTGCGGGAGGGGGACATAGTGGGCATAGACGTGGGGGTGATCCTGGACGGGTACCACGCAGATGCCGCCCGTACCTATGCGGTGGGGGAGGTGGGTGAGAGGGCCAAGAGGCTCATGGAGGTGACGAAGAGGGCCCTGGAGGCGGGGATAGAGGCCTGCCGGCCGGGTAACCGCTTGGGAGACGTATCCCACAGCATCGAGAGGGTGGTGAAGGAAGGGGGGTTCTCGGTGGTGGTCCAGTTCGTGGGCCACGGCATAGGCCGGGATATGCATGAGGAACCCCAAGTGCCCAACTTCGGGCCCCCGGGCAGGGGTCCCCTGCTGGAGCCGGGCATGACCTTCGCCCTGGAGCCCATGGTCAACGAGGGTGGCTACGAGGTTTACGTGGACCGGGACGGGTGGACGGTCCGCACCGTGGACGGGAAACTCTCCGCTCATTACGAGCACACGGTGGCGGTGACGGAGGAGGGTCCTCTGGTGCTCACCCTCCCCTGACCCGTGGACGAGAAAGGGAGATTTTGTTAGGATATTAGTTCTGATGCGATTTCATGGATCATGGGAGCGAGATGCCCTGTGCCCGGTAAGGAGGTAGAGCGCCCGGTAAGGAGGTAGAGCGGGTATTGGCGAGGAAAGACGGGACCATTGAGGTAGAGGGCACGGTAGTGGAGCCCCTGCCCAACGCCATGTTTCGGGTGGAGCTGGATAACGGGCACAAGGTCCTGGCGCATATCTCAGGGAAGATGCGGATGCACTACATCCGCATTCTGCCGGGAGACAGGGTGGTGGTGGAGCTTTCCCCCTACGACATAAACCGGGGGAGAATCGTCTACCGGTTCAAGTGAGGCGGGGCCAGCGGAGGCGGCATCCGCCCTCGGTGCCCGGAATCGGGAGCAGATCTCGGAATGCCAGGGGTCCGGGAAGGTTTGGGATATCCTGGAAAGGAAGATGGAAGATGAAGGTAAGGCCGTCGGTGAAGAAGATGTGCGACAAGTGCAAGATCATCAGGCGTCATGGGAAGGTCCTGGTGATCTGCCAGAACCCACGCCACAAGCAGAGGCAGGGTTGAGGAGGTAGAGAGAAGTGGCGCGCATAGCCGGTGTGGACCTGCCCAAGAACAAGCGGGTGGAGATCGCCCTGACCTACATCTACGGGATCGGCCGCTCCACCTCCCAGAAGGTATTGCGGGACTGCCAGATCGACCCTGATACCAAGGTCAAGGACCTCACCGACGAGGAGGTGGTGAGGCTCCGTAGCTACATCGACCAGAACCTCAAGGTGGAGGGCGATCTCCGGCGGGAAGTGGCCCAGAACATCAAGCGGAAGATGGAGATCGGGTGCTACCAAGGGTTGCGCCACCGCATGGGTCTTCCCGTGCGGGGCCAGCGCACCCACACCAACGCCCGCACCCGTAAGGGACCCCGCAAGACGGTGGGCGTCAAGAGGAAGAAGAAGGGCGGTCGCTAAGGGGATGGCGGGACCCTTTTCCCGCCTGGAGACATCTATTTTCTCCGTCGTCCCCGGTGACCCGGCCCGGGGGCAGGGTTAAGGTCTTGGATCCAAAAGGAGCGAGAGCGGGAGGTAGAAATTGGCAAGGCCGAGAGCCAGGGGTAGAACCAAGAAGAAGGAAAAGAAGACTGTGGTGCACGGCGATGCCCACATAAAGTCCACCTTTAACAACACCATCATCACCATCACCGACAAGAACGGCAACGCGCTGGTGTGGGCCAGCGCGGGGACTGTGGGTTTCAAGGGCTCGCGCAAGAGCACTCCCTATGCTGCCCAGCTGGCGGCGGAGAACGCGGCCAAGAGAGCGGTGCAGGAGTTCGGCATGAAGAAGGTGGATGTCTATGTGAAGGGTCCGGGTTCGGGCAGGGAGACGGCCATCCGCACCCTCCAGGCCAACGGGCTGGAGGTGGTGAGCATCACCGACGTCACTCCCCAGCCTCACAACGGATGCCGGCCCAAGAAGAGGAGAAGGGTGTAGGAGCGTGAGATATGGGAAGGGATCTGGGACCGTCATGCAAGAAATGCCGTAGGGAGGGCGTGAAGCTCTTCCTCAAGGGCGCGCGTTGCGAAAGTGACAAGTGCGCCATGGAGAGAAGGCCTTACGCCCCCGGTGAGCATGGCCGGGGCAGGGTCAGGGAGACCGAATACCTCCTGCAGTTGCGGGAGAAGCAGAAGGCCAAGCGCATCTACGGGGTTTTGGAGAGGCAGTTCCGGCGATACTATGAGAAGGCCGCCCGCAAGCCCGGTATCACCGGCGAGAATCTCCTCGTCCTGCTGGAGAAGAGGCTGGACAACGTGGTTTACCGAGCGGGTTTCGCCACCTCACGCAGTGACGCCCGACAGCTGGTGAGGCATGGCCACGTGATGGTGAACGGCCGGAAGGTGAACATCCCTTCGTACCAGGTCCGGGTGGGGGACGTAGTAGAGATAAAGGAGAAGAGCAGGGATTCCCTCCGGGTTCTGCAAGCCCTGCGGCTTTGGGAAGGGCGCCCCGTGGTGCCCTGGCTCAAGGTGGACGTAGACAGGCGCAGGGCCGAGGTAGTGGCGGAGCCCAGGCGGGAGGACATCGACATACCGGTCAAGGAATCCCTGATCGTGGAGCTCTACTCTAAGTAAAAACGGGAAATTCGAACAGGAGGTAGGGGCCTTGGTTCTGGAGATGCAGAAACCCCACGTGGTGGTGGAGAAGCTCGAGGGCTCGTACGGGAAGTTCGTGGTCGAGCCCCTGGAGCGGGGCCTAGGCCATACCATTGGCAACTCTCTGCGCCGTATCCTACTCTCCTCCATACCGGGGGCGGCGGTGACCGCCGTTCGGATAGACGGTGTGGTTCACGAGTTCACCGCCCTGGAGGGAGTGAAGGAGGACGTCATCGAGATCATCCTCAATCTCAAAGGACTGGTCATGAGGATAGACGGGGAGGGGCAGTATGCCCTGTACGTGGACGAGAAGGGGCCGAAGGTGGTCACCGCGGGGGACATCCAGGTCCCGGCTGGGGTGGAGATCGTCAATCCCGACATGAAGATCTGCACCCTGAACGAAAAGGGCCACATCAAAATGGAGCTCACCGCGCAGAGGGGAAGGGGTTACGTGTCCGCCGAGAGGATGGGCAAGCCCCGGGAGATCTCCGGGACCATCCCCCTGGACGCCATGTTCTCCCCCGTGGTGAGGGTGGCCTACCACGTGGAGGACACCCGCGTGGGGCAGCGCACCGATTACGACAAGCTCATCATCGAGATAGAGACCGATGGCAGCGTGGACCCGAAGGAGGCCTTGGTGAAGGCGGCCCGTATCCTCATCAGCCATGCCCAAGTCTTCCTCACCCTGGCCGAGGGCGAGGAACTGGCAGAGGTAATCTTTGGGGAGGAGACGGCCGCTGCCCGTTCCAAGGAGTACGACCGTCCCATCGAGGAGCTCGAGCTCCCGGTGAGGGTTTTGAACTGCCTGCACCGGGGCGGGATAAACACCATAGGGCAGCTCATCGAGAAGTCGGAGGAGGACCTTTTGGCTCTGCGCAGCTTCGGGGCACGCTCCATCGAGGACGTCAAGGAGAAGCTGGCCAAGGTGGGGCTTTCACTGCGCTCCAAGGATAGCTGAGGGGGCGGCGGGAAACGCCCCCGGCTCGTAGCCTGATCTGGAAGGTAGGTCGAGGAAAGATGCCGCAGCCGAAGAAGGGGAGAAGACTGGGAGGAAGTTCCGCGCACCAGAAGGCCATCCTGGCCAACCTGGCTAAGCAGGTCATCGAGCATGAGAGGATCAGGACCACCTATGCCAAGGCCAAGGAGGCCCAGCCGCTGGTGGAGAAGTTAGTTACCCTGGCCAAGAGGGGTGACCTGCACGCCCGGCGACAGGCCCTGGCCATATTGCGGGACAAAGACGTGGTGTACAAGCTCTTCTCCGAGATCGGCCCCCGTTACGGTGACGTGGAGGGAGGCTACACGCGGGTGGTCAAGTTGGGACCCCGACTGGGGGATGCCGCTCCCATGGCCGTGCTGGAGTTCGTCTGAGAAGCAGGGAGATGGTTGCAGGAGGCCGGTCCGCCGGCCTTTTTTATTAGGGGCCCTTTCGGCCTCCAGTAAGGTGGGAGCGCGGGAACACTGTCCCTCGGGGTTCGCGGCCAAACGGGGTGAGCGAGCGTGGAGGGCAACTTCAAGCTGGTGCTAGCCTACGACGGCACGGATTACCACGGCTTCCAGGTCCAGCCAGGGCTGCCCACCGTACAGGGGGTGCTGGAGTCAGCCCTGGACCGATTGGTCCAGCGGTCGAGCCCCCTTTACGTGGCGGGAAGGACGGATGCGGGAGTGCATGCCCGGGGCCAGGTGGTGAGCTTCCGGGGCGTCCTCAGGGTGCCCATGGGAGAGCTGGCTGGCCGCCTCAATGAACTCCTCCCCCCCGACGTGTTGGTGCTTTCAGCGGAGGAGGTGGAGGAGGGATTCCACGCCCGGCACAGCGCTCGGGCCCGGGAGTACGCCTACTACCTCCAGGTGGAGGAAAAACCCTCACCTTTCGCCTCTCGCTTCGTCTACTGGTGTCCCTGGAGGCTGAACCTAGACGATATGAGGGAAGCCATCGCTCACGTGCGAGGACTGCACGATTTCACCCCTTTCTCCCGCCTGGAGCGGGGCAGGTCCCGGCACCGGGAGGTGATGAAGGCGGAGATCGAGAGTTGGGGACGCGTGCTGGCGGTGAGGGTGAAGGCTAATGCCTTCGCCTGGGCCATGATGCGCAGGTTGGTGGGGGGGCTGCTGGAGGTGGGCAGGGGGCGCTGGACCCCCGAGGATTTCCGGGATGCCTTGGAGAGCGGCGACGTGGCCAGGGGCGGCCCCACCCTTCCCCCGCGCGGTCTCTTCCTGGAGAGGGTCTACTACGGGGATTGAGATCGTGGGCCCCGGCGGTGGGAAAACGGCGGCGGTGAATGCCCGCTCCTTGGAGGGGCGTGATCTAGAAGGGAATTCAGCCCGACTGACTGTGCGTCGGTCACGGTTTACCCTACACTGACTGGATTTTTTTACCTTTCCAGCCGACGCGGTGGCTCCACTGACCACCGTTGAGTTGCGAAATCCAGCGCGAAAGGGCAAGCTACTCTTATATACAGGAGCGAGTTTGGATATGAGGGGCCAGGCTGCCCGGAAGACTCGCGGCGGAGGGTTCCCTTGACGGACTGGTCCGCGAGATGGTCCTGGTGAGTGGTCTCATGCGCCATCTTGGGAGGGCAACGCTCCAGAATAAGCCCGGTGTCAGGAGCGGATGACCTCCAGGACCTCCCTCACCTTCTCCTCCATGAGCTCCCGGGTCTTCGCCTCCAGGTTCAGGCGGAGCAAGGGCTCCGTGTTGGACGGGCGCACATTGAACCACCAGTCCTCATATTCCACCGTGACCCCGTCCAGCCTCTCGATCTTCCCGTCAGAGTATTTTCTGGCAATTTCTTCCAGTTTGGCGGGGATGTCCTCCACCCGGCTATTGATCTCCCCCGAGGCGTAGTACTTCTTGAAGGGCTTGAGGATCTCGGAGAGGGGCTTGTCCTCGAGCGAGATTATCTCCAGGATGATCATGGCGGCGATCAGTCCAGAATCGGCCCGGTAGTTGTCGCGGAAGTAGTAATGGCCGGAATGCTCCCCGGCGAAGATGGCCCCGGTCTCCGCCATGGTCTGCTTGATGAAGGAATGGCCCACCCTCTCCTTGATGGGTATCCCCCCGTACTTCCTGATGGTCTCGGGCACCACCCAGCTGTTGATGCAGTTGTAGATGATCTTCTCCCCGGGATGGGTCTCCAGCATGCGCTTGGCCACCAGGGCGGTGGTGAGGGAGCCGCTCACCGGCTCCCCCTGGTCGTCCACCAGGAAGACCCGGTCCGCATCCCCGTCGAAGGCCATGCCCACGTCCCCGCCGTCCTCCAGGACCCACTGCTGCAGCAGGCGGATGTTCTCGGGTTCAATGGGGCTGGGCTGGTGATGGGGGAAGGAGCCATCCAGCTCGAAGCAGTGGGGCACAAGCTCGCACGGCAAGTGCTTGAATATCTCGGGGAGGATCATACCCGCCATGCCGTTTCCCGCGTCCGCCACCACCCGGAGTGGCTTTATGGCTTCGGGATAGATGAAGCCCAAGACGTGCTCCACGTAGTCTTGGAGCATATCCCTTTGCTCCACCTTCCCCTTTCTTTGAACGTCCCGGAACCGCCCGGAGATGACCAGGTCCCTGATCTCCGCTATGCCGGTGTCCATGCTGATGGGGCCGGCCTTCTCCCGGCAAAGCTTCAAGCCGTTGTACTCCTTGGGGTTGTGGGAGGCGGTGAACATGGCGCCCGGCAGGTCCAGCTTCCCGGAGGCGAAGTACAGCATGTCGGTGGAGCATAGGCCGATGTCCACCACGTCCGCGCCCTGATCGGTAGCGCCCTCTATGAAGGCCCGAGAGAGGGCGGGTGAGGAGAGGCGCATGTCCCGCCCCACCACGATCCTCTCCGCATCGAGGAATTGCACGAAGGCCCTTCCCACCCGGTAAGCCACTTCCTCGTCGAGCTCCTCGGGGTAAATTCCCCTGATGTCGTAGGCCTTGAAGATGCCCGGGTCTATTTTTTTGCCCTCCATCTCGCCTCCTGTCCTTCCGAGAACGCGGAATGCCGGAATAATGCTAAAATTCTAACATATGCCTGAGTATGTGCCGGATCCCGCGCAGGGGCGGCGGGGTGGTGGGTGACCTGTTCTCCCGGGGATGAAGGGAGTCCATGCCGCCCGCCCCGGGCGCGGGTTTCCCCGAGGCTAGGGGTCGGTGACCGAGGGAGGTCCCGGCGAGGGTATTGGATGTCGTTGTTCCCTGGTGCTGGCCTGATGGCCGTGCCCGGCGGGCGGATGGAAGGGTTCCGGGGGAATGGAAATGGAGGCGGGAGGAGAGAGGAGATGGCCGAGGTGAACCTGGACGACGTGGCCCAGCTGGCGGCCGGCGATCCCTCGGGGATGCTGGGCGAAGTGGAGGGCTTGCCCGCTCAATGCCTGGAGGCCCTAGAGATCGGCAGGGGGCTCCAGGACCTTCCCTCCTCCGCCGGCATCAGGAGGGTAGCCTTCGCCGGTATGGGTGGTTCGGCCATAGGTGGGGACGTTCTGCGAGTGCTTTTGCAGGACGAGGTGTCCCTCCCCATCACGGTACACCGCGGGTATTCCATCCCCCTCTCCATGGGGCGCGATACCCTCCTCTTCGCGGTGAGCTACTCGGGGAACACCGAGGAGACCCTGTCGGCGGTGGAGGCCGCCATGAGGCAGGGGTGCGCCATCGTGGCGGCCAGTAGTGGGGGCACCCTCTCCCGCTGGGCCGAAGACAGCGGCCTTCCCCTGATCCGGGTCCCGGCGGGGAAACAGCCCCGGGCCGCTCTTGCTTATCTCTCCTTGCCCATGGGAGTGGTCCTGGAGCGAATGGGGATGGTGGAGGGGTTCTCCTCCAGGGTGGAAAGGGCGGTGGAGAAACTGCGGAAAAAGAAGGAAGAATGGGGTCGCCTGTCACCTACCCAGAGCAACCTGGCCAAGCAGATGGCACATCGCCTCGTGGGCAAGATACCGGTGATATACGGGGCGGGTGAGGCGCTCTCGGTGGCAGCCTACCGTTGGAAATGCCAGTTCAACGAGAACTCCAAGGCCCCCGCCTTCTGCCACGCTCTCCCGGAGATGGACCACAACGAGATAGTCGGCTTTCAGGAGCGAAGCGACCTCACCCGGCTCCTGGAGGTCGTGTTCCTCGTGTCGGAGGAGGAGACGCCCCGCATGCGCAGGAGGGTGGAGATCACAGCGGAGATAGTGGGCGAGGCGGCCGGCGGGGTGACCGTGCTCCACGTGGGCGGCGCCAACGACCTGGAAAGGTTGTTCACCGCACTCTTTCTGGGAGACCTGGTGAGCGTGTATCTGGCCTTGCTCCGGGGGATCGACCCCACCCCGGTGGAGAGCATAGCCGCGTTGAAGAAGAGGATGGCCGAGGCCTGAGGGGAAATGCCCCATGTTATGCCCCCTTCGCTGCGTGCCATTATCTTGAGCCACCCCGGCTGTCCTCTCATCCTGCGCCGGTGGGAGGAGGCGGGGCCGTGTCCTTGCCCCCAGGGGCACTCCCCCGGTACCCGGGGTAAAAGGAGCGCTTTTCGGCAGGAAAGGCGAGTGGACCGTTTTTCCAGAGTGGGCCCTTGGAGGCGTTTTATCGCCCTGTCACCTTCGCCGGTTCTTTCGTTCCGACCATGTTTTGACGTCCCGGGCACCGCGGGTCCGTAAGTCCCGGGAGAAGGGGCAGGCATTTGAGATGGGCGGCGGGGTGACCCCGGGGCGGGAGTGGAGGACTGCGATTACGTCGGGTGACCGGAAAGGGTTGGAACAAGGTTTCACCGAAAGGGGAGCCCTTCCAACTTCCCAGGGCCCCTGGGGTTTCGGGGCATGCTCTTAGGCGAAGGCCTCGCGCTTGGGGGCGATGGGTCCGCGGGGGGCTCAGCGGGGGCCGGCTTATCTTGAGACGGAGGTGGTTCGCGTTGTTGCCAACGGGTGATGCGTCGAGGGCGGCGGAATACCTGAGGAGTTTGCTGGAGGGCAGAGAGAGCTTCCCGCCCAGGGCTGCGGTGGTGCTGGGAAGCGGCCTTTCCGGGGCATGTCCCGCGCTGGACAAGGAGCTGGAGGTACCCTTCGAGGAGGTTCCCGGCTGGCCGGAGAGCTCTGTGCCCGGGCACCGCGGCTGCCTCCGCTTCGGTTCCCGTGACGGGAGGGGGGTGTTGGTGCAGCTGGGTCGGTTGCACTACTACGAGGGCCATGACATGGCCACGGTCACGCTGCCCGTCCAGGTGATGCATCTTCTGGGGGTCGAACGAGTTCTCTTGACCAACGCGGCGGGAGGGCTCAACCCCACTTACCTCCAGGGATCCCTAATGCTGGTCCGGGACCACATTAACCTGATGGGGGAAAATCCCTTAAGGGGCGTGAAAGACCCGTCGGGAAGGCCGGTCTTCCTCGACCTATCCCGCCTTTACCGGGAGGATGTGGGTGACCGCCTGGTGCAGGAGGCCTCCGCTATGGGCGTGGAGCTGTACGAGGGGGTGCTGGTGGCCATGGCGGGCCCCACCTACGAGACCCCCGCCGAACTGCGCTTCCTACGCGTGGTGGGCGGTGACGCGGTGAGCATGAGCCTAGTGCCGGAGGCTATCGTGGCCCATTATTTGGGCATGGCGGTGACAGGTATCAGCGTCATCACCAACGTGTGGGACCTCCGCCGGCCCCTCCCCCTTTCCCACGGGGAGGTTCTGGAGGCGGCCGAAAGCGCCGCCGCTCCCTTGGCCAAGCTCATCGAGGCCTGGCTCGATGCTGGGATATGAGCTTGGGAGATCGTTCAACTGAATGTCCTCGGGAAAGCGGCCTTGAGGAGTCGCAAGAACGAAGTAGGGGAAAGGGTTCCGATTAGTGCTCCAGGAGTGAAACCAGGGAAAAGCGGGCGAGACATCACAGCCATACCGGGGCCATCACGGGGGTTAGTACAACAAAAAGTGTGTAAATCCTCAAGAAGCGCCTCCCTTAACCCCAGGTGGGCGTCGGAGATGCAAAGCCCCACTTATTCCAAGCCCTTTTCCTTGAGCCAGGGCCGGAAAGAGAGCCAGGAGCCCTTGTCCTGGGAAAATCCGGGGGCTATACCCAGGACTTCCCGCTACCCTTCCGGGGCCGGCCCTATGGCCACGAGCAGGGAGAAATCCTCGTGCCTTCCCGCCACCCGCACCTTCATCACCATGCCGCCTGTCCCCAGGTAGGGGACCAGCGGAGGGACAGGCCGCATCCTTTATTCCTTTGAGCTTCTGATACATCTCCACAAGCGCCTCCTTGAAGGAGATCTTTCTGCGTAGGTGGCGCTCACTTATCATGGTCTGGAATGCCAGGGTCCTCAGGCGGAAAACGGAGAGCTCCATCTCCCCCACCCTGGTCTTGATCTTGCGCCTCCTGGTCCCTCCTGCGGTGGTCACCCCTGCTCTCGCTGCGCTCGTGGGACCCGTAAAGATAAGCTCCTCCGCTTCCTCGTTCATGATCTCTCCCGGCACCCTCTTCAGCGCTTCCCTGGCCTGTTGGTCCACCTGCTCCCTGATCTTTCCTTCCTCCACCCTGAAAGTGCACGTAGGATCGTTCTTGGCCCTGGTTCACCTCCTTGATCCGGTGGTTTTTCACCTTTCCCACCGGTAGGAGGGGACCATGGTCACCTATCGAGGGGGGGATTTACACACAAAAAAATACGTTATCATTGGGTACATACTTGTTCATTCGCCTTTGGGCGCCCTATCTCTTCCAGGAACTCACCACCATGGCTTTTGCCCGCCTTTCTGTCCTCGATTCCACCAACGGAAAAGATGTGGTATTTAATGGTAACGATCGTGGGTTGAAAACCTCTTTCCCTTCTCCGGTGGCTGGTCGGCGAACATGAATGGTATTTAATGGTAATGATTATGGGTGGCTTCGCCTTTCATCTCCGTGTCCGACGGAGGGCGCCCTAGGCCGGTGTCGCAGGAGGAGTTTGGTCTGAATAAAGCGCTTTGGCGCCAAGGCAAGGTTAGGTGACCAGTATGGTCATGATGATCAACCGTTGCCCTAGCCTTGTGCCCATGAGCGACGTCATGAGTGGCGTCATGTAGGCTCTAGAAAGAAAGATTGTAATGATTAAGTGTACAAGAACGCATGAGAAAGATGGAGGATGACGCCAACGCGCGAGATCAGCATCCGGAGGTAGACCCTGTATGTGGATATTCTGGGTAATCATGTCCTTCCTGTCAGGTTCCATCCCCTTCTCGGTCTTGGTAGTGAGCCGCTTTTTAGGAAGGGATGTGAGGAATTACGGCGATGGTAACCCGGGTACTGTGAACGCTTTCAAGGCGGGAGGCCTTCGCTACGGCCTGGCGGTGGGCATGCTGGATTTCCTCAAGGGCGCCCTGCCCGTAGGGATAGCCGCCCAGTTCCTGGGGTGGAGGGATTTCCGCCTCACTGCAGTGGCCATATCTTGCCTCCTGGGAAGCGCCTACTCCCCGTGGCTCCGGTTTCGCGGAGGAAAATCTATCGCCTGCACCTTCGGTGTTTGGACTGGGGTCCTCATGTACGAGGCCCCCCTCTTCTTGGGCGCTTTTCTGAGCCTTTACGTCCTATTGCTCCACACCGACGCCTGGTCGGCAGTGCTGGGCTTTTTCTCCTTCCTCCTTTACCTGTGGTTTAGGGGTTCGGAGGCTTCGTTACTCATGGCTGGGGCCTTCAACGCGTTGATCTTGGTCTTGAAACACGCGGCGGACCTTGCCGGGGGGCCTCGTCCCCGCCCCTGGCTGGCTAGGCTGGCGGGGCAGCGGTGAGGGGG
>Ga0272449_1002011_pt1 | contig 19625 bp, 13 predicted proteins | sample YNPCB0241_FD_198679 | JGI IMG/M metagenome (GOLD analysis project Ga0272449, IMG submission 198679) | Hot spring sediment microbial communities from Yellowstone National Park, WY, United States - YNP-CB-024-1 | ecosystem: Environmental > Aquatic > Thermal springs > Hot (42-90C) > Sediment... | reverse complement strand
ACCGGCCCTGAGCAGCAGCTTGACACGATACATCCGGACCACCTCATCGAACTTATGGCCATTGGCTAGGAAGGGCAGGAGGCTGAGCTTCAACAGCCTACTGTTCAACTCCCCCTCATCAAAGAAGATTTAAGCGGTATCTCCACCACTTTCTCCCGCTCTACAACAGACTCTTGGATAGGCTCACGCCTTCTCCTGAGGCGGCTAAACATCACCAACACCACACAATTATAAGAGCGATTCCATCCAGCCTCAAAAAAGGGTGTCCAACCATGGACCGGTATATAAGGCCAGGCAACTCACTAACCTGCCTTTAAATAGGTGTCCGAGGTCGGACAGGTATATACGCTTGTAATACCTCCGATTAGAGGTGTCCCCAGTAGAGGCTTCTCACCTTCTACCTTAAGCCCATAGAGTCTTTAGAAAACCAAAACATAAACAGTAACAGGTCCCTAGTGCAATGGTCTAAAGGGATCTATGCTTCCATGTAGTTGTAATGGTAAAGTACCCATCATATGCCGGGGGTGGAACCCGATGAAGCTGGGTGGGTCGGCGCTGCATCACGGAAAGACACAGGTGCGACGCCTCCGAGGGGCGGTATCTAGGCGAGGATGCCAGGGTGGTATCCGGGCCAGGATGCCATAGCCCCGGCATAACGCATAGGCCCTAGACATCCACAACAACTAGAGGATAGACTAGAGGGTATGGGAGGCTAAAAACCCTGGGATCCCCCATGAGCCGTAATAGGCTCCTATCCCAAGAATATTTTTGTTGGATAGCGGGGGCCTGGGGTTTGGCTTCTAGGCTGCGGGTCGCGGGTCTCCCGGACCCCTATCCATCACGGGTTGCCGGGTTCATGTATGGGGTGTAGATGACATCTGGCGACGGTAACATACAGAAGACCGGCCTTTCAGCCTGACGGAGAACAAACCCAGAGGGCTGGAGCGGTCACCACATATTACCTGCTATTCCATAGGGGTATTCTCTATGGGGTAGTGCGGTCGCATAGATACACCTTCCGGTCTTCTGGGTTTCTCCAGTGTCAGGCTGTTGAGGCCAGCCAAACCCCTCCCCCTCTTTTCCCCCGTTTTATGTATATGTATTTGTTAGTGTTATACGTTATGGATGGACTTTGTTCTATAGGTGTGCCGATGCTACGCTATCTCTGAAGCGGGTTAGAAGGGCTGGCTGGGTTGAATCTGGTCTGAGAAATGTGGAGTCTGTAGCCGACCATAGCTTCTCGTTAGCCATCATATTTATCTCCGGCGCTCATCCCAGATCCTCTTAAACCAATCGGGAACTCTGGGGTTCTCCACAATGTCATAGTAATCATAGGGCTTGATGTCAAGTATAGGTGTATGGTTTAGGGCGTCTAGGCCCCGGACCGTTAGGATATTGTACCGGATTTCTAGTAGTTCAGCGACCGTTACTCCGATTGGATTTGGCCTACGAGGGTTTCTGGTGGCAAATACTCCCACCTCGGGAAGATCCAGCCTACCCCTCGGCCTTACAAGTAGGTTGATGATACGACTTCCAGCCAGCTTATGCATCCAGTAGACAACTATTATGTGGGAGTATCCATCCAGCCCTTTTAGCCCCAGCTCATAGCTCTTATAAAGTATTACACGGCTTATAATGTGCCACCTATTCCTCTTGATGGTCTCCTCGGAGGCGTCGGTCTCGACATACCCAATGGGTTTTACCGCCACCATTACTATCATAGACGAATGGGGTGATAGACTAAAAAAGGGGATCTGAAAGGTGCTGTTCCTGATGACAAGGCTCGCCCTAACCCTCAGTCTGGTATCAATAGTCCTGCTGGCAGCCACAATATACCAGGTAGCCAGCATTCAATCCGATCTAGCCAATCTCAAGGCTAAGATACCATCCGCCATGACACCTGCCACCACGGTCACGGTGACCACAACCGTAACCAAGCCGGTTCCGGTTGTGATGGGCGGTGTTTCGGCATCATACTCCGAACTATATGATGCTGTTAAGATGTCTGTTGTGATGATTAGGGTCTCATCCCCTGTAGGCTCCGCCGTCGGATCCGGTTTCGTATACGATGAGACAGGACACATAGTGACAAACAATCATGTAGTCCAGGGTGCGACCTCAATACGGGTTGTGTTTCTCGACGGAGGGATCTACGAGGCTCGCCTTATAGGAGCCGATGTCGACAGTGATATAGCTGTCTTGAAGATTGATCACGGTGAAAGGAAGCTAATACCCATCAGGCTTGGTGACTCACATAGTCTGAGAATAGGAGATGTGGTGGCAGCTGTTGGCAACCCATTCGGCCTAGAGGGAACCCTCACAATAGGCGTTGTAAGCCAAAAGGATCGGGTGCTGCCCACCAGCAGAGGTTTCTCCATACCAGGTGTGATACAGACGGATGCAGCGATTAACCCGGGCAACTCTGGAGGCCCCCTCATAAACATGCAGGGCGAGGTCGTCGGAATAACAACTGCTATAGAGCCTGCAGGTGTTGGTATAGGTTATGCAGTGCCTTCTTCCATCATTAAACGAGTAGTCCCGGCGCTGATTGAGAAGGGCTTCTATCAGAGAAGCTGGCTGGGTGTTACAGGGTTATCGATGGATGAGGAGATATCGAAGGCTCTCGGGGTTGAAGTGAGGCGGGGTGTCATGATCGCCGAGGTTGTTAGGGGAAGCCCAGCAGATCAGGCCGGGTTACGGGGCGCGACGAGAACCACAACATTAGATGGTAGGAGAATACCCGTAGGGGGTGACATAATCACAGCCATAAACGGATCCGCCATAGGATCGATCGATGAATTTCTACTGTATATGGAAGAGTACACAAGTCCGGGCCAGCAGGTTGTCATAACATTGTACAGGGATGGTGGTTATGTGAATGTCACGGCCACATTGGGCGTGCGGCCGTGAATCAGTGAGGTGTATGCTCTTCATCAAGCCTTGGGGGCCTTCAGCACAGGTCAGTGTCATCACTCTAGTGATTAGATCGTACGGTGGTATAAAAAGATTTGAGAGATAGCTTAGATTCCTATAGCCTCTTCCTCCGGCTTGGCCTCCGACGCGGCCTGCTCAGCTAATTTCTTCTCCCTCTTAGCGAGGGCTGTAAGATAGCCTGCAACTCTGTTGGCAAATCTCTTGGAGAACCTGCCCTCCAGGACCGACCTTACAAGTTTCTTATTCTCGTCAAAGGATACCGAGACTGCCTGCCCATGTATCTCCTTAATCTGCTTAGCTAGTACTTTGACCTTCCTTGTCCTGACCTTGCCCAGACGTCGTCACCTGCGTCAGAATGGATATTGGATTTTTTAAGGCTTGCTCTAGATTATACGACTCTCTCCGCCGGGATGAGGCGAATAGGCTTATTAACAGGCAGTAAAAAGTGGTGATAGGTATATTGGCTGTTTTTTGGAGGAGTGGAAAGAATGGCTAAGAAAACAAAACCCTCAGCACAAGTCTTCGACATATCGGAGCATAGCTTTGTCCCCAAACATGAGCTGCTACCTGAGCAGGAGGCCGAGGAGCTACTGAGACGGCTTGAGGTGAGCAGGCAGCAACTCCCATATATTCTAGTCAGCGATCCTATGGTGAAGAAACTGGGTGCTAAGTTGGGTGATATTATAAAGATCACTAGGGAATCAGAGACGGCGGGCAAGGCTGTATACTATCGTGTTGTATGGAGGGAAGTGTGATGCAGCAACTCACAAAGGATGATTTATGGGAAGTCGTCAAGTCCATGCTGGAGGATGAGGGACTTGTTCAACATCACCTGAAATCATACAACTACTTTGTTAGAGAGGGCCTACAAAACCTAGTCAACTCCCTCGGCGACCAGGAGATCAGGCTGAGACATGGGACGGTTGTACTGCGCTTTGGGCAGGTTGAGGTAGGCTCACCTAGGATGGAGGAGGTGGATGGAACGATCAACCCGAAGCTCTACCCATCCGAGGCCAGGCTTAGAGATCTCTCCTATGAGGCTCCAATCTATGTTAAGATGAGCCTATTCCTGGAGGGCCGTCTAATTACAACGGAGAGGGTGGAGGTCGGCTCAATACCTGTAATGGTGAAGTCGGACATCTGCCCCCTATCCAAGATGACGCCCGACGAGCTGATGGCCATCGGCGAGGATCCGCGAGATCCAGGCGGATACTTTATCATAAACGGCTCAGAAAGGGTAATAGTAGCCGTCGAGGACTTGGCACCCAATCGTATTATTGTTACGAAGAAGGAGGGTGACGGCCGGTCACAGGTCCAGGCTGTAGTCCTATCATCTGCTCATGGGCGGCAGGTGAGGGTAGAGGTAAACTATAAGGAGGGAAATCCGATAAGGGTCTACTTCTCGCGGATTTATAAGGGTGTTCCAGTTATTATTATGCTTCGGGCGCTGGGGATGACAAATGACAGAGATATAGCAGCGCTTGTCTCCCCACTTAAGCAGGTTCAAGAGCTTCTGGAACCATCATTTAAGGAGGCGGAGGGTGTTGAGACGGAGGATGAGGCCATAGATTATATTGGAAATAGGATAGCCTTCGGATATGCCGAGGAATTTAGGAGGGAGAAGGCTGAGCAGACACTCGACAACGTCTTTTTACTCCACATCGGGACGAATAAGGCGGCCAGATACAACAAGGCTGCATACCTATGTGAGATGGTGGGCAGGGTTCTTGAAACCAGCCTGGGATTGAGAAACCCTGATGACAGGGATCACTATGCAAATAAGAGGGTTAAGCTCGAGTCACCATTGCTCATGGAGCTTTATAGGATGGCTTTCATGAAGCTACTGAGAGATATCAAATATCAGCTGGAGCGGATAGTGACCACACGCCAGCCAGTTGGGATTTCAACATTTGTGCGGCCCGGGATCATAACCGACTTTGTCAGACACGCCTTCGCCACAGGCAACTGGCCAGGTGGTAGGGTGGGTGTGACACAATTGCTCAACAGGACCAATTACATGGCAACTCTAAGCCATCTGAGGAGGGTCCAGTCACCTCTTAGTAGAGGTCAGCCGCATTTTGAGGCGAGGGACCTCCACGGCACCCATTGGGGGAGGCTATGTCCTTCGGAGACTCCTGAAGGCAGCAACGCTGGGCTTGTGAAAAATCTAGCCCTATCGGCTGAGTTCTCCTTCCCGGCCAATAGGAGGGATGTTCTCGACCGTCTCTTCCAACTAGGTGTTATACCGCTGGCAGAGGTTATCCAGAAAAAGAGGCACCCGCCTAGTGGTAAGGTCTTCGTGGATGGTCTTCTGATCGGCTATCATCAAAATGGACAGTGGCTGGCCAATGAGCTGAGGAGACAGCGACGTGAGGGGCTGATCAGCCATAATGTAAATGTTGGGGTTCATAGCTATGGGCATGTCACAGAGGTTATGGTCAATACGGATGAAGGACGAATTAGGAGGCCGTTGATAGTTGTGGAGAAGGGGCAGCCCAGGCTAACCAAGCGTCATGTTGAGGTTATAAGGAGCAGGACATCCAGGTTCAGAGACCTCGTCAGCCTCGGTATAATAGAGTTCCTAGATGCTGAAGAGGAGGAGAATGCATATGTGGCTATATCGCCTGAAAAGGTCACCAACGAACATACCCATCTTGAGATCTCGCCCTACGCCATGCTGGGAGTGGCGGTGTCCATGATACCCTACGCAGAGCACAATCAATCACCCCGCAATGTATATGAAGGTGCCATGGGAAAACAGGCCCTCGGAATATTCGCCAGCAATTTCTCCCTCAGAACAGATTCTAGGAGTCATCTCCTGATCTATCCGCAGAAGCCGATCGTGACAACCAGAAGCGCTGAGTACATTGGACTTGACACCAGGCCATCGGGTCAGAATATGGTGGTGGCCGTCTTAACTGGTAAGGGCTATAACATGGAGGATGCGGTAGTCCTCAACAGGTCCTCTGTTGAAAGGGGTCTCGGACTCTCAATCAGCTATAGAACCTATGTAGTTGAGTCAAGGCCCTCCCTTGGAGGGCAGAAGGACCGATTTGGGATACCCGACCCCAGCGTCAGAGGCTACAGAGGTGAGCAGTACTATAGGGTATTGGATAGTGATGGGCTTGCACACATAGAGGCGGATGTGACAGGAGGTACAGTTATCGTAGGTATGATGAGTCCACCGCGTTTCATAGAGGAGTATCAGAGGGTTCCAACCCGTGACATGGTTTGGCGAGATACTTCAGAGGCAGTCCAGCCTTCGGAATCTGGTGTAGTAGACACTATCTTCATAACAACAGGTGCTGATGGGAACAAGCTCGTGAAAGCGAAGGTTAGGACGACATGCTTCACGGAGATAGGTGACAAGTACTCATCTCGTCATGGGCAGAAGGGTGTCGTGGGCATGCTCTTCCCACAAGAGGATATGCCTTATACGAGGGATGGGGTTGTCCCGGACCTACTGATTAACCCACATGCCTTCCCATCTAGGATGACTGTCGGCCAGCTTATAGAGAGTGTGGCGGGCAAGTTGGGAGCCTTGAAGGGAGAGCTCGTGGATGGGACCCCCTTCATGGGTAAGCCGCTGGAGGAGATCAGAAGGGAGCTGGAGGCCCTCGGCTTCCAGAGCAGCGGTAGAGAGATACTGTACAATGGTGCGACGGGCAGACGGCTTGAGGCTGAGATATTCATCGGTGTCGTCTACTACCAGAGGCTCCACCACCTGGTTAGGGATAAGATTCACGCAAGGGCGAGGGGTCAGGTTCAAATGCTCACCCGCCAGCCCACCGAGGGAAGGGCGAGAGGAGGTGGGCTAAAGTTTGGTGAGATGGAGAGGGACTGTCTTATAGCCTATGGTGCCTCATACCTGCTGCTGGATAGACTTCTGGAGCAAAGCGACAAATACATCGCTTACTTCTGCGAAAAATGTGGGCTGCCGGCATACTTCGACCTCAAGCAGGAAAGGTTCCTGTGTCCAATCGATGGGCGGGATTCGAAGATTAGGCCAGTGATGCTCTCCTACGCATTCTACCTACTGTTGAATGAGATGCTGAGCATGGGCATATACCCACGTGTTAACTTGGAGGAGCTTGTGGTATGAGTGCGTATGCGTCCGTAGCTTCGATACGATTCGGAATCCTGTCCCCCGACATGATCAGGAAGATGAGCGTAGCCGAGATACTCAGCCCAGACACATACGATGAGGACGGTCTTCCCATACCTACCAGTGTAATGGATCCAAGACTTGGAACTCTTGAACCAGGACAGCGATGCAAGACATGTGGAAACACATACCTATCATGCCCCGGGCATTTCGGCCATATTGAACTGCCAACCCCGGTGATACATGTGGGCTTCGCCAAAACAGTCTATGAACTCCTCAAATCCACATGTAGGTCATGTGGGAGACTCTTACTCTCCGAGGATTTAATAAAACAGTTCGCCTCTGAAATGCAGGAACTCAAGGAGTCCAACAGACCTTACAAATATCTGGTGTATAAGATAAAGCAGCGGGCGATGAATGAGCAGATCTGCCCCCACTGTGGTGAGAAACAGCTCAAGATGGAGCTGGAGAAGCCGGCCACTATGGTGGAGATAACTGAGACAGGACCCATGAGATTATCGGCTGGTACTGTGAGGTCGAGGCTGGAGAGGATACCCGACTCAGATCTGATACTGCTGGATATAAACCCCGAAACCTCTAGGCCGGAATGGATGGTTCTAACAGTCCTACCGGTGCCTCCCGTTTATGTACGTCCATCCATCACACTAGAGTCTGGGTTCAGATCCGAGGACGACCTCACACATAAGCTGGTTGACATTCTGAGGGTGGCGCAGAGACTTAGGGAGAACATGAGGGCCGGCTCACCTTCACCTGTTATAGCAGAGCTTTCAGACCTACTCCAGTACCATGTAACCACATACATAAACAATGAGGCTGTAGGGGCTGCGCCAGCAACCCACCGCTCTGGCCGGGCGTTAAAAACCCTAGCCCAGAGACTGAAGGGCAAGGAGGGTAGATTCAGGCTTAATCTATCGGGGAAGAGGGTTGATTTTTCAGCTCGGACTGTGATATCCCCTGATCCCAGCCTCGGCATAAACGAGGTCGGGGTTCCCCTGGATGTGGCTATGCAGCTCACCGTGGCCGAGCGTGTTACATCATGGAATATAGATAGACTCAGACAACTTGTAAGGAACGGACCCGACAAGTATCCCGGCGCCAAGTATATCATAAGACCTGATGGCAAGAGGGTTAGGCTGAAGTTTGTCTCTAACCTTGAGGAGATAGCGGGGATGATTGAGCCCGGCTATGTGGTTGAGAGACATCTCCAGAACGGTGATATCGTCCTCTTTAATCGTCAGCCATCCCTCCACCGTATGTCGATCATGGCTCATCTAGTACGGGTTTTGCCCTATAGAACCTTCCGCCTAAACACAGCGGTCTGCACGCCATATAACGCTGACTTCGACGGCGACGAGATGAACCTACATGTCCCCCAGAGTGAGGAGGCCGTGACCGAGGCTAAGGAGCTCCTAATGGTGCAGCGGAATATAATATCGCCACGCTATGGAGCCCCAATAATAGGAGTCATAAGAGACTTCCTCTCAGCCATGTATCTGCTGACCAAGGATGATACGCTTTTGGACAGGAGGGAGGTTGGGCAGCTCCTCGGCGCAATAAATTATGAGGGAACCGTGCCTGAGCCGGCTGTCAAGGAGCCTGAGCCCAAGTGGACTGGCAAACAGATCTTCAGCCTATTGCTGCCCAAGGACTTCAACCATACCCTCAGATCATCGTTCAACAATCAGCCGGTAGTGATCAGAAATGGTGAGCTTGTGGAGGGGGTTATAGATAAGAACGCTGTAGGTATTGAGAAGGCCAATAGCATCCTGCACAGGATAGCCAGAGACTATGGGAGCGAAAAAGCTAGAGAGCTGCTGGACAACATAGTCAGACTGTCAATTGCCTTCCTGGACATGCGTGGAATGACCTTCTCTCTCGACGATTTGCATGTACCCGATGAAGCCAAACATGAGGTGCAGAACATCTTCAAGAAGACTGAGGAAGAGTATCTAAGTATAAGGGAGGAGCATGAACGCGGTGAGAGGGATATACCGCCTGGCATGACGCCCGAGCAAGCCTTCGAAAATGATATGTTGAAACTACTGAGCGAGACTAGGGATAATGCTGGAAAGGCTGTAAGGGAGTATATTTCGAAGGATAATACAGCTTTCATGATGGCTAAAACCGGTGCCAGAGGCACGATGCTCAACATAGACCAGATGGTTGCGGTAGTTGGACAGCAGTCAGTTAGGAGAGAGCGAATACATAGGGGCTTCAACGGTAGGGTCTTGACATTCTTCAAAAGGGATGACCGATCCCCCAGAGCTAGGGGTTTCGTCTACAACCCATTCATATCAGGACTGGACCCGATAGAGTTCTTCTTCCATGCAGTTGGAGGACGTGATGGTCTGGTTGACACTGCTGTGAGAACACAGCAGAGCGGCTATATGCAGCGCCGGCTAATAAACGCTCTCGAATCCCTTTACATAGACTATGATGGGACAGTACGGACGGCTGATGAGGGGAAGATTATCCAGTTCCTATATGGAGAGGATGGTGTAGATCCGGCTAAGAGCGATCATGGAAAGGCTGTGACACCCTCGGTCCTGCTGGCTGCCAACATTGTTGGAGCCAAGGGCCGGCCCGCTGATCCACAGTATATAGAGTCAAAGTTGATGGGGAAAGAGCAGATCCTACCCTACAGCATACTAAAGGAGTTGGAGAAGGTTTTGATGGAGGCCAAGCCTCCACAAGAGGTTGTGGACAAGACGGTCGAGGATGCTGTCAAGAAGTACATTATGGCCAGGGCTGAGCCCGGTGACGCCGTCGGTGTTATCACGGCCCAGTCTATAGGAGAGCCGGGGACCCAGCTGACCCTGCGTACATTCCACTTTGCGGGTGTTGGTGAACAGAGCGTGCTCAAGGGTCTTCCACGGCTGATCGAGATTGTGGACGCTAGAAGGACACCATCAACACCTATAATGCGTATACCCCTCCTACCCGAATATGCTCAGAATCAAGCTAAGGCCAGAAGACTTGCCAAACAGATACAGTATACGAGCTTGGGTGATGTTAGGACCGAGGTGACGGTGAACTACAAGAGGAACAGGCTTGACTTCCAGCTTGACAGGCAGTTGCTTGAAGAAAGGGGTGTTACAAAGAAAGATATTGAGAGTGCATTCAAGTCCTATGAGGCCATGTATGATGTGGAGCGATGTGTCCTATCGATCAAGCTGACAGATGAGATGTATGCCAATCTGGAAAAGGTGCGGGAGAGGCTGGAGGACACCCGTATCAAGGGAGTTAGAAAGATCAAAAAGGCCACGGTCTTCAAGGAAGGCGGGGAGTATGTTATAAGAACCGAAGGGTCCAACCTAAGGGAGATATTAGAGTTTCCGGGAGTTGACTGGCGGCGGGTGGAGACCAACGATATCTATGAAATAGCTGAGGTCCTAGGTATTGAGGCGGCCCGCAACGCTATTGTGAAGGAGTCGAAGGAAGTTCTAAAAGACCAGGGACTAGACGTGGATATCAGGCACCTCCTACTATTGGCTGATATTATGACAGTCTCTGGTACGGTTAGGCAGATAGGGAGACATGGTGTGGTAAAGCTGAAGAGCAGCGTGTTGGCACGGGCCGCATATGAGATAAGTGTGCAGACTCTTATGGAGGCGGCTGCCAGAGGGGAGGTTGACAGCCTGAAGGGAAATGTTGAGAGGATATTGATAGGGAAGGAGATAGCTGTTGGAACCGGCATGGTGACATTGTTGATGACTCATGGCCGAGTGAAGGGAGGCGATTCCAATGGACCTAAAACAGAGTCTTGAAGTAGTGAGCAGGACGGGCAGATACGTGGTGGGATTCAGGAAGAGTATACAGGCCTGCCTCACCAAGAGAGCTGCCATGTTGATTGTCTCCGGTAAGGCTGAAGAATCGCTGAAGATGGCTGCAAGATCCGCATCAGATGTTTCAGGGGTACCTCTCCTAATCGCCGATCTATCTCCATCCGAGATAGGTGTGGCCCTGCGTAAGAACTTCTCAGTCGCCACTTTGGCTATAATAGACCCGGGAAGCGCTGACTTTGGCCAAATGGAGGGCGGGGAGTCTATTGAGTGAGGGTATAAAGCTAACCGATAGGGAAATGAGGTATATCCAGCTTTTCGAGGCCGCCACAAACGCAAGCGTTGTCGACTGTGTGGAGGAGGGGGATACTGTGGTGTTCATAGTGAGACCTGGTGAGATAGGCAAGGCATTGGGGGGGAAGGGTGCTAGGATAAAGGAGGTGTCTAGGATGATGAGAAAGAGGGTAAAGGTAGTTGAGTTCGCAGAGGAGTCTGCAGAGTTTATAAAGAATCTGCTCTATCCAGCGGAGATAATAGGTCCTGTGAGGATGACTGAGAGGCCGGACGGTCGTAAAATAGCTGTTGTGACCGTCAGCCCCCGTGATAAGGGCATCGCGATTGGGAAGGATGGGAAGAACATCAGCCTAGCCCGGCATCTCATCAAGAGGCACTTCGACGTGGACCATGTGATAGTCCAGTGAACCTTATTAATTGCCGTCGGGTATTCATGATAGATGCCTGGGATAAAGCTGTTCAATAGATGGGATGTTGAAGGTATAGAGGTCTTGGACGAGGGTCTCAAGAGGTATATCTCGTTGAGGCCTCAGATAATACCCCACTCCAGCGGTAGGCACGAGCATAGGAGATTCGCCAAATCCAAGATGAACATCGTTGAGAGACTAGCCAACATGTTGATGAGGCCGGGAAAAAATGGCGGGAAGAAGAGCAAGGCACTGGCTATTATACGGAACGCCCTCAGCATAGTTGAGCTTAGGACCGGAAGGAATCCGATAGAGGTTCTGGTGAGAGCTGTTGAAAATGCCGCACCCCTTGAGGACGTCACTAGGCTCAGCTATGGTGGCATAGTATACTTTAAGGCTGTGGATATAAGCCCCCAAAGGAGAGTGGATCTGGCCCTGAGATACATAGCCCAGGCCGCTAGGGAATCATCCTTTAGGAGTAGGAAGACAGTTGACGAATGCCTCGCTGACGAAATAGTTCTAGCAGCCGAGAAGGATGCCAAGAGTTTCGCGGTTAAGAAGAGGATGGAGCTGGAAAGAGTGGCATTAGCGTCACGGTAGGCCTCAGCCTAGACAACGGCGGATCCTAGCAGCTGAGATAAGTTCGCTGGAGGCTGATGTTTGATCGTCCTCCATGTATGATATGAGAAAGTTATTCAGTATGTTATTGTATTTTCTCTCAGAGAGCTTCCTCGGCCCAACCTTGATGCCGAACATCTCCTCGGCTGTCTGAATATCCTCCATGTATAAGGGAAGCTTTCTGCCTAGGTGTCTGAGATCAGCTGATTCATACTCTGATTCCAGCATAAGATTTATGTTCTCAAGACACACTAGAGGGGCGACCCGGCTGAGATCATCAACCAGAACTGGATAGTTCGACAGTATGAACGTCTGTTCTTGATCACTCATCCTGGCTAGAGCTCTCAAACCTATGAATTCCGGTGGAATTCCGAGAGTGTATAGGATGCATGCAAAGGGGATGGCTCTGGGAAGCTCAACATCTCCTATCCTCCTTGAGTATGAGAAGGCTCCGATGTGTAGTTTCCTAGTCCGCCTGGCAGGAACGAGTCTCGAGAGCGTGGTTATCGATGGTGCAGCCTCTGAGGCGAACTCTGTATAAGTCTCCGCCAGCTTCCCCAATACACGTCCCATAAGGTCCTCGTCTATGGAATGTGGATCGGGTAGGGGTTGGCTGGGCAATGCCCTATTGAGCCGGTCTATAGCCTCAATAACGATGTTCTCGGGATAATCATATCTAAAAGCAGACTGTATTGTCACGGTTGTGAAGCCACCATATTGTTTGAGGAAGTAGTCCAGCCTGTCTGGTGCTAGACCGCCTCTGAAGGGCATGGTGCCCACACCGATTATAGGGTGTATGGGTATTCCAGTCTCTTGAACTGTTTTTGATATCTTCTGTAGTGCTAGTCGAGCCATCAGTGTTGCTGGAATGAGTCCGTTGTTGAGGGCTGGATCCGATCTCGCTATAAAGACCCTCATATATGATGGAGACGTTAATTCTACGAAGCGGCCAACAATTTTGTCAATGCTAGTGATGGAGGCCAAGTCCTCGAAAAGGGGGATGACCTGTATGTGTTTGGGATTCACCTCTCCGATGAGTTCTTTGAGCCGTAGATCTGGATAGTCTATGGGGATATCGCCCAATGAGGCTACAGCCCTCTGATATGTGTTTACAAGCCTGATCATCTCACCGGTGGATTTGGTGAATGGAAGTATAACCTCGAATACGGGTGGCCTGATATCCCGGCCGTAGAATAGGCGGGCTACGTCATAGTGCTTAGGTATGCTCTGAAGGGTTTCAAAGTAAATCTTTCTATCGGTGAGCTCAAGCGAGGGATTGGGGATTCTATATGTGAGAAAGTAATCTTTGCCGATGATGTGGTCTTTGAAGAATTCCCCGTGGCTTGTATATAGCTTCCTTACCACGTTCAAATCCACATCCTTACCTTCGGCATCCCACATTGCCTCCCTGCATCCAAGCCTGGCCCAGCATTGAAAAACTTCTTCAACCTCGGCGTCGCCAGCTATCAAAGGTGTATCCAGCCACGGTGGACTGTTGACATTGTCGGGATGCTGGGAAGACATCGTCCTAGGCAGTATCCTTTCATCTACCATGCCTGCGTGGCTCACTAACACCACCTACTTCAGCCACTACTATTCTCGCGAATATGGGATGCCAAGAGCAGCTGGAACCCCAATCCTCTTCCTGACACTCTCAAGGGATAGAAGTGTTAAGGTGACTATTGTCACAATATATGGTAGCATTAGGAGAAACTGGGGGATCTGGGCGGCAACGCCTAGCAACTGGAGCCTGAACTGTAATGTCTCAACACCACCGAATAGGTAGGCTGCGAGAACGGCCCGTAGTGGGTTCCATGTTGCTAGAATTACGAGTGCTAATGCTATGAACCCTCTTCCATTGGTCATCCCCTCCACCCAGAAGGGCTGGTAGCCTATGAAGAGATAGCTGCCGGCAAGGGCTCCAAGCATCCCGCATATTGCCATGGCAATATACCTTGTTATGAAGACGTTGATGCCCATCGCATCAGCCATCGCTGGATTCTCCCCAACAGATCTCAGGGCAAGCCCGAACCTAGTTCTGAAGAGGATGAACCACATCACGAACGTCAGTACAAGGGAGAGGTAAATCAATGCATTCTGCTGGAAGAACATGCCACCCAACACTGGTATATCCTTTAACACTGGGATGGGGATGTCGGGGAGCTTAGCAGCCTCTTGAACTATTAGATTTCTCTCCTCAACAGCTGGATTGAGGGCGAGGATCAGTCTTCTCCTGATCTCAGCGTTTCCCAGGAGCCCTCCTAGACCAAGTCCCAGTATTGTTAGGGCCAGGCCAACCACTATCTGGTTGAGCTTGAGGGTGACCGTCAGGAACGCATGCCCGAGACCCAGGGCCAGACCCATGAGGAGTACTGCAAGTATGGCATAGCCATGACCAAGAGCGTTGGTTACTATGAATGAGACCGCTGCACCGACGATCATCATACCCTCCATACCAAGGTTGAGAACCCCCGATCTCTCGGCGTAGATCTCCCCTAGAGAGGCTATGAGGAAGACGGTTCCAGCCTGGACTGCGCCGGCGAGAATAGATTCCAGCCATCCCACAGCTGCCAAACTCATCTCCTAATGGTCACCCTGTATCTCTTGAAGAACTCGGCCACGATTATCATTATAAATATTATAGCTTGAAAGACCTGCACGGCCGCGACCGGCAGATTTAACGCGGCTTGAATCGCCTCACCTGCCACCAAAAGTCCTCCGAAGAATATTGATGCGGGTACGATGAGCCATGGGTTAAGACCTGCGAGGAATGCGACTATGATGGCGGTATAGCCGTAGCCTGGTGATGCTCTCGGCCTTAGCCTTCCGATCAGACCGCTCACTATTATGAGACCACCTACACCTGCCAGCCCTCCTGCTAGAAAGCTTCCTATCAGCGTGGTTCTGAGTAGGTTTATCCCACCGTATTTTGCAGCATCCACGTTCTGGCCGACAACTCTCATCTCGAATCCAATCGTAGTCCAGTTCATGAGTACATAGACAATGGCTGCCACGACTAAAGCCATGGTCAGTCCCAGATAGCTGGCGTTGCCTAGGAATCCGTCCATTCTAGCATAGTCGGGAAAGGTGATGGAGAGGGGGAAGCTGAAACCCTTCGGATCCCTCCATGGACCATATACCAGGAAGTCTACGAAGAGTATTGCAACGTAGTTGAGCATGAGGGTGGGCAGGATCTCGTTTACGCCGAGCTTGGCCTTCAAGTATCCTGGTAATGTGCAGTAGAGTCCGCCGCTGACGAATGAGGCTAGGATCATGGTTGTGAAGAGAAGCTGCTCTGGTATGGCACCATAGTAGGCGTGGAGGAGAACCACCCCCGTTGCTGCAAACATTCCCATGTAGAGCTGTCCCTCGGCACCTATATTCCAGAAATTCATCCTAAAGGCTAGTGAGAGTCCAAGGGCCGCTAGTCCTATCGGCATACCCCTAATAACTGCTTGAAGCAGCGATGTTGGTGAGAGGAAAACCGATACAATGGTTGAGAGAGTCCTAACCGAGTTAACTCCTAGTAGCTCGAAAACGGCGCTCGCAACTACGAACGATAATAGGATGAGGAGACCGCTGATTGCGGCAGAGGTTCTCCGTGGCAGTTCGAGCCTCCTCTCAACCCTGATTTTTACAGCGGTTCCCAGCATTTAGGCCGTTGCCTCCGCCCTCTTTACCCCGGTCATCATAAGACCTACCGTTTCTAGGTCGAACTCTGCACGGGAGAGCTCTCCCACGATCCCGCCCTTATACATGACGATAAGTCTATCGCTCAGCATTGCCAGCTCCTCGAGATCCTCGGATACTAGGAGAACGCCTGCTCCTCTGTCCCGGGTCTCGGCCAGCTTCCTCTGTATAAATTCTGTGGACGCCACATCCAAGCCTTTAGTCGGGTATGCGGCTATCACGATTTTGATGTCGTCTTGGAGTGCCAGCTCCCTAGCTAGGACCAGTCTTTGTATATTGCCACCTGATAAGTTGCCAGCCCTGGTCTTTAGGGACGGGGCCACTATATTGAATGTCTTGACCAGCCTCTCAGCCTCCTCATATACGTTCCTCCAATTTATGAGGAATCGGTGTGAAAACTTGCTACGCCTATATGACTTCAGGATTAGGTTCTCGGCCACGGTCATACCTGAGGCAGTGTATTTCAATGTCTCGGGCGGTATGTATGCTACACCAGCGTCTATGAATGCTGATGGCGGCTTGTTTGTCACATCTATGCCCCCGATTAGGATCTTCCCCTCCTCAACTCTCCTCAATCCAACCAGAGCCTCCATGAGCTCCTGCTGCCCATTTCCCGATACACCTGCCACCCCCAGTATCTCGCCACCGTGTAGCTTTATTGAGAGACCTTTAACCGCGAGTAGGCCCTTATCATCTAGGACCTTCAGCCCATGTGTCTCCAGTATGGGATGAGGTGATAGGGTTGTTTTCCTAGGCTCAACGACTCCTATCTGTCGTCCAATCATCAGGTATGCCAGTTCCTCTGGATTTGTCTCCTTAGTAGGTTTTGTAGCGACTGTTCTTCCCCTCCGCATCACTGTCACCCTGTCGCTGACACCCATGACCTCATCCAGCTTATGGCTGATTAAAACGACCCCCAACCCCTGTGATGCCATCCTTCTCAAAGTCTGGAAGAGTACAGTGGTCTCCTGAGGTGTAAGGACTGATGTGGGTTCGTCGAGGATCAGTATATCCGCCTTTCTATAGAGCGCCTTTAGGAGTTCCACTTGCTGCTTCTCCCCTGCCGACAGTTGCCACACCCTCGAGTCAGGCCTTATGCTCCAGCCATAAAATTTGATCAACTTAGAAAGCTCCTCGTTTATGGCATCATATCTCAGGGTAAAGCCTATTTCTCTCGATCCTACGATAATGTTTTCAGCCACAGTATGGGTGGGTATAAGTCTAAACTGCTGATGAACCATTCCGATTCCTAGTGAAATGGCGTCACGTGGACTCCGTATCTGAACCAGTCGGCCTTTGACGTATATCTGACCGGCGTCCGGTCGGTAGAGCCCGTATAATATGTTCATTAACGTTGTCTTGCCAGCTCCATTTTCGCCAAGCAGGGCGTGTACCTCACCCCGGAGGAGTGTAAAGCTAGCTGAATCGTTGGCCAGAACACCTGGAAATCTCTTGACAATTCCCCTCATTTCAACTAGGGTTTGGGGGCTCTCCACCCACATCCACCAGACCAGAATAGGTTTAAGAAATAAAAAAGGATGATGGTTTTAGACCTTCGGCAACTCGCTCTCTATGTATTCAACGAACCAGTCCATAAGCCATAGTGCGTCGTGATCCGCTCTCCCAATATCCCTTCTCTCGCCTGTGGCTTTGCTGACGATTATGTGATCGGGGGCTATCATCACCTCGCCATCCTGGCTCCTGATCGGCTCTCCCAAGTTTCCCTCGGGTGAGAAAGGCTCAAACAGGAGTTCCTTCATCTCCTCATACCTCTTCTTGATCTCAAGCTGCCATTCGCTGGGAACTTGGGGCGCTAGGGAGGCCATCTGGAGAGTGCCGTCAACATTTCCCATCGTGCTCCTTTCGGGCGGTAGTCTCCAGCGGAAGGGCATGTAATCACCGATTCTGGTCCATATGTCCACAGGCTGCCACGTGTTGGTGGCCACCATCCTATAGAATTCGTTATACAATGGGCCCCAGTGGACTATCTGCCCTGTTAGATGGGCGTCCGGTCCATATTGCCGCATGTCACCATAGTGGCTGAAGCTCCATACCCTGCGGCCCTTGCTTGTATATTCTTGGGCAACCTGTAATGTGGTTGGCGAGTCCTCTGTGAAGGCTAGGACATCTGCGTTTTTCTCCTCAACCAGTGCTGTTGCAGCCACACGGGTCTTGCCAGGGTCAAACCAGCTAAAGAGCCAGTTGACATATGCCTTGATATTTTTGCCCGTCCTTCTCTTGTACGAGTAGTTGGCTCCGAGGACAAAGGCGTTGATATGCCTGATCACCTCCGGGATGGGATGTGCTGCAACATACCCAACCACGCCTGTCTGTGTTACAGCGCCAGCGGCCAATCCATTGAGGTAGTAGAGCTGGTAGAACTCGGCGAATGCAGCGCTCATGTTTTGGGGTGCGTTTCCCGCTGCCCCGCTCCTGTATCCGGATATATGGACAAAGTGCTTGTCCGGATGCTTGGCTGCTACCTCAGCAGTGGCATCCATATACCCGAAGCTGGTGGTGATTACTAGGTCTGCACCTTGGTTGATGAGCGTTTCTATGGCTCCTGCAGACTCTGCTTCAGGCACGCTCTCGATGTACGTGCTCTCGGCTGCCTTGAATGCGTTGTCAGCCCATTTTCTCCCCAGATCATGGGCGTGGGTCCATCCGAAGTCGCCGACAGGTCCTACGTAGATATATCCGACCTTAATTCTCTTGGGTGCTTGCACAGTCTGTGTTATTGTCTCCGCCCTAGTCACGGTCTCCGTTCTCACAACCTCACGTGTCGGTGCTGTGGCCTGGCCTCCGAAATATCCGCCTATTCCGGCAACGACAGCTGCAGCAGCGACCGCGCCAGCCGCAGTAGAAGTTGAGACACCGAGAAACTTTCTCCTTGATATTCCTTTCCTCATCACATTTGAATGTGGCTGCAGCCTATATAAGTGTATCCCCTAATCGTCGGCTACTCCAGTATTAGGTCAACGAATCTGAAGTTGACGGTGTCAAGTAAGCCCAAGTCGGTTAGCCTCAGCTCTGGAAGCACGCTTAATGGTATGAGGGACATTGTCATGAATGGTGAGACCCAGTCACATCCCATCCGCCTCCAAAGCTCATATGTGTTGGAGAGCTTCTCGGCAACTACCTCAGCCTTGTCAGGAGACATCAGACCGGCAATAGGTAGCTCAACACGGGCCTTAACCTCTCCATCAACCACGGTCACAATACCGCCGTTCATCCTAGCGTTCTCATTGGCTGCAACAGCCATATCCTTCTCGCTTAAACCGAGGATAAGCAGGTTGTGGCTGTCATGGGCCACGGTGGACGATATGGCTCCTTTCTTGAATCCGAAGCCCTTGGTAAATCCGGTGGCCATGGTCCCCTTCAGTCCATGTCTCTCTACCACGGCTGTCTTTAGGATTGACTGGTCAGAGTCTGCGACGACATTCCCCCTCACCACATCCAAGTGCGCGCTACTGTTCCTCGTTAGGACACTGCCCTCAATCGCCTCGATGACCCTTACCCTAACCTCACCCTTGCCATTGTACGGGATTTTGAAATCTTCCGAACTCAAGGTCCTGGGAAGTCTCACACTGGTCATGAACTTCTCAGGATAGTGGAAGTTGGGGAGCTGAGCCACCAATCTACCATCTTTGGCGACGAGCTTACCATAGGTGAAGACCGCATCAATCTTAAACCGTGTAAGATCAGAGACTATGAGGAAGTCGGCGAAACGCCCAGGAGCCAAGTTACCCAGCTCATACGAAAGGCGATACCTCT
>Ga0272449_1002010_pt1 | contig 19629 bp, 14 predicted proteins | sample YNPCB0241_FD_198679 | JGI IMG/M metagenome (GOLD analysis project Ga0272449, IMG submission 198679) | Hot spring sediment microbial communities from Yellowstone National Park, WY, United States - YNP-CB-024-1 | ecosystem: Environmental > Aquatic > Thermal springs > Hot (42-90C) > Sediment... | reverse complement strand
AATGCTTCACCCGGCAGGGGCCCGAATGGCCTTGCCTCTCATGGTGTTATTCCGCGGCTGACGGGGTTTCTCCGCACAAAATGGCCTGAATCGCCTCTCTTAGCTTGTGGTATCCAGCATCGAGAGGAACCGTTATCTCCAGACCTTTTTTGAGATCTTTTACCTTCGCGACACCGGAGCGGAACTCTTCGCTCCCCAGAATCACGGCAACCGGGAAACCACGCCGATCCGCATATCTTAGTTGGTGAGTCAGCTTTTTAGGCTCCGGATAGAAATCCACGTTCAGACCATGGGCCCGCAAGCTGGAACAAATTCGTAAGTAGTCGTGAAAGTGTTCCGGGTCGAAGTAAGCAACAAAGACACTAGCCGGAGTGACAGCCGAGGGTACCATTGCTAACTTTTCCATCGCCGCCAGCAGGCGATCAAGGCCCAAGGAGGCTCCCACCCCCGGGAGCTCTTGATCGGTGTAGAGAGCTGCCAAGTTATCATATCGGCCACCTGAACATACGCTTCCTATCTCGGGAGCGGCGGAAAGGAAGGTTTCGTAGACCGTCCCTGTGTAATAATCGAGGCCACGAGCGATGGAGGGGTCTAGTCTCACCCGATCCCCGGGGATACCGGCCGCTTCCACGCCCGCTAATACCTCCCGTAAGTTCGCCACCCCCTCTTGCCCGGCCCGGCTTGAGCCTACTGCTGCTTCCAAGGCTTGAAGCACCCCGTGGTTACTAGGCTGAGAACTTGCCGAGGTTACCCGCTCAAGGAAATCTTGGGCTTTCTCGGGGGCAACTCCGCTAGCTTCGATCTCCTTGAGGACTTGAGAAGGACCGACCTTAGCAAGCTTGTCCAATGCCCGGAGGATGGGCACGGCCTTCTCCTCGAGGCCTAGGTGCTCCAAGATACCGCTCAAAACCAGCCGGCTGTTGATCCGGATTGTGAAGTCTTGAAACCCGATAGCCTCAAGAAGATCGTTAATTACCAGAGCTGTTTCGATGTCTGCCGCCAGGGATTTTGTACCTATGGTGTCAAAGTCACACTGGACGAATTCCCGGTACCGACCCCGTTGTGGGTTCTCCCCTCTCCAAACGGTACCGATCTGGTATCTTTTCAAAGGAATTCCCAGTTGATTGATGTGCTCTGCCGCGAACCGGGCGAAGGGAACGGTGAGATCGAAGCGAAGAGCTACCCACCGCCCTCCGTGATCTTGGAACTTATACAGTTGCCGATCCGTTTCTTCACCTCCCTTTCCCAATAAGATTTCCAAATATTCAAGGGCGGGAGTGTCGATGGGGGAGAATCCGTAACTCCGATAAACCCGCCGGGCTATTTCCATAATCTTTTCCCGCATCATCATAGCCGGCGGCAAATAGTCCCGGAAACCCTTAAGAACCCGCGGTTGAATTTTCGCCCGACTCTCACTCACGCGACTCTCCTCTCTTTCCTTATGGCTTGCTCGTGCTTCTACAAAACCTGCTCTCCAGAAGCTATTCGGATCTCCTTTTTGCCGGAACCGGAATCTCCAAGAAAGCAGAATTACCAGCAACTGCTTAGCCGATTTTTCTCCCCGGGGAGGTTCCACCTGCTAAAGAGGAACCGGCCCCTAAAAGCTTGGGCACAACTGCAAAATTATAACCCGATAAGCAGCTGGCCGAGCACCTGCCGCCTTAAAACCTTTTTACCTCGCCTCCGGTAAGTTTTCGGGGATTTCGAAATCCTTAGCCGGAGGGGTGTTTTTTCCGCGGTGTCGACTCTTCTTACTGGATCGAATGTCCAGATTTGCCGGCCGGGAAAACTTCTCCGAAACTTTGGGACGTCTTCTCCAACACTAAATTATGCCAGCCGACGGCCGGGCTCGTCAGAATCTATACCTTTCGGCGTCGAAGTCAAAGAGCAAGGGGGCAACATTTAGCCCCGGTTGAGCATTTGCGGCAAAGTGTTTTTTGGGTGGAAGTGTCCAGTGTCCGCACCCCACCCATCTTTGCTGCTAGAAAGCAGGTTCTTTCGGGTTCGGGAGTAACTCTCAAACGACGTTTTGCGATGCTCTTAAACCACCAGAGTATTTGAAGGGAAATCTGGGGAAACGGGTGAAACTGGAAACCCTCTCGTAAGGCTTTTTGTAGCAACGGCAATACCACGTGCTTGTAATTTGGTCTTACGGTAAGACCTACGGCCCCGGAGGGTTCGTCGAAAGAGGGAATGGCAGTAAGCAGGCCGGACTTTTACCAGCCCACGGATTCAGCAGTTTGTCTGGCATTTGCTTTTGTGAATTAACCATGCTGTCCGCTTATTACCGACTTATTCCGGCGGGATTATAAAGGACTTGCCAATCTCGTCTCCGGCGGCTGCAACCCATTCCTGAAGTAGCCGACGGTGCTCCTGCAAGACGGAGTGATATTCCGGTTTTCCGACAAGATTAACCATTTCTCCAGGATCTTCTTTGAGATCCACAAGCTGCTCTCTCCGGGATCCTACTTCGTATACTGTGTATTTGTACCTCTGCGTTCGGACCATTCTGCCTGCCTGACTCTCTACTACAACAAATTTCCGCCATGAGGCCGGGGTGCGACCTTCTGCCAAAGGTCTCACACTGAGACCGGGAAGATCGGCCGGTTTTTCGATCCCGGCGAAGTCGCACAGGGTGGGGATCAAATCGAGGCCGGCGGAGACTAAGTGCTCCCTATCGACCAACCCAGCCTTCGTAACCCCCGGCCAGCAAACCACAAATGGGACTCGGGCAGATCCTTCGTAAAGGACGGATTTGTGTTCCAGGCGGTGAGCACCATCCAAGTCCCCGTGGTCACTTGTGAAGATGACAACCGTGCGTTTGTCCAATCCATGGGCATGGAGGGCCTGGAGTACCACTCCAATTTCTGAGTCCACTTTCTCCGTGAGCCTACAGTAAGCCCACCGATGTAACCGCCAGTCCCGCTCGGTCCAATGCTCCCGAACCCATCCGCGAAATGTGCCTGTTCGGGCGTAAAGGAGAGGGATAGCATCTGGTTCCTCTGGGGGAATTTCAAAGTTCGGCGGCAGAGGGGGACAGAGTTTGGCAAAGAACTCCTGTTCGGTCATGTCGGTGGGCATTTTCAATGCCTCGGCGAGGTATTTTCGCTCGATAGTGGCTTGGGGATAGAGCGGCTCTCGGCCGGTGGCTTGCGTAAAGGCATCGATAGCCATGAAGCAGATGTCGTGGGGGTTGATGAAAGAGGCCACTAGCAAAAATGGTTGATCACCCGGAGCGGCCAAAAATTCGGCACATTTTTGTGCCAGCTCCTCGCGGGTATCTCGCGTGAGGAGCTCAAACCCGGCGGATTCCACGGTCATTCCTCGCATCCAGTGGGTCTTGCCCCCATATACGGTCCGGTAGCCAGCCCGGCGAAAGATCCACCCCATGGAATTTTTCAGTCGGTCCTTAGGGACGGGATTAGCCTGCTCGGCATTAGACCGGACTCCAAGGGCACTGGGCATTACGCCAGTGAACATGCTCATTCGGGCCGGAACACAAACAGGGTTGGCCGAATAGGCCAACTCAAACCGAGCTCCCTTCGCCGCTAACGAATCCATGGCGGGAGTCTTCAAATAGGGATTTCCTGCACAGCTCATCATGCCTGCATGTTGTTGATCGGTGATGATGAGCAGCAAATTGGGTCGGGACTCTGATGGCGAAGCAAGCGTCTGTGGCAGAGGCAATGCAAGGATAGCCGAGCAAACTCCGATCATCCCGATCAGGCACAGTGGTTGGACCTTGTTCATTTCCGGCACTCCTCGATGCAGGCCGCCTGATAGATCCACCGATTCCCTGATACCGGTAACCAAAGGGCAAAGCCCGGGCATTTAGAATCAAGCCACAAAGCCCGGGGTAAACCGGCTCTGAACGATCTACCCCTCCGACTTCGGAAGACTCTGCCACACTCCGCGAGTTCGGGTTACGGAGGCTAGTCGGATTGCCGGCCCCAGAAACTGGCCAATTTGTTCGTCGGGCACCGGCTCCACAACATTAAGGGTGAGTGTCAACCGAAATTAAGTGTGAGTGGCAACCGAAGCATCAGGTGTTGATGCTATAAACACCACTCCCGGACCTTCTTAACCCTACCCGGATCTCCGCGGATTCTGGCTCAATTTTTAGCAGGGGGAAAGGGCGGAGGAAATCTTCTTGGCCAAAGGTGGGCTGGTAAAGCCCCAAGTGAAGCCAATGCGGGACCTCGGCCATGGGAAGCCACGTTGGGGCGACCTGCTAAGGGATATTCCAAAACACCTCCTGAGCAGGGTTCATCTCCCTTGCGGAAAGAAGCCGTTATAATTTGCCCCGAAGTTCGTCCCCCTTTCGCGGAGGGTTCGTGCGGCCGGCTGACCCGAGGTTCCATGTTGCTGAATAGTTCCTTGGCCGGTCTCCCTAATGAAGCCGACTGGATGCATTTGCCGTTATTCAGTGAACCGGAGCCAGGGAGTCTGAACACAATTGGGGAGCTCGCTGTAACATCGATTTTCCCCGGAGGACTTTACGCAGGGGTTTATCCGGACTTTCCGGTAAAGACTTCGCAAGGGTGAAAAACAAACGGGGGAGGGTGGTATTGGAGGAACCGCTCTTATTTTGGGGCGGGTTTTTCGATAGAGCAGGTTTGCCGACAGAGATTTCACGCAAGAAATCCGTAGTAGCGTTGGCGAGAGTCGAGAACCACCGAAGAGTAGGTCTAAGAGGTAATTGAGGAGGTTTGTCAAGTTGACGCTGCCATACCGAATTGAGCGGGATACTTTGGGCGAAGTTCGGGTCCCCCGGAACGCATATTACGGGGCTCAAACCCAGCGGGCTGTGGAGAATTTCCCAATTTCCGGCCAGCGATTGCCTGCGGAGTTAATCCACGCCCTAGGGCTTGTGAAGTGGGCGGCAGCCACGGCCAATTGGCAGCTTGGTTGCTTTCAAACCTTACCAGTGGCTCCGCTGGGGGAAAGGGAAGTAGAAGCTATTCGCCGGGCAGCCTGGGAGGTATATGAGGGGAAATTTGACGAGGAATTTCCCGTGGACATCTTTCAAACAGGCTCGGGAACTTCCTCCAACATGAATGCCAATGAGGTGATCGCTGCTCGAGCTTGTGAACTATTGGGAGCGGATCGTTTTTCCCCGGCAAAACCGATTCATCCCAACGATCATGTCAATCTTGGGCAGAGCACCAATGACATCTTTCCCACGGCAATTCATGTAGCTGTCGGTTGTGCTCTGAAAGAACGACTCATCCCCGTGCTGTCCGGGGCTGCTCAGGTCCTAGCCGATCGAGCAAGCAAGTGGGCCGATGTGCTCAAGATAGGGCGAACCCACTTGGCAGATGCCACGCCCATGACGTTGGGCCAAGAGGTTTCCGGGTGGGCTCGCAGTTTGGAGCTGGCTGCCCAGCGGGCAGAACGTGCTTTGGCGGCCGTAGAGGAACTCCCGGTGGGAGGGACGGCGGTCGGTACAGGAATCAATAGTCATCCGGAATTTGGAAAGCGGGTGGCAAGTCTGCTGGCAGAGGTTACCGGCATTCCCTTCCGCGAAGCAGCTAATCATTTTGAGGCGAATAGCGAGCGAAACGGACTGGTGGAGGCAAGTAGCGAACTGAAATGCATAGCGGTCAGCCTGTTCCATTTGGCGGATAACCTACGCTGGCTCAGTTCCGGGCCTCGATGTGGGTTTTATGAGATCTCGCTTCCCGAGCTCCAACCGGGCAGCTCTATCATGCCGGGAAAAGTGAATCCCGTGCTCTGCGAAAGTGTGATGCAAGTGGTGGCTCGAGTTTTCGGCAACGATTTGACCGTCAGTTTTGCTGGGGCTACCGGGGGTCATTTTCAGCTGAATGTTATGATGCCTGTGATGGCTGCGGCCGTGCTCGAAAGTATCTCCCTTTTGACCAACAGTTTGGAACTGTTCACCCGGGAATATTTGGAAAAAATGGAACCTAACCGCGAAGTGTGTGCTGCCTTTGTGGAGAAAAGTCTTGCCATAGCTACGGCCTTGACACCTTGGGTGGGTTACGAGCGGGCAGCCGCCATCGCGAAGGAGGCATTTCGCACGGGAAAAACCATTCGGGAGGTCTGTCGGGAGAAGCAAATCTTGCCGGAAGAAATACTGGACAAAGCCCTCGACCCGTGGCGGATGATTCGGCCTGAGAGGGAAAGGCCTGATTGACATCTTAAAAAGAAAGGATATTTGTAGATCTCCTTGAATGGTCGGAACTTTTTAAGGTACTCGCTTTTTACCGGCCGTCATGTTTAGCCCACGATAGGCCGAGGTTTGGCGATGCCTGCGGGGGTAAACCCTAGTGATGCCCTATCTCCCGGGGCCTTCAGGAGTGTTCGGCATGGCTGGCCGGTTTGAACCGTTGGGGCTTGCCCCCAATTTCTCCACCGGCAACATCGCCGGAAGTTAGCTGGTACACAAAAGTGGTGTGACCTGCGCAATGAGCATCCGGAACATCCAACCACTCTGGGAGTTCGAAAAAGCATCTCTAGTAGCTACCGGAAATGGTTTATGAGTTACGAATTCTTTTCCCACACGGCTGACCTTGGGATTCGTGTTCGTGCGGCAACGGTGGAGGATCTCTTTGCGGAGGCGGGAAAGGGGCTATTTGCTGCGATAGTGGCCCGGCTGGAATCCGTGGAGCCGAAGGAAAAAAAGCATGTGCAACTTGAGGCCGACAGGCTCGACGATCTCCTTTACGATTGGCTCTCCCACTTGCTGTACTTATTCGATGCCTATCGGATGGTTTTTTCGGATTTTGCGATTCGGATCCGGCAGTCGGAAAAATATGCTCTGGAAGGCGTGGCTATGGGCGAACCCTTAAGCCTGCAGAAGCATGAGCTGCACTTTGAAGTCAAGGCTGTCACTTACCACCGGCTTCGGGTGGAACAGGTTGGGGATGGCAGTTGGGAAGGGGAGTTTATCGTGGATCTCTAGATTTGCTTAAAAGGAAGTCATTCCGCCGGACGGGCTTTTCCTGACTGTGGGACCTGCCGACGGTAAGATCTGGAGACTAGCCCAACACTGCCTATTGATTGCGGCTTCCGGTTGAGGAAACAAAAAGTCCGCCCATCTACGCGGAGAAATGCTTCGTCACCGTAATGGGCACCACTAACCTCGCGTTAGGAACCTCGGCTTCGATCGTTGAAAAGTGTGTTTTTGATACGGGGAGGGGTTGAGGGTATAAAACAAGATTTACACGAGCTTCTGCTCCAGGCCCCAAAGCAATTCAGTTTCCCGGGGTTATTGCAGCTTTCGTCATCTCATTTTTTCCGCTTCTCCGGTCATAGGAACAAAGCTAACGGGAATACTCGGGATGTGACGAACGGAGCCATCCGGGAGTTTTTCGACCACCATAAGCTGCTGGAAGAATCTTCCGACAGGGATAACCAGCCGGCCGCCAGGGGCCAATTGGTCCACCAGCGGCTGAGGGATATGATCAGGGGCGGCCGCTACAATGATCACGTCAAACGGGGCATGTTCTGGCCATCCTCGGTAACCATCGCCATGCCGAACCGTAATGTTGGTGTAACCGAGATCCGCAAGTCGTTTGGCCGCCGATTCTGCAAGTGGTTGAACAATTTCGATACTGTACACCTCCTTACATATCTCTGCAAGCACCGCCGCCTGATATCCCGAACCGGTTCCCACATCCAAAGCCCGAGAATTCGGTCTTGGGCGGGCAAGTTGGGTCATTAACGCTACGATGTATGGCTGGGATATCGTCTGGTTGTACCCGATCGGCAGCGGATGGTCCGCGTAAGCAAGATCCACGTCTTCAGGACGGACGAATTCTTGTCGTGGAACCCGACCCATGGCCCGCAACACGGCTACGTCGGTAATGTCCCGCCCCATCAAGTCCTGAATCAGCATCCTCTTCCGTTCTTCCAAAAACCGCGGCTCCTCCTTTTCCAACCGGGAGCTGATCAACTCTTCAATAGGAGGCAAAACCGGCGGCGTGGCTTGCGTGCCTAACGGCTGAGCAAGAGGAGTAACTGGGTCTGCTTGACTGGGTTGAAATGGCCAAGGCTTTGTTGCCCGAAACATGGTCATGAAACTCCCAACCATCACCACCACGCCTCCACCAAGGATGGCTGCCAAGATCGCAGCTCGGATCCCTTTTCGGGAGCAACGGTGCGTGCTGCTCACGATTTAGCCCTTGCACAGAGTAGAGGGTAAAGGATTCTGCCGACTTCCCCGAAACTGAACCCCCAGTTTTTCGGCAAAGGTGAAAGAGCTAACTCCAACTGGGGGACTACCTTCCTTGTGCGAATCCCGCCATCATTTTAGCCTGGGACCGTCTTCCACCCCAAATTTTGTGTCCTGAAGTTGTTCTAACTACCCAACCCGCTTGAGAACATGTGAGAAAGCAGATCTCGGCCTCCCAGTATGTTGAGCCTTTTCGTGGGGTGGCAGGAAGGAACTTCCCCCTCAGCAACGTTGCACCCGTTTCCGGGGCGGAGAGAGCACCCGAAGACCTCTCCTTCTGCCCCGTCGGCCGAACTTTGGGCGGCGGTTGTCGGTGTTCTCAAAAGCTTTTATCGAAAATCCAGAGAGATTTAACAGGCTAGAAGCTTTCCAGACGAAAACCGGGCGAAATGAATGTGGACTTGAAGCACTATTCCCACCCAAAACTACGAAATTTGCGGTGAAGAGGTTTCCGCCTCAAAACTGCCTGAAAAAACGGATGCGTGCAGCATTTGGGCTCCAGTGGGCGTGAACGGCCCCGGAACGCGTTTGAGGCACTGATCTTTAACCGCGGAGTCGGCCCCGTCCAAACGGTTGCACCCTACGGCAAGAGACAGGGTTGCTGGTATCCGGGTCCAATTCCAGGTGCCTTTTCAGGGATGTTTTAGTGTCGGTACCCCCTTTCCCACTTGTAACCCAGGATAGGGAGTAATGAAACCCCCAGCAGTGGTACCAGGCCGACAGACTCGTTTGATCCCTTGCACTGTATCTCAGGGGTCTACCGAGTACCACCTGCGGAGGTGGTTGACGCGGTTCGGAGAACTGAACGCCTCACCGGTTAGCCTGCAGGACACGGGAATTCCGTGTATGAGCCTGCAAGCCAACATCTCTCTTCCATGTTATGTTGCTAAGATTACAAACATAGTCAAAGAATTAAGTTTCCCCAGCAGCTTTTGGCCCAGATGCAGCCCCGCAGGCATTCGATAAGTTGGCCGTTTTTGTTCCGGCGAACTAAGCAGCTACCAATGTTGCGAGCTTGGAACAGCCGGAGTTGCTTTTCGGGCATTGAAGCCCCCATTTAACCCCGCTTTGTCATACCCCGCCGCCGAGGCTACCCACCAGTTTTCATTTCGGGATGGTCGCTCCGGGCTTGGGCCGATAAATGTCGGTGGCCGTGCCCAAATACACTTCGGCGGCCATCCCTAGGGTTTCGCAAAAAGTGGGGTGAGGATGGATGGTGTTGGCCACATCGGCAATGTGAGCTCCCATTTCGACCGCCAGGCAGGCCTCGCCAATCAAGTCGCCAGCCCCATGTCCGACAATACCGCAGCCAAGCACTCGGCCACTTGCCGGATCGATGATCCATTTGGTGAAACCATCGGTGGCCCCCGCGGCCTGAGCCCTTCCACTTGCCCCCCACGGGAATATAGCGGTATCGATCTCGCGACCCTCCGCTCGAGCAGCGGATTCTGTCAGACCAACCCAGGCAATTTCTGGTTCCGTAAACACCACGGCGGGAATAGCCCGCGGTTCGAAGGGAACTTTCTCCCCTAAAATGTTTTCCACTGCAATCTTCCCCTGATGGGTTGCTTTGTGGGCGAGCATAGGCTGGCCGGCAAGGTCGCCAATAGCCCAAATACCGGGGACGGATGTCTCTAAATACTCGTTGACTTCCACAAACTCTTGAGGGGTCAGCCGGAGGCCAACCGCGTCTATTGCTAGCAGATCAGAGTTGGGTCTTCGACCCACGGCAACAAGTACCCGGGAAAACACCTCCGACACTTCCCCATTCTTTCCCTGCATCACGACCTTTACGGCCCCGTTTACCGGTTCGGCTCCCACCACTTTCGTTTCCAGATGAATAGCAGCAAAAAGTTTCCGAAGACGGGTTTCAAGTGGTCGGACGAGGTCGCGATCTACCCCAGGCAGGAGTCCTTCAGTCATTTCCACCACAGTCACCCTACTTCCCAAAGTAGCGTAAACGCTTCCGAGTTCTAGGCCGATGTACCCCCCGCCGACCACCAAAAGGCTATCCGGGATTTCCGGTAACTCGAGGGCCTCTCGGGAGGTCATCACCAAGTCGCCAGCTGGTTCCAGCACTTTTAGCCGCACGGCCCGCGAACCGGCAGCCAAAATGAGCCGTTGGTACCGAAGCATCTCGGAATCGAGGGACTGCGAGTCGGTCGGGGATAGCTGAAGCTGCCCGGGACCTGCCAGTTTCGCTTTCGCCCGGATTACCCGGACATTGCGTTTTTTGGCAAGCTGGGCTAAACCGCCGGTCAGTGTAGCTATCACTTTTTCCTTTTGACTACGAAGGGCCTGAAGATCAATCGTGGGTTTCTCAAAATGGATTCCCCAACTTTTTAAAGCTAAAGCCTCATGAATCACCCGCGAAACATTCAGAAGGGCTTTTGAGGGAATACAACCCCTTAGGAGACACACACCTCCCAACCGCGGTTCCTGGTCGACCAAAGTTACATTGATGCCACGATCTGCCGCATAAAAAGCTGCTGCATACCCGCCGGGACCCGCTCCCAAGACCACAAGATCCGCTTCTTCCATCGACTTTCTCCCTCTGTTGCTCAAGTTGCAGCTATTCTATTTGCTGAAATTGGACGACCGTCCTCCAGTCAACCCTTTGGCTAGGGACCGCCAAACTTGGTTAGGGCCGAGAGGGTCCGTTATTGCCCCCGATTGCCGATTAAACCTCTCTATGAACACTCATGCATGAACGTAAATTCCGGATAAACCTGCCTTCTTTCGGATCCGGTGAATGGTACCGGCGACAACAAAAGTTAGCCAATCAAAGAACCAACTCACTAACTGACTAAGTGCCAAATATTTTGGATTCCGCGAGTCATTAAGAAAAATTTGTTTTTCACATGTCATAAATGTTGGTTCCACTTGGGCTTCTTTCCGTGCCCATATCGCCGAGAGGATGTCTTTCGATCTCGTCGCACGGTGGATGGGATAGCTCATGAAAGAGCCTAACCTGCAAGCAAGAGTTTGCCTGGGGATTGCAACCAGTCGATTACTTCGTTGAGGAATCGCTGGGCAGTGGCCCCGTCGACCAGGCGGTGATCGTAGGAAAGGCTTAGGGGCATAATGAAGCGGGGTTCGATCCGTCCGTCGCGGACTACCGGTTGCCACCGGGAACGACCGAGGAGAAGAATGGCAACTTCCGGATAATTGATAATCGGGGTACTAAATCGTCCGCCTACCGCTCCCAGATTACTGATAGTGAAAGTACCACCTCGCAGTTCTTCCACCCCAAACTGAGCATTTCTTGCCCGTTCGACCAGGGTTGCCAAGGCCCGGGCCAATTCGGCAATGGTCATCCGATCAGCATTTCGAATGACAGGTACAACCAGTCCGCGGGGAGTATCTACCGCGATTCCTAGATGGACGTAGTCTTTGTAAATGATTTCTTGCCGATCCATGTCGAGGCTGGCATTGATCGCTGGATGATTGCGGAGGGCAATAGCAACGGCTTTCATCACAAAGGGCATTAAGGTCAGCTTGATGCCAGCTCCAACGAAATTTTCCGGCACTTGTTTTCGCAATTGCTCCAACTCGGTGATGTCGGCTTCATCGAAGTTGGTAACATGAGGGATATTGGAAACAGAGCGGACCATTTGCTCGGCAATGGTCAGCCGGATCCGGGACATCCGTTCTCGGCGGATTGGTCCCCAGGCGTCACGTCCAGGCTCACCGGGTGGAGGAGTGGGGGGTGGTGGGGCCTCTAAAGTCACCCCTGGAGTTGCACCTTTAGGAGCCACACTAGTCTTGGCAGCTATGGGGGCAGTTACGGAGGGTTCGGGCCCGACCGAAGGAGCAACCACTTGCGGAGTGGGCTTGGGTGTTGCAGGCGAGAAAGGACCTGGCACTGCCGGAGCTAATCGGGCGGCTGCCTCCACATCTTCCGGAGTAATCCTTCCCCGCGGGCCGGTACCCCGAACCATTCGAAGATCAACTCCCAGTTGTCTTGCCAACCGGCGAGCAAGCGGACCGGCAGGGATCGGCTCCCCTGGAGCATACAGCGGTTCAGTGCTCACTGGTGATGCTTCAGACACCGGTTCTGACACTGGGAAACTGCCAGTTGATCCCGCCACAGCCCTGGCTGCGACGGTTTCTCCCGTAGGTCTCTCCGGAAGTTCCTCGGCCGACACCTCCTTTTCACCGGCTATCGTCAACAAAGTCTGACCCACTTCCACCGTTTGCCCTGCTTGGAAATGCACCTTCAGAATTCGCCCGGCATAAGGGCAAGGGATTTCCACGACAGCCTTGTCGGTTTCCAATTCACAAACACCTTGATTAGCTTCGATAACATCGCCTTCTTTCACAAGCACTTTGACGACGTCGCCAGTGCGGACATTTTCCCCAAGAGACGGCAATTTAAATTCGATCGGCATACCTCCACCCTTCTGCCATGGGTAATTTCCCTGATTCGTTATTAACCTCCACGAATTTCCCTTGAACCGGCCACAGGTAAAGCCTCTTGGGTTTTTGCTTTACCCCGAATCGACCGGGAACAAAGAGGCTTACCGAGAGAAAACTTCCACCTGCTTCGAAGTTTTTTGATAGGATTCCTGGCTCCTCAAGAAATTGCCGGGTCGGGTTTGTTCGGATCAATCCCCAGTTCGCGGATTACTTCGGGCAGGCGGTTCCGGGGGAACTTCCCCAGTCGAGCAAGCTCGGTGAGAGCAGCCAAGGCGATGTTTTCGGCATCCACCTCGAAAAACCGTCGCAATGCTTCGCGAGTGTCGCTCCGTCCAAATCCGTCGGTTCCAAGCACCACATAGGGCTGGGGTACCCAAGGTGTGATCGACAAAGCGACCGCGGCCACGTAGTCCAAGGCAGCAATCACAGGGCCGGTTTCGCCCTCTAGCATTTGCTCTAGGAACGAACGCCGGGGAGGCTGGTCCGGGTGAAGACGGTTCCATCGCTCGCAAGCCCGGGCTTCTCGATACAGCCGCTTGTAGCTGGTCACACTGTACACGTGACTGGAAACTCCAAACTTTTCTGCAAGAAGTTGTTGAGCTCGGAGAGCTTCTCTTAGAATAGCCCCACTGCCGAAAAGCACTACTTTAGGCTCACCACTTCCCACGTGCTTTTCGGAGAGGCGATAAATGCCCCGGCAGATGGCCTCGGAAACAGTGCTCACCGGCCCCGGCGGGATCATCGGGAGGGGTGGCATCTCGTAGTTTTCGTTCATGATCGTGATGTAGTAGAAGACATCCTCCTCGAAAAAGAACATCCGGCGGATGCCATCGAGGATGATGGCGGCCATCTCATAGGCGTAGCAGGGATCGTAGGCTTCTATCGTGGGGTATGCCAAGGCAAAAAGGTGGCTGTTGCCGTCCTGATGCTGCAGTCCTTCGCCAGCAAGGGTGGTTCTTCCGGAAGTTCCTCCCATGAGGAATCCCCGGCACCGCATATCCCCGGCCGCCCAAATGAGATCCCCCACCCGTTGGAAACCAAACATCGAGTAAAAGATAAAAAACGGGATCATGGGAAAGCCATGGGTCGTGTGACAAGAGCCAGCGGCAATGAAGGAGGCCATCGAGCCTGCTTCCGTTATACCCTCTTCCAGGATCTGGCCGTCCACCGCTTCTCGGTAGTAAAGAACGGTGTCCGAGTCCACTGGCTCGTACAATTGGCCCTTGCTGGAGTAGATTCCGAACTGCCGGAAGAGAGCTTCCATTCCGAACGTACGGGCTTCATCGGGGACAATGGGAACAATATATTTGCCCACGTTCCGGTCCCGCATGAGCCGGGCAAGAAGCCGCACAAAGGCCATCGTGGTTGAAACCTCGCGGCCCTCGCTGCCCGCAAAAAATTCAGCATAGTCCTCCCATCGCGGCGGTTTGAGCTTCGCGGTAGGGTGCTTTCGGCGAGGCACAGGTCCGCCCAAAGCCCGTCGGCGTTCCCGAAGATACTCCATTTCCGGACTATCCTCGGGTGGCCGATAGAATGGGGCCTCCGGTAAGAGTTTATCCGGGATGGGAATCTCGAAACGATCGCGGAATTGGCGAAGTTCTTCCTCGTTAAGCTTCTTTTGCTGATGGGTGATATTTTTTCCTTCTCCGGCTTCTCCCAGTCCGTAGCCTTTGATTGTTTTGGCCAGGATCACAGTGGGAGAGCCCCGATGCTCTACTGCCGCCTTGTAAGCGGCATAGACCTTCACAGGATCGTGGCCCCCTCGCCGCAATCTGCGGAGTTGCTCATCGGTCAAGTCGGCCACGAGAGCCTCAAGTCGAGGATCGACACCAAAAAGATGCTGCCGAATATAGCTACCCGGCATCACCGAGTATTTTTGGAATTGACCGTCCACGATTTCGTTAAGTCGCTGAACAAGAAGTCCTTCTGTGTCCCTGGCGAAAATCGGGTCCCAGTCCGAACCCCAGATCACTTTGATCACATTCCAGCCTGCTCCGCGGAATGCCCCTTCCAGTTCCTGAATGATTTTGCCATTACCGCGAACTGGGCCATCCAAGCGTTGCAAGTTGCAATTGACGACAAAGATTAGGTTATCCAAACCTTCACGGGCAGCGAGGGTGATGGCCCCCAAGGTTTCCGGCTCGTCACACTCGCCATCTCCGAGAAAGCACCACACTCGGGATTCCCCGGCCCGGGGATTAATTCCGCGGTTGGCAAGGTAACGATTAAACCGTGCTTGGTAGATGGCCATAATCGGCCCCAAGCCCATCGAGACAGTGGGAAACTCCCAGAAATCCGGCATCAACCAGGGATGAGGATAAGAACTCAGTCCGCCGCCTTTAGCCAATTCCCGACGGAAATTGTGCATTTGTTCCTCTGTGATTCGGCCTTCCAGAAAAGCTCGAGCATAAATCCCGGGGGAGGCATGGCCTTGGAAGTAGATTTGGTCCCCAGGAAATTCGCTACTTTTACCGCGGAAGAAGTGGTTGAAGCCAACCTCATAAAGTGTGGCTGCCGAAGCGAAAGTCGATATATGTCCACCTATTCCCGGCGTTTCCCGGTTGGCCCTTACCACCATGGCCATAGCATTCCAACGGATAATACTTTTGATCCGCCGTTCGATGACCCGATCGCCCGGATATGGCGGCTCCAACTCCGGGGGAATGGTATTCACATAGGGAGTGGTGGCCGCAGAAATAAAGGGCACCCCACGATTGAACGCATGCTGCTTCAGTCGCTCCAGCAAGTAAATCGCCCGGGGATGCCCCCCACTTGCTAAAACGAAATCAAACGCTTCCAGCCACTCGCGAGTTTCCTGGGGATCGGTATCAACCGCTCGTTCCGGGATTACCCCGGGAAGCATCTCCGTTGACCTTATCTGCTCGATGGTGCTCGCCATTTACTCCTGCTCCAAAGAGTTCCGTTCTTGCTCTCGGTAGAACTAATATCGATTGATCTAAGATCCGCGAAGCCGGTATCCCCACGATGCCGATACCGCTCGCCTAAAATCAGATTTGTGTAACAATCCGGCGGTTCAGTGCTACTCGATTCGCGTAAAAATAAGATCCTCGTTTGGCGATAGCTCCTTGCGATGCCGTCCTTGGGGAGGTTTAGGCCTTCTTACACTCCAGGGAACGGTTCGTGAGCCTGTTCGGTTTTTCCCGAATCTGCTTCGCCGCCTTTATTGCATCCGTGAAGGGGAACATTTCGGGACCTGTTCGAAGTGCCCCGCTACCACCTGGCACGAAAGTGCCACTATTGTTCAGAATGAATCCCTCCACCTAACCCCCTGATGGATAAAATAGTTCTACCAACGAGCTCGCTAGCTCAAGTAAACGAGTTCGCTGCCGCTGTGTTTGCTTTGCAAAACTGAGAGGTCTACTCTCCGTCCTGAAAGGAAACCCATCCAACAAGATCGGTCCTTAACGGAGAGGATCATTCGCACCGCGTTGTAATTCCTGCCGGGCCAGACGGGAAGAATCCGCGGTTCCAACATCTTTGCTTCCATTAAGAACAGCCAGGGCCGAAAGGGCTGCTTCGCGAATCCTCCCAGACGATTTTCGGGCGGCCGTTTGATAATAGACTTTGGCCACTCCTAAACGACCTTCTTCTTGAGCCTTTCGGGCCCGCTCGAGGTAGTCTTGAGCCTCCTTCTCTCGCTCAGCAAGTTCTCGGGCACGCAGGGCTGCCAGTTCGGCAACACTTGCCACCGGCAATTCAGCAGTGCTTTTCGGACCTTGTGCTCCTGTTTCATCCGGCAAGGGCCCGCGGAAATTCCTCCCGCTCGACTCCTCCCCAAACTCCATTTGCTTCTGGGAAACCGAAGCTTGCTGCTCGCACCTTAGGAGCCGAGGATCGAGAGAAACAGAAGATTCCCTTAGCGGTTTGCCCCCTGGTACGAAACCAACTTCGGTTCCTGAGCGTGATTGCTCGGAGTGAAGGTTTTTCGCCCAAGGTCCTTGGGGAAATGCCTCCCGAGCATGTCGCGGGAACGCCTCCCGCTGATGTCGAGGGAAGGCCTGGCGAAACCTTTCGTTCGGGTCCTCCACCTCCGCATCTTGACCTTCGCCCGGCTGGAAGGCCCTCTCTCTCATCCAGGGTATCGGAGCCCCCGTATGCCACGGCCCCCACCAACACCTTCCAGGCCAGCAAGGGCAGCAATACCAAGGCCTCCCCTGCCAGGGAAAGACATATACGGGGCAAAATCCGACGATTGGGGCATATCCAACGACCGGGATAAAGCCCATGACGAAAGGGGTAACGACAATGTCGGCTACCCAGCCAACCCCGCCCGAGGGCAGCACCACCGTGGGTGTTACCCCAATCAGCGACCGAGAACAGCCTTGGGTACCATACACCCATAGGTAGGCCGAACATTCACCTTTGACCCAACCCACTCCGAAGTTAGCACCCGGGTTCGCCGCTCCAGGGGTCCCGAATCCCGGCAATACAGGTGCTCCTCCAAATTGGACAAACCAGTTCTTTCCCCGGGCTCCCCAGCTTGTGCCAATCGATTCGAAGTAGCTTTCCCCAACCCCGAGATGGGGAGTAGAGATCGCTACCTGCTGGGCATGAGCTTGGGGGACCACTGGCACCTGCTGAGCCAAACCCCAGCCGACAACTGCCAAACAACATCCGAGGAGAAAGAGGCTCGGACGGCAGGGGATTCCGTCTCCGGAAAGTTTGATTTTTCCTGGCAGTAACGACGGACCGGGGGTAGTTTCGAGTGTCTGCCATGATGTCTTCTTGCCCAGCGAAACTGCCCGGGACTTGCGGGCCGCCCCTAGGCAACGATATTTACCCAGACCCTGCCGCATGGAAGACCCTCCTTTGGCTCAGCCCTCAATGCAGACACCATCATCACGTACAATCGCTTTGGTCTGTGTCCTGTTCGCGGGGGGTAATAGGTGACCATTACGTTGACCCCCTTTAGAAGTGTTTCGGTCGAGTAACGTTTCTTTTAAGATCGCGGAATTGCCGAGCCCAAATAGCCAACTCCGCATTTTTAAGCATAAATTCGGCATAAATATTGTACCCGGTGGGCGAAAATATTTTGAATCCGGATGCCGGATTTTTCGGAGCGGGCACCTCTAAGAGTTTTCCGGACTATGGGGTGGCATTTCCGGATGGGACTTCCCGATCCGCAAATCACCCGTCGGATGGTAAAGTGCTCCGGATTTTGCCGGGAAAATTCAAAGGCAAAGGGGTGGGGGGAAGCGGTAGGGCTGAGCAACTCGGGAAACAATGCTCTAAGAGTGGGGGTTTCGTGGGCACTCGGCGACATTAAAGAGGTCGTTTTTCAACAAACCAAATGAAACCGCTTTCTGGCCCATGTACCGCAGGATTTGCACATCTCGAGAAGGGCAGCCTTGGACAGAACCCTAAACCGTGGCAAAATTTTCCCATTTGCTGCCCTCTAGGCTCAGCGGTCTTTTGCCGGGGTAGCTGCCTTTTGTTTGGGAGAGTTGCCGGCAAGGAACGAAACGGAAGCGAGTTTGGCTTCTGGCACCCGAAAGGGTCCCCCAAGTTCCCCAACCTTTCCCAAGGATAGTAGGGCGGGGAGGGAGAGGACATCCTTTAGCTGGCAAACGCTTCCCCCCGATGGTTTCAAGGCCGATTGCCAGCCCAAAGGAAAGTCCCATTTGCTGAGATTTCAAGCTGAGCCTTGGATGTCGCAGTTGAGAGGTTCCAACCGTGAAACCTTGGAAGCTTGCCGACGTTTCCTACGGGATCGTCAAACAGTATCGATATGAGGTAGCGGTGCTCCCGCTAGGGGCTACAGAGCCGCATAATCTTCACTTGCCTTACTCCATGGACACTCGCGAGGGAGACTTGATAGGCGAAAAAATCTGCGAAGCGGCTTGGAACAAAGGGGCCAAGGTTATCCTTCTTCCTACTATTCCTTATGGCACTGTGTCCAATCTCCGAGAATTCCCGTTTGCCCTAAACCTTCGACCCAGCACGGTGTTGAGGATTATCGAGGATCTCGTGGAATCCCTTGTTTACCAAGGAATTCGCAAGGTTGTACTTTTGAACAGCCATGGAGGTAATGATCTGAAGAATGTATTGCGGGAGCTTTATGGAAAGACTCCAGCTCATCTTTTCCTTTGCAACTGGTATGCCATCTTTAAAGATTGCTATCATGAGATTTTCGAGGAACCGGATGATCATGCCGGCGAAATGGAGACATCGATCGCTCTAGCTTATTGGCCGGAGCTTATTCTCCGTAATCCCGATGGACGCTTGGCGGCAGACGAAGGCCGGAAGGCCGAAAGCCGTTTCGAGGCAATTAACAAAGGCTGGGTCTCCATCACCCGACCATGGCATTTACTAACCACGAATGCTGGAGCAGGATCTCCATTTAAAGCCACGGCGGAAAAAGGCCGTCGGGTCGTCGAGCTTGTGGTGGAACGGATCGCTCAATTCCTTGTCGAACTGGCAGCAGCTCGCATTGATGAGCGGTTTCCTTTCTAAACATCCCGAATGGGTTGTTGTAGACGTCGCCCAAGCCTTTTGAGGCCAGCCGGAGTCCTAACTACCGGTAATCCGGTAGACCAGGGACTCTCGGAAATCATGTGAGTTATGTGGTGGAAATCTCCCGTGTGCGGCCTGCCTCTGGCAAAGCCGGATTTTTGGGGTGGAAGGATTCAAAACCGCCACTTTTAAAAAATGCCGCAGAGAAAGTGCTGGCTTGAGGTTGAACACAACCCTTCGATTCGAACCGGTTGGTGGACCCTGGTTGGGCAAGTCGGGAGGGACTAGAAGAGCATGTTACCGTGAAAGCACAATTTCTCGAGCATTGGGACCCTCCGCCTTTCCGCTCAGATTGAACTTACCAGGGTCGGACTTCTTCGTGGACCTTTTGGGCCTCTCAGTATCCTCCCCGATCTTTTTTACCACCTTGTTTGATCTCTTTTTCGTGGAGATTCGAGACCCGATCGGCACTTAAACGATCGAAAAATGCTGTAGTCACAGACTTTCAGGAGAGGCTGCAAATTCACGGGGTTCGCCAA
>Ga0272449_1002008_pt1 | contig 19633 bp, 11 predicted proteins | sample YNPCB0241_FD_198679 | JGI IMG/M metagenome (GOLD analysis project Ga0272449, IMG submission 198679) | Hot spring sediment microbial communities from Yellowstone National Park, WY, United States - YNP-CB-024-1 | ecosystem: Environmental > Aquatic > Thermal springs > Hot (42-90C) > Sediment... | reverse complement strand
AGGCAGGTTATCAACGCAAATCTCGGGCGCATCCTTTTTATGGTCGCGATATAGAATGCGCCCTTTGTCCAGCCACACTGACGATTGAATACGGGACGATTGGGTAAAAGAAAAGCCATCAATGGGGTTCGTGGAGCACATACAAAGACCGCACCCTGCGAGCTCCTCGAGGTCGTTTATGAAAGAGTCGTCAGCGAACAAGACAGCGTGCCCATCCTTTTCAACGAAATCCACTGCGCACCTATACACAGCCAGAGGCTTCGTCAGGATGCCCAAATGCCTTTCGAACCCTGTTGTATTTTCACTTTTCAAAAGCACCGCGACCTTGCATTTATCAAAGCCAAGCCCCTCGTTCAAAAGCGACTGCAAAGAAACCTCCATGACGCACGCATCGAGCAAGGGGTTCAAAAGCAATCTGCGACACCCATCGAAGTTGTCGCTTCTTTGCCGAGATACAAACTTGCCGTCAATGACAACCCCGCCTTTGAACGAAAGCCCTACCTTGAAGCCGTCCTCCGCCAGTGCATTCATTATCAACAAGGAAGTCAAATCCGTGCGTCCATCTCCCATCACAAAGACAATGGGGATCCTTCCATTGTCCCCATTTGGAAAAAGGTGCGATAAGATTGCGTCTTCAACAGGCTGTCTTTCGCCATTTCGGGGCATAAGGTGGCAGTGAAGCCCTGGGCTTGAGTTTATTTCTACAATCGCCCCGCCCTGCTCCTCTAAGGGGGTCGCAATGTCTTTGCACACAATGTCAACGCCTGCTATATCAAGCCCAACAACCTTTACCGCCTCCACGCAAATCCTGGCTGTCTCGGGGTGCATATCCTTCGTAACATCGTCCGCTAAGTTCCCGTGCCTGCTTATCAAGACCTTGCGCCCTGCCTCAGGGACACTATCTAATGTCAAACCCTGCCTTTTCAGTTCGAGGCGCATCTCGCTGTCCTCGGTCACCTTGTTCAAAGGCGTGTTTTCATCTTCGCCCCTGCGAGGGTCGGTGTTGATTTGCGTCTCGATCAAAGACCGCACAGAGCGAACCCCATCCCCCACCACATAAAGATGTTCCCCCCTACAGCACGAAACCACCTTGTCGCCAACGACCAGAACCCTGTGTTCCTCGCCTTCAATAAACTGTTCGACCATAACCCCGCTTCCCTCTGACAGGGCAACATCGAACGCTATCTTCGCCTCTTCCTCGGTGGATACCGCAGGAAAAACACCCCTCCCGTGATTTCCATCTCTTGGCTTTATGGTTGCCTTGCCACCAAACTCGAGCACCTGCGCCCAAGCCTCTGATGCATCCTTTACCACAACCCCTTCAGCCACAGGATACCCGCATGTTTTCAATAGCATCCTTGTAAGTTGTTTGTCTTTCGCTATCTCTGCGCCAATAGCACTGGTCGCATCAGTTTCCCCTGCCCAGACCCGCCTTTGCTTCGAGGCGAAGCCGAGCTGGAGCAAACTCCCCTCCCCTAGCCTTAGCACAGGGATTCCCCTCTTCTCTGCCTCTCTCACGAGCGCCTTAGAACTCATCCCAAGCCCTACACGCCCATAAATCTCTTTCAGTGCAGCAACCGCTGAGCGCACATCGAAATCTTTCCCTTCTATTGCGTGCATCAAAAGTTGAAAGGCGTGATCGAGTGCCCGCAAGCCAAGTTCCTCGTACTCGAACCTTGCCACGACAAAATACACGCCCGAGATGTTTGTCTCCCTCGTCTTTCCAAAACCGACCTCAGAGCCAGCGAGGTTTTGAAGCTCGATCCACAAATGTTCCAGTATGTGCCCGCAATAAGTGCCATCCTTCAGGCGCAAGAAAAAGCCACCACGCACGCCCTCGCTACAACGATGCTCAATAAGGCTCGGAAGCCATGAAGCCAGTCTATCGTTCAGGCCAGGGATTTCATTCGATGGCTTGTCCTTCAAGTCTTCGAGGTCAACGAGCGCCTCTATCACGGGGCGCCGTGACCATATGTTCGGTCCACGAAGGACCGTAGTGGTCAAGATGCGCATAACATCGTCTGGTCTGTCCGCATGGCAATGGTGCCCGGACATCCCAGCGAGGCGCAACTATACAAAAAAACGGTTTTTTTGTAAACTCCAGCGTTGTTTTTCGAGGCAGGTTTGCCTTGGAAAGAAACCATTCGAATCGCTGGTTAGACATTCTAAACCGCTTCCTGGAACAAGGCGAGAATGTAAGGGCTTTCGCGCACATAGACCTGAATGAAGATTTGTGCTTGCAGGATGGCCTTTTGGCACTTACTGATCGCAGGTTCATCTATCTTTCTTCCTTGTCTGGTGCAACAGAGCCAGTGTCTATCCCGCTTTCCATGGTTTCCGAGGTTTTGGCACACGACAGGAATGGTCTTGGCACTTTTGACATCATTGGTAGCGACAGGCTTTTGCTTAGGCTAAACTACACTGCGAGCCGAGCGACCGAGATAAGCATGTTGATCCGCGCCTTCAACGGCGGTTTTGCGTGCGACATGCCGTGTGAAGAAACACAGAAAGAGGCAGAAGAAAAGCCAAGTCTTTCTGTCTTACTAAGGCTTTTAGGCTTCCTAAGACCGCATTTAGCCTATGTCGCACTTGGCGCTTTGCTGACACTTTCGACCACGCTTGTAAGCCTTTTGCCACCCCTGCTTACATGGCCACTGGTTGACGAGATACTTGCCCCTTATCAAGAGCAGTTCACACAGTCGCAAGAAAAGATTTCGCCTGAAGAAATAAAGGCGGAGGCAAAGGAAAGGTTCATGCGGGTCCCTCTTTATCTTGGTGGCATGCTCTTGGCAGCCCTCGTCGCGTGGGCACTATCGTGGGCTCAAGGATATGTGCTGGCAAGGCTATCTGAAAGGGTTGGAGCATCTTTGCGCGTGATGGCTCTGGCTAGACTGCAAGAGGTGTCGCTGTCCTACTTCACCAGAAAACGCACAGGAGACTTGGTGTCCCGTATCTCATCCGACACTGACCGCATCACCTACTTCCTTTCCGACACATTCATGGACTTTGTGACAGATGTCCTGATGCTCATCGCCACGATCGTGACCCTGTTCGCAGTTGAGCCATATCTTGGGCTTGTTGCACTTTTGTCCTTCCCGATGGTTGCAGGGCTCACACTTTACACCCGCAACAGGTTGCAAGACAGTTTGCTGTCTGGCTACAGGGCATGGTCGTATATGACAAGTGTGCTTCAGGATGTCATAAGCGGAATAAGGGTTGTCAAGGCTTTCGCTCAAGAGGAACGCGAGGCGAAGAGGTTCAAGGCAGCGAACGACGCGGTTGTGCGAGCGAACGACAAGGTGAACAAGCTGTGGACATTCTTCTGGCCAACGGTGGTCGGTCTGAATCAGGTTGGGCTTATTGTCGCATGGGGTTGTGGGGCACTGCTGGTCTATGAACAGAAGATCACTCTGGGCGTTCTGACCGCGTTCATCGCTTATATTACTAGGTTTTTTGGGCGCGTCGAATCAATGACAAGGATGACAGGAGCACTCGAAAGGGCGGCGTGCAGCGCAAAAAGGGTCTTCGAGATACTGGATCAGCCCGTAGATGTTGCTCAGCCAAAAAACCCCATAAAGGTCGAAAGGTTGAAGGGTCACATCGTATTCAAAGATGTGAGTTTTCGATATGGAACGAAGCTCGTGCTTGACAGGATAAATCTGGAAATAAGACCTGGCGAGGTCATCGGGATTGTTGGACCCACAGGTGCTGGGAAAAGCACAATCATTGACCTTCTATTGCGCTTTTATGACCCCACAGAAGGCGAGATACTGGTTGATGGAGTCAATATCGCCATGTACGAGATCGCAAGTTATAGAAGGAACTTTGGGCTTGTCCAGCAAGAAAACTTTTTGTTCTTTGGGACAGTTGCGCAAAACATAGCGTATGCAAGGCCAGACGCGACAAGGCGGGAGATAGTGCAGGCTGCAAAGGCGGCGAAGGCCCACGAATTTATTTTGGGAATGCCTGACGGCTATGACTCCCTTGTTGCGGAAAGGGGGCAGACCCTGTCTGGTGGTGAAAGACAAAGGATCGCAATTGCCCGTGCGATAATAGCAGACCCAAGCATCCTTGTTCTGGACGAGGCGACTTCTTCTGTTGACAACCAGACAGAGAGGCAGATTCAGGAGGCTCTGGAATCCCTGGTCAATGGGAGAACCACGCTTGCGGTTGCACACAGGCTTTCCACGGTGCGAGATGCGGACCGCATCATCGTAATAGATCAAGGGCGGATTGTCGAGATGGGGAAACACGAGGAACTTTTGCGTTTGGGCGGGCTTTACGCAACTTTGTGGAAGGCGCAGGAAGGGAATGAACCGAGAAACGGCGGTCATCATGATATGGAGTTGGGCATCAAGGGGAAGGTTGTGAAGTATGGCACAGTTTGATAAATTTGATAAAGAAGAGGTAAGCGTAAGGTACGATGAAAAAGGGAGGCTAGTGCTAACTCTTGGTGCGAACCGGACTTTTGCGGGTGTCGTGCCTGTTCGCTGTTTTCCCTTGAGCGCACCTTCCGAGTGGATCTCGTTCGTGGATGAGAATGGGCAAGAAGTGTTTCTGCTTGAAACACTGGAAGACCTTGAAGAAGACGCAAGGAAACTCATTGTCGAAGACCTTAGAAGACGGGAGTTCTTGCCAAGGATAACCAGGATTTTGAGAATTGAGCCCTCGTCTGAGCCATCCCTTTGGGTCGTCGAGACTGACAAGGGGAAGATGGAGTTTGTTTTGAGCACAGAAGACGATGTTCGTCAGATTGACCAGAAGACATTGCTTATTACCGACTCCAAGGGGATGAGGTTCATCATCAGGGATGCGGACAAACTAGACAGGAAAAGCAAGAAGGCTATCAGAAGGTTTCTTTGAAATGGAGAGGAAAGATATGATAGTTGATCTAAGAAGTGACACTGTGACAAAGCCAACCATCGGGATGCGCAAGGCAATGATGGAGGCAGAGGTCGGAGACGATGTCTATGGCGAAGACCCCACTGTTCGAGCGCTCGAAGAAAGGGCAAAGGCTATAACGGGCAAAGAGGCAGCGGTTTTTGTTTGCAGCGGGACGATGGCAAATCAGCTTGCCATAAGGACAAGGTGTGCGCCTGGGGACGAGGTCTTGATGCACGAACTTTCGCACCCGTTTCTTTATGAAGGGGGGGCATGTGCGGTCTTTTCTGGGGCAACGATAAGACCGTTGAGGGGGGAAAGAGGGCTTATTGACCCTAAAAGCCTGAAAGAGGCGATAAGACCATATAAGCGATACATGCCACGACAAAAACTTGTGTGTCTGGAAAACACCCACAACAGGGGCGGGGGAAGCGTGTGGCCGCTTTCACTGGTGCAGGAGGTGACGGCGATTGCAAAAGAGGCGGGTCTTCAGACCCACATGGACGGCGCTAGGATATTCAATGCCTCGATAGCATCTGGCGTGCCAGTTGCAGAATATGCCAAGTATGTTGACACGATCTCTTTTTGCCTTTCAAAAGGGCTTGGGGCACCAATAGGAAGTGTGCTGTGCGGCCCACACGACATTATCGAGGATGCAAGGAGGTTCAGGCATCAGATGGGAGGTGCATGGAGACAGGCTGGAGTGCTTGCTGCGTGTGGGCTTTATGCCCTCGACCACCACATCGAGAGGCTTCGAGAAGACCATGAGAGGGCAAAGCGCATTGCGGAAGTTCTGGAAGAGTCTGGTTCATGGCGTGTCCTTTCCAAGGTGGAAACCAATATCATCCTTATTGCGCCCACATTTTGTTCGCCTCTGGAGGCACAAAAACTGCTTGCTCAGAAGGGTGTGCTTGTGGGCGTTCTTGACCAAAACACTATGCGAGCAGTGACTCATCTTGACATTGACGATGCGAAACTTGAATATGCATTGTCTATCTTTTCGGGAGCTAAGGATGCGAGAGAGAATATGTAACGAGCAAAAGAACCTAAAAAGATGCACTTGCACTTATGAGCCATGCCCAAGAAAGGGCTATTGCTGTGATTGTCTAGAATATCATTGGAGAAGAAAGGAGTTGCCTGGATGCCTTTTCCCCCCAGAGGCAGAGAGGACATACGACAGGTCGCTTAGTGCATTCATTTCAGCGTGGCGAAAACATGGTTATTAGCGCTTTTTGTGTAGCGAGGAAGGCAGTAGTCCAGGAGATTTGTGGTTGACCGACTTATTACCAGATATGTCTCGCTTGTAGTTAGAAAGCCGTTCTTATTTGCTGGGATAGGACTCATTTTTCTGGTTGTTTTCGCCTATTTCGGCGTTCAACTGGACATAAGAAGCGATTTTGCTGAGCTTTTGCCTACTTCTGCGCCGTCCGTTCAACATTTAGACGAACTAAGGCATCGTGTTGCGTCGCATCAGTCGTTGACTGTTGCAATAGAATGCCCCGATTTAGAGGCATCTAAAAGGTTTGCGGTTGCTCTGGTTCAGGAGCTCGAAAAACTTCCGAAGGATCGCATTAGATACATTGATTGGAACATGAACCAACTTACTGACTTCTACAAGCGCTATAAGTGGCTTTTTGCTGACTTGAAGGACCTTGAAGATTTCAGGGACAGGCTAAAGAAACGGATCGAAGAAGAAACCGAGGCAGCAGTGATCGAGCAACTGGACGAGGAGGAAGCGCCACACAAGACGGACTTGCGCATTGATGAGTTGAAGGCGAAATACGACAAGAAGGTCAAAGAGCAAGACAGGTATCCTGATGGTTTCTTCGTTACTCCAGATAGAAGTTTGCTTGCGATCTTTTTGCGCCCCCCCTCCACACTGAATACCTACGAGGATTCAAAACGGCTTGTCGCTGAGGTTTGGGAGGTTGTTCACAAGGTCGATCCCAAGAAGTTTCACCCACAGATGAAAGTCGGATTCACAGGGGAGGTGCAGACTGGAATCGAGGAAAGGGACGCGCTTGCTTCTGATGCCAGGTTCATAGGTTTTCTGGCTGTGTTTCTTGTCCTTCTTTCTATTGTGGTGTTTTTCGCAAGCGTGCGCTCCGTCCTTGTCGTGGGCTTCCCAATGCTCATTGGTCTTGCAACCGCATTCACCGTGGCACATTTTGCTGTTGGTTACTTGAACTCTGCCACCGCTTTTCTAACATCCATAATCGCAGGGAACGGCATCAACACGATGATCATAATGGGAGCAAGGTTTTACGAGGAGATCAGAAAGGTCGGACCAAAAGGGTTGGGGGTTGCGCTCGAGACCGCCATAAAAGCAACCATGGCTTCAACCTTTGTTGCTGATTTGACATCTGCCTTAGCCTACGCATCCCTCATGTTTGCAGGGTTCAGGGGGTTTAGCCAGTTCGGGGTCATCGGGGGGGTTGGGATGGTTTCGTGCTGGCTTTATTCATTCATCTTTGGACCTGCGGTTATAGCCGCACTGCATACGATAAGACCTCTGGGGCTTAGAAAAGCAGGAAGCCCATCGAAGTTTGCAGGCAGTGCTGCCCGCTTAGTTGCGAACCGCCCGAAGGTTTTCGTATTCGGGGCAGTCGTGCTTTCCATAGTGTCTGTGATAGCACTTGTGAAATATGTGCAAGACCCCTTCGAGTACGACTTTCACAAGTTGCGAAACCGAGAGACGCAGGAGCGAGGGTCTTCTAAGCTTTCTGGCAGGGTTGATCGCATCTTCGATGTCCCCTCTACCCCAACCCCCATAATCGCGGAATCGGTCGAGCAGGCAAAACGAATAAAGGAACGGATCATGAATGATCCACAGCGCATTGGCATCATTCAGGAGGTCAAAACCATCCACGATTACATCCCCTCAGATCAAGAAAAGAAACTTGAGGTTCTGGCAGAGATAAGGGCACTGATAGACAAGAAGATAGATTTTTTGAGCGAGGAAGAGCAGAGGCAGGTCCTTGAGTATCGTCCACCTGAATATCTGAGGGTAGTTACCTTCGATGACCTGCCCGAGCCTGTGAAACGCCCATTTGTCGAGATCGACGGCACAGTAGGACGCATTCTTTATGCCTATCACGAGAATGTGCATAGCATACTGGATGGGCGGTTTTTGTTGAAGTACGCAAACTACTTGCGCAGCGTCGAGGTGGACGGAAAGCCTATCGTTGCGGTCGGAAATGCGACCATATTCGCAGACATGATAACCGCCATAGTCGAGGACGGATTTCTGGTTACGGGCATTGCCTTTGTTTCGGTTCTATTGTCGGTAATCTTGCTATTCAGGTCTTTCAAAGTGGCTGGCATTGTCCTTTTGCCTCTTATCTGCGGAATCTTGTGGATGCTTGGGGCAGCCGCCATATTTGATCTAAAACTCAACTTTCTGAACTTCGTGGTGATCCCTATAACCCTTGGCATCGGAGTGGATTATGGGTGCTATCTTTATGCGAGAATACGACAGGAAGGCATAAAGAATCTTGAACACATCCTCCAGTCAACGGGCGGGGCGGTCTTCTTGACCTCGCTTACCACTATCATAGGCTATGCAACCCTCATTACCTCGACAAACATGGCGCTCCAAAGTTTCGGGATCCTTGCAGACATTGGCGAAATCGCCTGCCTTTCCTCGGCAGAACTCGTCATGACAGCCACACTCGTCCTGCTGGCAAGAAGAAAACAGCGCAGGATCGAAAATGAAGCGCAAGCCACATACTAGCACTTCAATTTAGAAGGAAAACGGTGTAAACTTTCGGCGCTTTGCCGGGGTGGTGGAATGGCAGACACAGAGGACTTAAAATTCTCTGCCCCTAAAAGGGCGTGCGGGTTCGAGTCCCGCCCCCGGCACCAACTGGGTTTGCTTTTGCCTTTTTTGGCAGGCGTCTGCATGATAATGTGCAAGGTCTTCAAAGGGCGCTCGCAGGGGGCAAACCTGTATGTTTTTGAGCGACCTTCTAACTTGGTAAGACTTGCAGTTGCCACATGTGTAACCGCTTTTCTTGGTGGGATTTCTATGGCAAAAGCGGACCCCGACTATTCTCGCACCCCTGTGCTTTTTGTTCACGGCTGGTTCGTTCTGGATCAGGCAGGCACTGCGACATGGGCTTCAATAACCGCAAAACTAAAGCGGGATGGGTGGCCAGAATACTATCTTAGGACTCCATCTTTTCAAGATGTGCGGGGGTGCGACCCAGAACATGCAAACGAGATTGCGTCGTGGGTGGATTCCCTTATTGCTGACACAGGGTTCGACCGCATTGACATTGTGGCTCACAGCGAGGGTGCTTTGAACACACTTTATTACATAAAGAACCTGTGTGGCTTCAAAAAGGTGCGAAAGTTCGTTTCCCTTGCAGGCGCCTTTCATGGCACTGTGGTCGCCTGCATGGACATCACACAGTCATGCGGAGCACAAGAGATGTGCATCGGTTCGAAGCCCGACGCATGGAAGGAAAACCCTGTCCTGAACGACCTTCTTTCGTGCGACGAAACCCCTGGCGATGTCCTTTACACAACGATCTGGTCCCCATGGGACGAGATTATCGTGCCACCTGAAGGTGGCGTGCTTCAGGGTGCAGAGGAGATCAAGATTCAAACTCCTTATACAGGTCATGGGGGGATCTTGCTATCGGACGAGGCATACGAGTATGTTAGAGATGCGCTTTTAAGGGGAGGTGCTAACGACGATGGCGAGGGGTGGGAATGTATACTAGGGTGTCTCGATAGTGCATCCGATGCAGGAACGCTGGAACAAGATGAAAAAAATGACAAACCTGAAGAAGTCGCTGATTTCGTTGAACAAGGCTCATCGTGGGATGACTCGGCAGACCATGCGACTTTTGAGCCTGTGAAAGACACAAGTGACGAACTCGGCATCTTTAGCGACATGCCGAGCGTCTCAGAAATGGATGTAAACAACGATGAAAAGCCCGTTTCCGCTTTTGATGCGATGGACAACAGTGTCAAGAATGTTTCTGGCGGGTGCTCGTTCAGCCCAAGAACTTGTGGTCTTAAAGCGCTATGTTTTGCCTTTTTACTTCAATGGTTCTTTATCTTTTTCTTGCGCCGTAAAGCATCCGCATGAAATCAACAAAGATAGGGACAGCGGTGTTTCCGCCAGTTGCGCCGTGCATGGGCAACCTATCGTCATAGCCAACCAGCACAGAGACTACGATTTTTCCATCAGAACCTACAAACCACGCTTCCCTCGACTTATTGGTCGTGCCTGTCTTTCCAAATATCTCGCCTGGCAAGTCTTTCGCAAGGTTTGCGGTGCCATCAAGCACGACACGCCGTAAAAGTTTTTTCATTTTTTGTGCGATGCCCGCATCCAGAACCCGCACAGGTCTTTCCTCGTGCTCGAGCAAGATATTTCCTTTGAAATCCCTAACACGCCTTATCAAAAAGGGCGTGTCGTAAAGACCGCCAGACGCAAAGACCGCAAAGGCATTTGCAAGGCTCAGTGGGCTTGCCTCGCATGAGCCAAGCGCTAAAGAAAGGTCTTCAGGCACATGGGCATTTATCCCAACGCTTTGCAAAAGTTCTTTGACCTTTTTTGTGCCCACCTTCATCATGGTGCGGACAGCGACTATGTTTATGGACTTTGCAAGCGCCTCGCCTATTGTGTAGAACCTGCCATCAAACCCGCCTTCGTAGTTTTTTGGAGACCAGACATGCCCCCCTGCCCCCTTCAAAAAAACAGGGAGATTCTGGAACTCTGTGGATTCGTCCATCCCTTCCATAAATGCGACGGAATAAAGAAATGGCTTCACTGTCGAGCCAATCGGTCTTCTAGACTGGATCGCACGGTTGAAAGGTCTAGATTGAAAATCATCGCCTCCAACAAGCCCAAGCACAGCCCTGCTTTTCGCATCTAACACGACCATCGCTGCCTGTGGACCAAGTTCAGCGTTCATCAAAACCTTCCCGCCCTCTGCCTGATTCGCCGAGACAAGCAGTTCATTTTCGTCACAGACGCTATAAATATCGCCCTGTCTCCGAAGAAATAGTCTCATCAAAGAGCGTGGATGCACAAGAAACCTTTCATCCCCGACCTTTACCCACACTTCACCGTTTGAGCACGACACGACCTTCGCCTGCATCACATTAGGCGGTGGCAAAACTTCGCCAGGCAGGTCTTCGCCCCCGTCTTTTTCGGCACTTGCGCCCTCGTCCTTAGCCCTGCTTCTGCCTTGATCTAAAGCCCTCATCATCCCAAAGGCAACGCTCAGCTCTGCCGAATCTGAAACATCAAGGTCAAGGGTTGTTTCTATCTGAAGACCATCCCTGAACAAGCGCCTTTCCCCAAAAAGCCTTTTCACTTCTTGCCTCACCGCTTCCACAAAATAAGGCGCAGACCCGATCCTTTTTGCCTGTTTGCCATGCAAGTTCAAAGGTGCATCCATCGCCTTTTTCGCCTCTTTCTGGTCAATGAACCCCTCCTCGACCATCCTTTGAAGCACATATCGCCTTCGCTCTAAAGCGCCATGTGGATTTCTAAGTGGGCTTAGTGCCTCTGGTGCCTGAACAAGCCCTGCAAGGAGGCTTGCTTCTTCAAGCGTCAAATCTTTTGCAGGCTTATTGAAATAAAACCTCCCTGCCTCTTCAAATCCGTACATCCCGTGCCCAAGATAGACCTCGCTCATGTATATCGCCAGAATCTCCTTTTTCGTTAGTTTCATCTCCATCTTCCTTGTCAGCAAGAGCTCCATGAACTTTCTTTTGAAGCTCTTTTCGGGCGACAGCAAAACCTGCTTTATCACCTGCTGGCTTATGGTAGAACCCCCCTGACTTATCTCGCCCCTCCAAAGGTTCACTGCAATAGCCCTCAGGATCCCCACATAGGAAATCCCGCTATGCCGATAGAAATCTGCATCTTCCGCAGCGAGCACTGCTTTTTCGAGCAGTGGTGGCAATGCATCTGGAAACATGATAGTGCGCCTTTCCAGAAAGAACTCGGCGACCACACTGTGGTCCCTTGCAAGCACCCTAGATAGCTTTGGCACTTGCGCCGCATACTCATCGAATGTCGGGACCTCAGGGAGTTCACTTTCGACTATCTTGATGAATGCAAAAACCCCTGCCCACAATGCCCCAAAAACAACAGCAATAACTGCACCTACAATAGCGAGCGTTCTCTTCTTTGCTTTTTTCGCCTTCCTTTTGTTCCGCATTGCCTTCAAGGTTCCGCGTCACTCATTCTAGCGCCCGCTCGCTAAGCGTCAAAAAAATGAGGCGAGACAAGATAAAATATGCGCGCCATAAAAACCTTACTGCGCAATGCGCAAGAAGAACACATTTTCGCCGCCTTCCTGAAATCCCCTTGCATACCCGAGCCTTAGCGTAAATGGAAAATCCAAGAAAAGGTTCATTGACAGTGCAAGTTCAGCCCCTGCCCCTGTTCTGAACCTTTTCAAATCGTCCGCACTCTCCCATGCAGAGCCGGAATCGAAAAATATGGTTGCAAAAAGCCTTCTTGCGACAACAGGGAGGGTGTCAAGCCCCTTGTGTATGTACAGGATCGGGAAGCGATATTCGAGATTCAACAATAGGCGGGAAGAACCCACAAGCAGGCGCTCTTTGTAGCCTCGAAGATAGCGTGAAGATGAAGGCGTCCGTGTGACAAGAGCCTCGACAATGTCTTGCGGTTCGAACCCCCCAAGTGCGAAGGAGTCAGGATTCTTGCCAAACGAGGCATCATAGGACAGAAGCAGTGCGATTACATGGTTGTGAAGGCGGAAAACAGGCAAATAGGAAAACAAGTAAGACCTTATGGTGAATGCGCTAGATGCACTTCCAAGAGTTTCGTCTTTCAGCGCAAGGTTTAGCCCTGCACTTATGCCACGCTCAGGCGATATGGAATATGTGTATGCCTCAACTGAACTATATGCAAGCCCAAATGTGATTGCGGATGCGCTTTTCCCCTCTGAATATGAGGGCTTTCGCTTCGCAGGGTCTTTTTGGATAACCTTTGGAGGTTCAGAAAACCACTGTAGGTAGTAGCCAAGCGACAGGGCAAAAGACCTGATGCGCCCTGGCAAAGGCTGTGATAAGCTCGCAGAGAACAGGTGATAGCGACCAGTTCTGTCAACGGGAGACTCCTCGACAATGCTTTTGAATGAAACTGGCGCACACCCGTATGATAGCGTGATGTCTGGAAAAAGCCCTGAATAAGTGTAAGACAAGCCGTAGGAAGGCGAGAAGGTGCTGGTATCGGATTCAAAAGATGCAGAAAACGAATGGATCGAGGCTGCGTCGCTACCGAAAATCGTTGCGCCAAGCCTTGATACGCCTGTGGAAGAAGCGACATAGGTCGGCTTTAGCTGGCGTGGATAAAGGGTGCGAAGGGGGTTGTACTTTGTGGACTTTGGGATGTGATAGGCATCGAACGCCCTTTGTGGCTTTTCAAAGGAACACCCTTCAGGTGAAGCCTCAAGTTCCCACAAGGATTTGCTTAGCGGAAGGAGCGCAAGGTCATATCCTTTTGGTCCATAGGTCGAATAGACAATCTCATTGCCGTCAGACGAGGGCCAAAAGGCACCAAATCTAGACCTTGTAATCCGAAACACCTGCTTCTTTTCGAGGTCATAGGCAAATATGTCGTAATGCCCTCCCCTGTCGGATGAAAAAAATATGTATCGCCCGCTTGGCTCTGGCCTTGGGTCACGGTCCAAAAAGGCATCGCATGTCAGTCTCTCAAGGTTTTTCGTGTCCATATCCACTGTCCACAAGTCCCATTGCCCATTCATCGCCCCAGAAAAGACTACAAGTCTTGAGTTCGGGATTGGTCTTGGGTCTGCCATGCCTTGAAAAATGCCGCCTTCAATTAGAACTTCTTGCCCGCCGTTTGCACTGAGCGCCACAAGCCGAACCTCCCCAAGTCTTGACTGCACGAAAAGAACCTTAGAATCGCTGGTAACGCTTGGGTCTTTAGCACGCCCTGCCTCTGTTAGCCTTTCTTCGTCTTTTGTTTTGACATTGACCCTGAAGATATCCATGAACGAGGAATAAATACGGTGTGGCTCGGTGTGCGTTGTGTAAATGAAATCTCCCGACAAGTAAAGATGACCACACCCCCCAAAGCAATCAAGTATGCGCTCTTTCCTTCCTGAAGATATATCCATAACTAAGACCTGTTCTCTGCTTTTCCCATCCGCCTGCACATAATAAATGCGCTTTCCATCAGCGCTTAGCACTGCATAACCATTGAACTCGCCATTCTTGGTCAAAGCTTTGCCTTCGACGATTTCCGCTTCGTTCCTAGCCCATGCAGATGCCTTCCCCCTCACCTCCCTCACGAATTCACGCCATAACTCACCGAAATCCCTCCCAAAATGTCGCCTTGCAAGGTGGTTCAAAGCAAATGGAATCAACCTCTTCCCGTAGTCTTTGATAAACGCAGCGAGCTTCTGCTTTCCGTACTTGCGGGACAAGAACTCGAAGAAATACCCGCCATACATGTATGGAGCACTGCCACGAGGCAAAATCAAAGGGGGTTCTGTGATCTCTGAAATGTCGGGGATTCGCCCTGCAAGCGCCTGAGTCATAAGAAACATCTTATAAAGTGAAGATTGCAAGCGCCCCTTTGGTGCCAGTCGAGATTCCATATACACTGCAAACCCTTCTGCAAACCAATCAGGCACAGCACCGTTTGGCACTATAAGTTTCCCAAAAACACGATTGATTACACCTGGTGCGCCTGAATACTGGTCCATCTGCACCACATGGGCATATTCGTGAATAAGCAATGAAACCAGATAATCCTCGAACGAACCGATTTCTGATTCTGGTTCTGGGGGGTAAGCGAGCACCACGACATGGTCATAAGGATAAACCGAGGTAAAGCCGTTTGCAATGTCGTAATCATCGCTTATAACGATCTCAACGGTCTGCGAAGGCGTAAGCCCAAAATCTTCTGTGACAGTGCTATAAGCCCATTCCAAAATCTCGTAAACTCGAGTTGCAAGGTTTTCTTCCCCCTCGTAATAATGGATACGGAAGTGCTCGGATTTCAGGGTGCGCCATTTGTGCGCTGGGTCGAACTTGGCAAAAGCGCTAGACGCAATCAGAAAACAGCCAAGAATAGCTAAAGTAACCCTAGCACTGACTGTGTTCAAGACCCTCCACAGCCCATCGTTCAAAATGTAATGACCTTATCGGATTCCAGAACAAGGATACCAAGTTCCCCCAGTTTTGCCACCCTACACCCCTCGATGAGGTCTTCCTTTGTAAGCCCCCTTGCCTCCATGCAGGTCTGACAGCACATGACCATGCCCCGTCTCAAAATCGGCAATAGCATCTTTTCAATGTTGTAATAGCCCTGTGGTGTCTTTTGCCCTTTCTTTGCACAAAGGACTGCATCTCCAAGCAAAAAAACGCTTATTTCTGCATCCTCTTCCATAGTTAAAAGGACATCCGCAAGTCTCAAGGCGTTATAAGCCCTTTCACTTCCGTAAGGTGCGTCATTTATGATGATTGTTATTTTCACATTGCCTCCAAAAAGAAAGCCAACGGAAATATGGCACAAACAGTGACGGTTTTCCAGACCTTGCGACACAGGTCTTGACAGAATGAAGAACCTTGTGCATAATATGTGTGCTTTGGCGGGCAGATTCCGGCGTAGCTCAGTCGGTAGAGCTGGCGGCTGTTAACCGCTCGGTCGGGGGTTCGAGTCCCTCCGCCGGAGCCAAAGGTTAAAATAAAGCACCAAGCGCATTTTTGTCGGTCGATTTTCGCCCCACTTCTTTGCACCACAATCGCGTTGCGCTTTTTGCACGACAGTAGTATGATGATCTCGGCGCGTTATGGCTAAACCTAGTAAGCCCTTTGGTGAAGAAGACAAGGCGTGCGAGGAAAGGTGCGGATACCTGGACCCACTTTACCGCATTAGTTTTGCCTGCAACTCCCAGCCCTGCATTGACCAGCAAGGCATAGGGGAGAAAGACTTTACTTGCCGGAATAACCGCTACATGGAGCTGCGATATGGAGGATTTGAAACGGCGCTGGGGGGGAGCAAATCCCCAGATACGAAGCTACATGGAGCTGCGATATGGAGGATTTGAAACCTGATGTCATTCTCGAAGGCGACTTATGGCCTGAGCCTCTGCAAGTGCTCACTGTAAAGCCGTCTGACTACGGCACCAACATTCATATTCAAGCAGTGGGTTCCAAGACAGAAAGATTTTACTCGGTTGTTCTAACTGGCGGGGACCTGGCACGCGTGAGGGTCGCCACCCAGGTAAGGCGCGACTTCTGCGGGCGTGGCGAAGCCTTCTTTTTAGCAATGGAGGCACTGCGCATCCGCCATGCGTATCAGTTTGATCCTCTTTTTGCTGTCAGTGTCTCGCAAGTTGACCCCCTTCCCCATCAGATAGAGGCTGTGTACCACCGTATTCTGCGCTCTCCCCGTATCCGCTTTTTGCTTGCCGACGACCCGGGCGCTGGCAAGACTGTGATGGCTGGTCTTCTGCTCAAAGAGCTAAAATGCCGTGGTCTAGTTAAACGCACGCTTGTCGTGGTGCCTGGTCACCTCAAAGACCAGTGGTTGCGAGAGATGAAAGAGCGCTTTGACGAGACCTTTACCGTACTAGACCGCAGCGTCATGAATGCCACCTGGGGTCGAAATGTCTGGCAAGAACAGCCCCAGGTAATCACATCCATGGACTTTGCCAAGCAAGACGATGTGATAGCTGCCCTCAGCGAAGTCCACTGGGACTTGGTTATTGTTGATGAAGCCCACAAGATGGCTGCATATCGTTATGGCGACAAAACCTCACGCACGGAACGATATCGCCTGGGTGAACTACTATCTCGCAAAAGCGAACACCTTCTTTTCCTTACCGCTACTCCTCACCGTGGCGACCCGGAAAACTTTCGATTGTTTCTGGACCTCCTTGTACCAGGGCTTTTCGCGAACAGCAATCTCATCGTCGAATCGGTGCAGAAGGACGAGAATCCGCTCTTTTTGCGTCGTTTGAAAGAAGATCTGAAGGACTTTGAGGGACGACCGCTTTTTCCGCCGCGTCGGGTTTTCACAAAGACCTATCGGCTGAATGACGAGGAAAAAAAGCTCTACAACAGGGTAACGAAATATGTCGAAGACTCTTACAACAAAGCCCTCGCGAGCGAGAAGCGAAATGTCGCGTTTGCTCTATTGATTTTGCAGAGGCGACTGGCTTCCAGCATCAGAGCGGTGCGCTGCTCCCTCGAACGCCGTAAGGAGCGCTTGGAAGAACTGCTAAATCTAGGCAGGTGGATCGCCAAAACAGGCACTCTGGACGAAGAGGAGATAGAAGACGCACCTGAAGCCGAGCGTCTCGAGCGCGAAGAAGAACTACTTGCGCGGCTTACTAGTGCGGAAACGCGGGAAGAACTACAAGCGGAAATCAACACCCTTGATGAGCTCATATACCTGGCTCGACAAGCAGAAAAAAACGAAGTGGAAACTAAGCTCAATGAGCTACGAAAGGTCATGGAGGACGAGCATATCCAGCGAACGGGCGAAAAGCTTCTGGTCTTCACCGAGTCGCGCGAGACTCTGGAATATCTGGCCGAGAAACTCAAGGCTTGGGGATATTCTGTCGTCACCTTGCATGGTGGAATGAATCTGGATGCCCGTATCCGCGCGGAGCACGAGTTCCGGGAGCGTGCCCAAGTCATGGTCTCTACCGAGGCGGGCGGTGAGGGCATCAACCTCCAGTTTTGTTCCCTGATGGTCAACTACGACATCCCATGGAATCCCAACCGCTTGGAACAGCGTATGGGGCGCATCCACCGATATGGCCAGCAAAAAGAGGTGCACATCTATAACCTTGTCGCCGCCGAAACCCGCGAGGGCGAGGTGCTCGAAGCGCTCTTTCGCAAGTTAGAGCAGATTCAGGCAGCGCTAGGCAGTGACCGTGTCTTTGATGTCATAGGCGAAGTGATGCCGGGACGCAGCCTCAAAGACCTGATTGTTGAAGCAATTACCAATCGACGCACGCTGGACGAAATCATCGCAGAGATTGAGGCAGTCCCTGATGAGGACGCGGTGCGGAAGGTCAGAGAGGCAGCCATGGAAGGCCTGGCTACCAGGCATATTGACCTCCAACGCGTGCTCGCTGAAGACCGCCGCGCCCTAGAAAATCGCCTTGTCCCCGAGTACATCGAACAGTTTTTTGAACGCGCCTGCAAATTCCTTGGGGTACAGATTGAATATCGTCGCGATGGACTTTGGCGCGTCCCTAGGGTGCCTTACGAAATTCGCAATGTTTCCCACGAGTTCCGATGTCGCTTTGGCGAGGTTTTCGAGGAATATGCCAAGCTGGCTTTCGACAAACAAATTGCCCGCCGCCTAGACGCGACCTTCGTAGCGCCTGGTCACCCCTTGCTTGAAGCCGTGATTAATAGGATAGTCACTGAGTGTGCTTCTGATGTGCAGCGTGGAGCGGTCTTCGCCGACCCTGACGGCCGACTGGATGGCTATATCTTCTTTCTGGAGGGCGAGATTCACGATGGCGCAGACCAGGTTGCTGGCAAACGTTTGTTCGCAATCTACCGCTCTACCAACGGCGAGCTAAGACCTATCAATCCCTCTATTCTCTGGGACCTGAAGCCAATCAAGAATCAGGAACCACTTAGCGACTCTGTGCCAGAAAGCGAGGTTATAGCCTTTTTTGTGGACCAAACTTTGGAATCTTATCGCGCTGAACTGTTGGAAAGGCGCGAGCGTGTTGCCCGCATCAAACGCACATACGGAGTGCGTTCGCTCGAGCACATGATTCTGGAGTCTGAAGCGAAACTTATTGGGTACGAGACCCGCCGCGCCAAAGGCGAGAACCTCCCAGAGATGGAGATTATCAAAGAACGGCGCAGGAAAGAAGAGCTTGTAGCACGCAAGCAGAAGCTTGAAGAAGAGATTCGGCGTGAGACAAGTCTGGTTCTACGGTCGCCAAGAATATTGGGCGTAGTTCGCGTCTTCCCCGAGGCAGATACAGACGAAACCATGCGCTCCGACGCTCAAATCGAAGCTATCGGGATGCAGGTGGCGATGGAGTATGAACGCAAGCAGGGACGCTCACCAAAAGATGTGTCGAGCGAAAACAACGGCTATGATATTTTCTCGACCAGCCCTTCTGGAGAAGAGCGCTATATCGAAGTGAAAGCCCGTGCCACGACTGGCGCAATCGTCCTAACCAATAACGAATGGATTCAGGCAGGGCGTCAAGGCAACAAGTACTGGCTCTATATCGTCGAAAATGCAGCCACCGAGCCGAGGCTTTGCATCATCCAAAACCCAGCGGCCAAACTTCAGCCTGAAAAAGTGGTCGAGGTCGTGCGCTATGTGATAGAAAACTGGCGGGAGGCAGGTGATGAAGACAGGTGAGATCCCCCAATCCGTGCGCATGGCGCTCAAGGAACTCAAAGGAGCGCTAACCGAACTCTATGGCGATCGGCTCGAAGGGGTGTATCTCTACGGTTCGTATGCGCGAGGCGATTTCACAGATGATTCGGACATAGATGTGCTTATAGCTCTCAAGGGTCATGTAGACACATACGAGGAGCTCGCCCGCCTCAGCGAGGTTGTTTCTGATATTTGCCTCCGCCACGATGTGCTTATTGCCACTTATCCTGTACCTGCAACATGGATAGCCGAGAGGAATAGTCCCCTCTTCGTCAACATACGCCGTGAAGGATGTTTGATATGAGCACTTCTGATGAGATAAAATCTATGCTCGAGAAATCTCCCCGATATTTGCAA
>Ga0272449_1002007_pt1 | contig 19656 bp, 6 predicted proteins | sample YNPCB0241_FD_198679 | JGI IMG/M metagenome (GOLD analysis project Ga0272449, IMG submission 198679) | Hot spring sediment microbial communities from Yellowstone National Park, WY, United States - YNP-CB-024-1 | ecosystem: Environmental > Aquatic > Thermal springs > Hot (42-90C) > Sediment... | reverse complement strand
TCAAAGTGAACTAACGGGCTTACTGTCCCATCTATTCTCACACCCCTCGTATGACTTAAAACATTCTTATACCTGTCAAATACAAGCACTCCATCCATTACCCTATCCAGATTATCACTATCACCCGATATCCTCTCCCACTTCTTACTGTCTATATCAAAACTCCATATATCGTTGTGCAAATTCCCATCCTTATCCCTTCCACCAAGTAGATATACCTTACTACCATACCCATCATAGTATATCGCCATCCTCTCCCTCGCACCAGGCCCATTTGTCACAACCCCATCCTCTCCCTCCACTCTATACATCCATTCAGAGTAAGCCTCTATCCTGTATGTCCTGAGATCTACTCTCCATATCCATCCCATAACACCATCCCTTCCAACTCCTCCAAACCCCCATACCACATTATATCTCTTATCGTGTGCCATTGCAGTATTGAGAGAGTAGTTATCCCCTATGACCTCGTAAAATTCAGGTGGTATATTCCAGTCAGTCTTGTCCCAGTAACCTCCATCAAAGTTATACCTGTAGATATATGTTACCCACTCATTGCTCTTCCCCGTACCATCACCAACTACAAGCTGTTTGTTCTCCCTGTCATAAAATAGATATGGCCTTACCGCATAAGGTGGTGTTATATCCCCGTTATTCTCAATCTTAACCCATCTAATCTTCTTCATCATATTCTCATCTGTCCCATTCTCATAACCTACATAGAGGTCATTGTGTACATCCCCGTTTCCATCAATACCGCCGTAGATAAATATTATCCCTCTCTCCCTCTCATCGTCTCCAAACCCAAGCTCCTTTAGAGTTCCTACCTCTATTATCTGTGTATAGTCTCTTAACCCAGAAGGGAATAGATTGTTCTCATTCTTGAAAACCATCTTTACGCTGTTCTCAAGGGGGTTTCTCAATACCCCGAATCTACCATCAACCCCAGCATCTACGAGATAGAAATATGAACCCACAGGATTACACCCACCAAATCTTACCTCTATCTCATTCATCTTCTCATTCACAGGCGAGCAGTTACTCCCTCTACATATCTTATCATCCTCAGCAGGTATCATCTTGCCACCTGCCTCTCTCCAGGTTAAAGGCTGCCATTCAGTATAAGTTGTCCTGTTGTATATCCCGTCAGGTGGGTTCTCTTTGTTTAGGTTTAGTATAGTATATTTATTACTCCACCCTATCCTAATCTGAGTATACCACTTGATTTCATTGGTAGGGTTATTGTATTCTACAGGACTACTCCAAAGATAGATATTTGACTTAAATGATGGAAATAACCCTCCTTCCTTTAACCAATCCTCTCTTACCTCATATACACTTCTGAAGTCCCATCCCCCTCTTATATCCCATCTTGGGTTATCTATAGATGTCGGATAGGAGTTGGAGGAGGTTGATATATTTATAGGATACGACTCACCTGCTATATACTCTTTCCTTATACAGAATCTCTTTGAGCTATCATTTGCATATTTTTTATAAGAGAGGTCGTTTATGCCGAGACATATATCTTTATCCATCTCTTTCGGCTTGTATGTATAGTAGCTATTGTCGGTATAAAGAGGATTATACCACCTTATACCTGTAAATGGAGGACCGCTCATTTTAGATTTATACTCCTTTGTAGAATCTTCATTGTAATAGACAGCCTTTGGTGTATCATCGGGACGAATACACTTACGCTCGTATATGCATCTTCTTGTATCAGCATATTCGCACGGGCATGCCCCTATAGTAATGTCTACACTATCTTTTAGTGTTCTCGAATAGCCAGCAAGATCTCTGATTGTATTAAAATCCTTATCATAATTTATAAAATTGAAGCCCGTTGAATAGATACTCCCTGCTACATCAAGGGCTACAACCTGTGTAGATATCATCCCCTTGTTTGTTGGGAAGAATATTCTCTGACTGAGATCGGGTTTAAGACAGAGATCCGTATCACACAAATCCCCTATACCATCTTTATCACAATCACTCTGCAGATCTCCAAAATAATATCTGTATAGTTTTTGATAATCTATTGTCTTATTATTTTTCTCCTCTAAACTTATACTCCCTGGATCTATCACCCTTACCCCATAATTAAAGTTTTCTGGCCTCCAGATAAAGTTGGGCATTGAAGTTTCAGTGAGCTTCTCACATTTAACAAAGCCTCTGCCCACCCAGTCCCTGACAAAATTCTTGTAGTTTTTAATCGTATCATTTTGCTCAGCCCCAGAAATACCTGTGAATCTCGGACAATTATCTATCCTATCGCAAAGACCTTTATAAGGGCTCTTTGACTCGTACATCCTACAGTCTAAAAGACAGGTGGGGTTTTCAGCAGTATCGGTGCAGAATGGGTATATATAAGGGTAAAATCTATATGTCAACTTCCCAATCAGTCTGCCATGATTATCAACATGAGTATCAACGCACATAAAGAATGTATCTCTTGGATTATCTCCTCTAACATAGTTTGTGTAATAATCTACATACCCATCTCTATCCAGGTCAAGGCTCAACATCGGGTTATAATCATCGAAATCATTCACTATCCCATCTCCATCCTTATCAATATCACATTTATCACCCACATAATCTCCATCTATATCACTCTGGTCAGGGTTGTATAAATAATATGGGGTGTTTTTCAGACACTCTGCAGCTCTATTGTATATGCTTTGATAATCACTTGTATCAACATTCTCCCAGTTACATCTACAGTTATCCTGATTCTTACCATATATTGGTTCAGTGTCCGGCGAACAGTCGTTATCTATATCCATAATCGCCGATAACCTTTTTGAATCATCATCTTTTCCATCACATTTATCACAATAATCACCTTTAAAATCGTCATCGCTATCAAGTAGAGAACCTCTCAATGTCTCATTTCCCTGCTGGCTATCAAATGGGCAGAGGTCCAGAAGTTTTATACAACTATTACAAAAGGATGGCATATGGTCACGATTGTTACAACTACTCGGCTTCTGTCCATCCCCCCACCTGCAGGAGTAAATTGCGTCAATACAACTAAAAAGGGAGTCACCAAAATGATAAATTTTTTTATCACATCCTATCATTTTATCACTATCGCAACTACCCGCCAGATAATATATTCTTTCTCCATCTATTGTATAATTATCAAGTTTACAATTTGGAATACCATCTCTATCCATTTTTAAGTCAGTGTATACATAATGCTGAAATCTATATGCTTTTTGTTCTGTATCGCAGGTTATATTTTCCTTAAATTTTAAATATGAGATTTCAATACAGTTATCAAAATATCCACATATCCACTCCCCGATGGATTCACCATGTGCCCTTGCTTGCATTACATGATAAATTTCATGAGCAAGAAGGGCAAAGTCATTATCATTGTCAAGGTCAAATTCAGATCTACTCTTCTTAAGAAGTATATTGCTCCCAAGGGTAAGTCCTTCCTGATTTAGTCCTCCTATATCAAAATATATCTTTATGCCTTCAAGAGATAGGTACTGTCGATTTGCCTCAATCTCAGCCAGACATTTATCTGTTAATTTGCTGTTCTCTTGTCTACATTCTTGTGAGAGTTTTTCTTTAAATATTACCCATAGGTACCTTTGCATCAGAGCTTTTTTATCTTCTTTGTAATTGACTAATTCCCCATCTTTGTATTTATACTTAAATACTGAGTCAATATTAACAGATTGTTCACCCCAAGTATATATTGTTAATAGAAATGCAGCAGTCGAGTTGCAAACATAAAGTTCACCTATTAAATCCTCTAATGCCCACATAAATACATTTTTAGCTGCATTTAAGATGTCGTCAAATACATCTATAGTAAAATCCCATAAATCTCCCACAATATTTGCATTCGCAGTCCCTTGTGAGAAGGTAAGGAATAACAAAATAAAACCAATAAAAACTATCCTTTTCATAACAACCCTCCCTTGTTAAAGATTTTTCTCTTCTTAATTTTCTCTCTAACTTTCATAAGTCATATTATACCAAAAAAAAAAAAAGTTATGTCAAGAAAATGTTGACAAATGTTCCTCAGTCGATGATAAGATATCTCTGTACCGGTAAATTGTGCGAAAGAGAGGCACTTATGTGGAATAAGATTGTATCAAATCGGATTGAGGTACTTACAGAGGAACTGATAAATTATCTAAGGGAACCGCCCCAGGATATTATGGAGCCTGCCTTTGTGGTGGTGCAGAGTATAGGTATGAGGAGGTATCTGGAGATGGAGATCTCCAGAAGGCTCTCCATATGTGCCAATGTCAGGTTCCTTCTGCCACAGGGGTTTGTTGATGAGATTGTGCGTCTATCTCTTAAGAGTGGAGAGTCAGCCGATTCAATGGATATGACAGGGTTTGTCTTCTCACTCTTGAGGATATTGAAAAAATGTATCAATACAGAGGAGTTTGAAAGCATAAGGAGGTATCTATTACCATCTAAATCGAGTAAAATGGGTGTGATCACCCGTAAGGAATTTGTCTTTGCAGGTCAACTTGCGGATCTCTATCAGAGATATCTTACATATCGTCCTGAGATGATCAGAGATTGGGATGCAGGGGGAGAGAAAAATGACTGGCAGGCGATCCTGTGGAGGGGTCTTAGAGAGGTGTATAATGGCATACACAGTGCAGAAATGAGTCTGAGATTCAAAGAAAATGGGGTATCAAAAGATAATAAAGACATAAAACTTGCATCCAGGATTCACATATTTGGTATCAGTTCCCTCCCGCCATTGTACCTCGATATTATATCCCGCCTTGCGGAATATACTGATGTAAATCTTTATATTTTCTCACCAGTAATGGATTTACAGAAAACAGACTCAAAGGATGAAGATATACACCCCCTCCTTGGTTCATTAGGTGTTTTGAGCCTCGATTTTGCAAAACTCCTTAAAGATACTGAGAAGAAAAGACCTTTTAAGTCTAATAAGCGGCTATACAATGACCCCGTTGCTTTAGTAAAGGATCGTTCTCCCACCATACTTGAGTACATTCAGGGTGATATATTGAAAGGGAGGGTGACTGAAAGCAGGTATGGTGTACCCTCTGATGACTGCTCAATCCGTATCCACGCCTGTCATACAGGTATGAGGCAGGTGGAGGTTTTGAGAGATGAGATACTCCATCTCCTCGAACGAGATAAAGAACTTCAGCCCAATGATATAGTAGTTATGTGCCCGGATATAGAGCAGTACGCCCCATTGATTGAAGCCGTATTCAAAGGTGAGAGCGATACAAACCCAATAATAAAAGACGAGAGCGATAAAAATTCGATGGTAAAAGCTGGGAGAAGTGAACACACTGGCATACCCTATATCCCCTATTCCATTGCAGATAGGGCAGTCTCACAGGAGAACCGATTTGTAAAACTCATTACCTCCCTCTATGGGCTGATAAGCGGGAGATTTAAGGCGAGTGAGCTTGTGGAAATCTTCTCTCTCGATGTGGTGAAATCGAAGTTCAGGGTTACACCGGAGGATGTTGAGAAGATAGTGAGGTATATAACAGAATCAGGTATCAGATGGGGAATTGATGAGGGGGATAGGAAGAATTTTCTAAGGATAGATTCCAGAGGAATAGACTCTGATGTGAGGACGGTCAGGTTTGGTCTGGACAGGATCCTCCTCGGGCTATCACTCCCTGAAACTATAGTTCAAGGGGCTACTGATGAAGGGGAGGGTGAGAGGACGAGGTATATCTCGTATAAGGAGATCTTCCCGACTGATGCAGGAGGCTCTGTCACATCTGAGTCTCTGGTAAAGTTTATAGATGTGGTGAGTATGATAATGGAGATTGAAAAGAGGATCAGAGGTGAGAAGAAATCTGATGAAGACAGGCGTTATGAGAGGAAGTTCGAGGAGTGGGTAGACCTGACCTGCGATATAATAAAGGAATTTATACCCGAGAATGATATTGAGTTTGAGGAGGAGGCACAGGAGGTCTACAGGGCTTTGAGAGAGGCAGTGGATGTGTATAAAAGGACAGGTCCTGACAGGCTCTGGGATATTCAGGCGTTCTCCTCATTTGTGGAGGTTTGTGTCTCCACCTATGGTGGGAGTGGGGGGTTGCTCAGGCGGGGGATTACATTCTGCAGGATGGTTCCATTGAGGAATATCCCATTCAAGGTGGTAGCCCTGCTGGGAATGGATGATGGTGCCTTTCCGAGAAGGGGTCTGGAACTGGAGTTCGACAGGATTGCAAAGAATCGAGTCGTCGGTGACAGGAATGGCAGAGATGATGACCTTCAACTATTCCTCGAGGCTGTCCTCTCTGCAAGGAATAGCCTGATTATAACCTATACATTCGTTGATCAGAGGAGCAATAAGGAGATGCCGCCTGCCTCACCTGTGGCTCAGTTGCTGGACTATATAAATAGTCACTTTTATGTAGTCGGGGATAATCCACCCTCCATAAAGGATCTCGTTGTGAAGAGACACCCCCTTCATCCCTTCAGCCCTGTGTACTTTTCAGGGGATGAACCTTGGTCCTATCACAGAGTCTACTGTGATGCGGCGAGAAAGATTGCAGATAGTAATAAAGGGACTCAGAAGAGACCATTTACGAAGCCTCTGGAGATAAAGGAATTCCCGAAGGTCCTGACCCTATCGGAGCTTGAGAGATTCTTTATAAACCCCCAGAAGGAGTTCCTCACCTACCACGGCTTCTCTTTACCCGATGAGATCCTCGCAGTGAAGGATGAGGAGGTAATAGAGTTTGATAGTCTCGAGAAGTACAATTTGAAGAGAGAGATTGTAGAGGAGTCGCTTTTTGAGGGTGATGAGAGTAAACTCTGCCATAGATTTATAAGACAGGGGTTTATGCCCGCTGGTAAAATGGCAGAACTATCTTATAGAGTTCTAAAAGATGGTACGAGTAGTTTGATCGAAAAATTAGAAGAATATATAAAAGGAAGTTCACAACATATCAGGGGAGAAGTAAATGTAAAAATTGAGATGAATAGTTTTAAAGGTGAAATAAAGGTAAGGGGTGAGGTGGATCTCTATGATGGTAAGAATATAGTATGGACAGCAAGTCAATTAAAGGCAAAACATAGAATTAGAGCCTGGTTGAGACATCTCTGGCTGATGGTGTTTATGGAGGGGAAACCCATTGATTTCTCTGGGACCAAGATCATTGGGTATAAAGACGATAAGGTTAAAGAGGAAGAAATTAAATGTAATTCTGAAGGTGATATGAGACATATGAAATACCTCTCAAAAATTGTGGGATTGTATTTCACAGGGCTCAAATTTCCACTCCCTCTTTTTTGTGATTCATCCTATGAATTTGTTACAAATAACAAGCCATGGTCAACCGATTTTGTACCTGATAGTTGGAACAACTCTTATGGGAGTATAGCAGAGTCATCAAAGCCAGAGGTGATTTATACCTTTGGTCAGTGTGATACCCCTTATGAGATTGAGGTACCGGATGGTTTTTATGATTTTGTAGGTATCTCGAGGGAGTTCTGGGAACCATATTTGAGTTCCTTAGATAATAAAAAGGATAGGGGAGAAATAGATGAGAAAAGAAGGAATTCAGAGAGGAAGAAAGATGGGTCAAAAAAAGGAAGTAATAAAAGAAAATGAGTTTTCTATAGATACACCCCTTGAAAAGGGTGTGACCGTCCTTGAGGCGAGTGCAGGGACGGGAAAGACTTATCAGATTGTAAACATCTTTTTGAGACTTATTGCCGAAAAGGGTGTAAAGATAGACCGAATTCTCGCAATGACATTTACGGTGGCGGCTACAGCTGAGATGAAGGATAGACTGAGAAAAAGACTGAATGAGGCTGTGGGTCTATTAAGAGATGGAACTGATAAAAGGGATATCTCCGATGAACTGATCTTTAAATGGCTGAATAGCAGTGATAGAGAGCAGATCCTCAACAATCTTTATAGTGCCCTCACGAGTTTTGACAGGGCGCAGGTCTTTACCATTCACGGATTCTGTCTCAGAATGCTCCAGTCCTTTGCCTTCGAGACCGGGCTTGAGTTCGGGACTGAACTACTGGAGGACGCATCTGAGATAGTAGAGGAGACTATAGCCGAGTTTTATATCGAAAAGATCAATCAATTAAAGGATGAGAATTTGATCAAAAAGGCAATTGAAGATGGGTTGTTTGAAAAATTGAAAAAGACCTTGATATCGATATCCGATGACCCCGATATAGTCCTTTTGCCTGAAAGACCAAAAGGAAAAGAAGTGTCCTCGGATAAAGAGAGATATGGAGCCTTTAAACTCGAATTACTCCACGATGCTTATGAGTATTTACAGAAGGAGTTGAGGGATAAGAAGAAGAAGAGGAGGGTAATGACATATCACGACCTTCTGGTCTTCCTGAGGGATGCTATCAGAGACAAAGATGGTGGAGATTCTCTGAGAGGGGCGATAAGTAAAAAATATGACGCTATTCTTGTAGATGAATTTCAGGATACGGATGTGGTGCAGTGGCATATTTTTGATGAGCTCTTTGGGGATGACGATCACTATCTATTCCTTGTGGGGGATCCCAAGCAGTCTATCTATGCCTTCAGGAAGGCTGATGTGAGGGCATACCTCTCGGCCTGTAAAAAGGCTAAGAAGAGATATACCATTGGTACCAACTGGAGATCCGATGGGGCTCTTGTGGAGGCAATAAATGAATTTTATTCGAAAATCAAAAATCCGTTTGATATCGAAGAGATAGGTTATAATGTGCTAAAACCCGCCAATAAGAATGATAGGATAAAAAATCTGCCTGCTTTTCTTAAATCACCAGTTACATTTAGAATTCCTTCCGAGAAACTACTCCCTGGGTTGATGAATAGGGATGGTACGGTGGATATAGCTATAAGGGCGGTAGTCTCTGATGTGGTAACACTCCTCAATAGCAATGCCCAAATTCTTGAGAATGAGAAATGGAGGAAGATATCTCCGGAGGATATTGCAATACTTGTGCGTGAAAATAAAGTGGCAAAGTCTATAAAAGAGGAGCTCATAAAGATAGGGGTTCCTGCGGTGATATTTAGTGAGAATAGCGTATTAGATAGTGAGGCAGCAGAATACCTGCTCCTTCTATTGAGAGGTATATTGAACTCCTCCGATCCTTTTTGTGTCAGGAGTGCCATAGCCACACCCCTATTCGGGCTGAGTCCTGAGGAGGTCCTGGGGTTTGATGAAGATAGGCTCTCTGAGTATTCTCAGTTTATGGAGGAGTTGAGAGAAATCTGGGTAGATAAAGGTATTGCCCCGATGATAAATCGTGTTTTGAGTTACAGGGGTAATCTCTCAAAAATTATAGAATCCCTTGACTATGAGAGATTGATTACGGATTTGAGGCACATAACCGAGATATTGCAACAAAGGTCCGTGGAATTCAAAGAGGGTCCAGATAGTCTCTTTATGTGGTTTTCAAAACAGGTCTCAGAAAAGCGAGATAGGGATTTCGGGGCTACGGAGGAGCCGCTGAGACTCGAGAGTGATTTAAAGGCTGTGAATGTTCTGACGATGCATAAATCTAAGGGGCTTGAATTCGGGATTGTGTTCTGTCCCTTCTTATGGGAATTTAAAGATTTACCAAAGAAAGGTGGAATAAGATTTCATAGAGAAGATAGCGAAAATGTTTATTATCTATGCAACTCATTCATGGGAGATAATCAGAAAAATATTATAAAAGAGTATAAAAGTTTAGCTAAAAAAGAACAGAATCAGGAGGATTTGAGGCTCGCATATGTGGCGATTACGAGGGCAAGATACAGGAGTGTGATTTATTCGTTTTTACATACTTCTAATGGAAATATAAAAGTATCTTCATTTTTTGAAAAGGTAATAGATAATAAGGATAATAAAGGTGATGAGAGGGAATATTCGATTGAAGAGTTGAAGTACAGCCTCACTAAAATTTCCGAATCATCTAAAGGGCTTATAGATGTTGTTGAGTTGAATGAGATTGACGAAACGACTGAGTACACAGCAAACAAGGAAACAAATTTTGAGAAGGATCTAAAACCCAGAGAATTTATTAGGAGTAATCTGGATACACTTGTACGAACGAGCTTCTCGGGGCTACTCAAACTCGGAAGTAGGGATGACGAGCCCAGGGATATAGAGTTCAGGAGGGAGAAAGGGCCGGAGTCTTTTAAGACATCAGAGATACTTTTGCCGACATTTCCAGAGGGTGTGATAGGAGGGCAGTGTATTCACGAGATATTCAGCAGGATATCTTTTAAGAACTTCGGGAGCCCAGAGCAGGAGAGGATTGTAAAGGATATCCTTGGAAAATGGGGGTTTGAAAACTATTTTGATGAGGTGAGGGAGATGATAGAGAGGGTCATAGACTATCCCCTCGATGGACAGATTACATTAAGAGGTGTTGATGATAGAGAGCGCTTCTGCGAGTTAGACTTTGTATTCTCAGCCATACCCCGTTCTGGGGGTGAGTATATAAGTCCGAAGAGGCTTTCGAAGATACTCACAGAAGAGGGGGGGGATCTGGAGAGGGAGTATGCGGAGAAAGTCTCAGGACTTGGCTTTGCAAAATTTGCAGGATTTCTGGTAGGGAAGATGGATTTGGTATTCAGGTTTAAAGATGTCTGGTATCTCGTGGATTACAAGACTAACAAGATTGGATATAGGTTGCTCGACTATAATCCTGAAAATTTAAGAGATGTTATGATGGAAGAGCATTATATGCTTCAGTATCTAATCTACTATACCGCCCTGCATAGATATCTGAGGCATAGGCTAAAAGATGGTTATAATCCCGAAAGGCATCTGGGTGGTGTCTTTTATCTATTTGTGTGCGGTATGAAGGACCATAAGAGTGGAGGTGGTGTATTCAGGGCAAAGCCTTCTGTGGGTCTTGTAGAAGCCCTTTCAGGATGTTTCGGGACGAACTGAGGAGGTAAGAGATGGACCTTTTGGATAGACTATATAAGGCGGGTGTTTTGAACAGGGTGGATGTGGAGTTTGCGAGGCTTCTTGGAAGGATTTCTAAGATGGAGGATGAGAAGGTACTCCTGATCCCCGCCCTTAGCTCGAGGGCACCGAGGGAGGGAGAGGTATGTGTAGATCTCAACAATATAAATGAGAGTATCCAGATGGATCTGGATGAGACAGAGGTGGACATAAGTCTTCCCTCTAAGAATGAGATACTCAAGTTGATAGAGGGGGTAGAGTTTATCAGTGAGTACAGTGATAAATCTGAGCCAACTCCCATAATCAGGGAAAAGGAACGGTTTTACCTATATCGATATTTCAAAGATGAGATGAGCCTGGCAAAGATTATAACAAAGAGGATCGAGAACAAATCCCGGCTGATCGAAAATGTTGATCTTCCATCAATTAAACAACTGACACAGAGGGATGATATAAAAGGTCTTGAGGGTATCCTCAACTCTTCTTCGCTCCTTCTCATTACTGGTGGACCTGGTACTGGCAAGACTACCCTTGCCTCCTCGATTATTGAGTGCTTTATAAAAAGTGGTATACACGCTGACAGAATTGGTGTTGTAGCACCCACGGGGAGGGCTGCGGCGAGGATGGGAGAGGTCATCTCTGAAAAATTGAAGGGGGTTAGTGCCGATGAGATAAGACCCACGACCATTCACAGGAGATTCGGGATTCATCCCGATAGGCCTTTTTATGCCAGGTATGATACCTCCAATCCCGTAGATCTGGACCTGCTTGTTATGGATGAGGCATCAATGGTGGATCTGGTCACTATGACAAGGGTCTTTGAAGGGCTCCCCGATGATTGTATAGTCATAATGATAGGTGATCCTGATCAGCTCGCATCTGTGCAGGCGGGATCTGTCCTCACCGATCTCTGCAGATCCAGTTCGGTGCATAATAAGGCTGAGTTGAGACTTAAAAGAAGGTTCAGGTTTAATGAGAGCATTGGGAGGTGTGCAGACCTTATAAACGGGGATAAAGAGAACTCCGATGAGTTTATTAATTTCATTAAGAGTTCCAGTAATTCTATAAAATATGATGACCTGTCTAAACCAGACTGGATGGATAGGGCCATAGAAAAGGCATATTCGAATTACAGCAAACTGAAAGAGTATGCCAGAGATGGAAAAGTCGAGGATGCTGTAAGGATTCTCTCTGAGTTCAGGTTTCTCTCTGCCTTAAGGAGGGGTAGATATGGATGTGAGGCTATAAATGAACGAATCAAGAAGAGGCTGGACGAATCGAAGGATCGGTGGTTTGCAGGGAGGGTAATAATGATCACCAATAATGATACAAACAGGAATCTCTTCAATGGTGATCTCGGTGTGGTTGTGAGAGTTGGTGAGGGGCTCAGGGTAGCATTCCCCGACTACTCAAAAAAATCAGGAGATGAGACTATGGGTGTGGATAAGGGTAAAAGGGTGAGGTTTTTTGATCCATATAATCTGCCAGCCTTTGAAGACGCCTTTGCTACTACTATTCATAAGGCACAGGGGAGTGAGGCAGATGAGGTGGTATTATTATTCCCGCCTGATGATTCCCCCATTCTCACCCGTGAGATACTCTATACGGGGATTACGAGGGCAAAGGAGAATCTTACTATATTTGCTAAACCGGAGATAATCAGAAAATGCATTACGACACCAATTAAGAGGTCCTCAGGTCTGAGAGAGAAGATTGATGGATTAAAGATACATAGTAATTGATATTGTGTTTTTGAGTTTGAGGTAGTATAAAATTCAAGGAGGGTATTTTGAGATGGATCTCTTTTCTTCAAAAAAGTCTTATCTCAATATTGTCTATAATGACAGAAACTATCCTGGCACAAAGATATTTGACCTCTTCGACACATCTCTATTCAATGAACTAAGGATGGTTACATATGTCTCTTCCCCTGAATTTTTATTTGAAAAAATTAAAGAGTTTGAAAAGGTTATTGTAATACTTGGTGAAGAGGAGACGGCGAGGAGATTTTATCAGATTGATCCTTCAATGGAAGAGAAGTTTATACGCGAAGCGGAAGGATTTGGTGGGATTCTTGAGAAGATAAGTAATGGGATGATCGAATTTCGTTATATGGGGATTGGGGAGAGGATTCATTCAAAGTTATATATTCTCATATCGAGAGATAAGAAACTTTTAAGGGTCATCATCGGATCTGCCAATTTTACCCTCTCTGCATTTGAGGGGAGGGGCCAGTTTGAAGAGCTCGTAGTATATGACAGCACCCACAACCCCTCATTCTGCGAGATGTTTTTAAGAAGATTTGAGGAGATATATAAAAATTCATATGATTTTCTATCTGAGACTACAAGGAAGAAGATCAAGGCCATCCTTATCAAGGCTGAGAATGTATTTATTGTAAATCCAGAGGAAAAGGCTGATATGGCCGTTGAGAAGGTAAGTAGAGAGAGTTTTTATAATTGTGATGCAACAAATCTTGTTATTAGTGTGAGTGAGGAGAAGGCTAATATTGAAGAGAGGATGATGGAGATTGAGAGGGTGGAGAGAATAGTTGAGAATGTAACTAAAAAGGTTAAAGATGGTCACTCCTTTGAACCACCGGAGAGATTGAGGGCTATTAAAGAGAGGTTAAAAGAGATTGTCTCGTTTACTCACAGAAGGAGTCAGGAGTTTATAGACAAGAGAAACTCCCTTTTTTATAACCATGCAAGATCTGAGTTTTACATAAGACAGGGTGATCATGCAATTTTATATGTCCCCAATATCAACAAAGAGCAATTGCGGGAGAGGCTCATTCAACTTACCAACTTTGTGGAGTCCTACTGGGAGTTTTCTATAAATAAAGATAGGGCAGATCTTAAGAGAGTCTTTGAAGCGATTCTCTATGCCTTTACCTCACCATTTATTCATCTGATAAGAAAGTCTGTAAGAAAGACCAAAGGGGATGAGAAGGTTGCAGAGGTACCTATTGTGCTTATTCTTGGCGGACTTGCCAACACAGGTAAAACAAAGCTACTCCTCTTTATAAACAGGCTTATGGGGAATAATTATGATGTCTTCAACTATCGTGACATATATACAAAGAGCCAGAAGATTCTGTATGACCTTTTCTATACTAACAACCTATTTCCTATACTCGTCGATGAAATATATGACAATTTCTTTAGAGGTGAGGGTGAGAGATTGATAAAGAGTCTGACTAATACTCTATTAGAACCTCACCCGTGTCTGATTGGTACATCCAATGTGGGCTTCAGCGCCGAAAGCCAGGTTATAAGAAGGATCTATTACCTCCATTTTAAGGCGCCATTTACTGACGATAAGATTACAAAGGATAAAGCTGAGAGGTATTTCGAAGAAAAGGTAGGTAATGTGGATGATAGGCTCTTCAGGTATTTTTTATATGAATTTTCGAAAAAATCTCTGGAGATGATTTTTACTACTTAGAAGATCCGCTCATCCTCTCGAGAAATATCTTTAAGGATCTTTTCACCTCATCTGGTCTACAAGTTCCAGACTTCATAAGTGAAAGGCCATGGGGAGACTATTACAGGATCGGGAGCGATGAGTGGAGGGCTCTCTACTTAACAAGGCGCTCTGATTTTAAAGAGATGAAGGACTCTAATGAGACATATTATGTAATAGATTTGAATGGAATATATGATGCAAAAGAGGCAGAACAGTTAAAGAATAAACTTCCACCATCTGTGGTAAAGTCGCCGGGTACGCCTCTTATTGTACATAAGAAGAGATTCTTGAACTTTATTGGATACAAGAGGCGTCTTTTTGGGTGGTTTTTGGGTTATTAATGAAGCTGATTAAGGGAGTCTTTAAGAAGAGGTTAAACAGGTTTGTCGTTGAGGCGATCTTAGATAATAAGACAGTGCGTGCCCATCTACCCAATCCGGGGAGGCTGTGGGAACTTTTGATCCCGGGTAGACTATTGTATCTGAAAGAAGAGAGGAGAGAGGGGCTTCCGTATACAGTCTGGGCGACAGAGAGAGATGGGAGTATCATCTGCCTTCACACCCAATACACAAACTATGTAGCAAAGAGATTGATAGAGGAGGGGAGGGTCTTTGAGGGATATAAGATTGTAAAAAGGGAGTTCTCTTCGGGGAGGCACAGATTTGACTTTCTAATTAAGAAGGGAAAGTCTGAGATACCCCTTGAGGTGAAGTCGGTTACATTATTCAGCAGGAGAGTAGCGATGTTTCCAGATGCTATAACGACAAGGGGTAGAAGTCATATAGAGGCACTCGCCAGAATGAGAGGGGGGATACTTTTTGTTGTCCATTCCCCCAGGCCCGACTACTTCCTCCCCGACTTCCACACAGACCCCCAATTCTCAGAGAGGCTATATACACTCAGGGATTTTATTATGATTAAGGCTGTTTCTGTAAAGTGGGATCCAATGATGAGGTTCGAATTTGTAAAAGAGCTCTCAATTCCCTGGGAGGTATATGAAAGAGAGGCAAAGAATCAAGGGGCGTATATAATTACGGGATTTCTCGACAGAAATAGAGTTATAGAGGTGGGCTTGCTGGGGATGGTTGAATTTAAGAAGGGGTACTATCTATATGTTGGCTCGGCACTCAACTCCCTGAGCGGGAGGATAAATAGGCATTTAAGGAGAGAAAAGAGACTGAAATGGCATATTGACTATCTGATTATTCACTTAAAGAATATAAAGTCAATTCCAATTCAATCCAGCGAGGATCTGGAGTGTCAGATAGCGGATTCTATCTTAAATATTTCCGATGGAAGCATTAAAGGATTTGGCTGTTCTGATTGCAGGTGTGAAAGCCACCTCTTCTGGATGAGAGATAATCCGTTTTTGAGGGAGGAGTTTGTGAATATAATCACAAAATACAGAATAGATAGATTAAGTAGCCTGATTTTATAATAGGAAAAGTTTGTTTACGGTCTTGCCCAGTTTATTTTGAACGAGGATAGTACGGGTGTCTGATTTGAATCATTGGTTGTGAGTCTGAACTGGACCTCGAGCCATCTGTTGTCGGGGACCTGATTGTGGATATCAGCAGGGGAGTTGTCAAAATACTGAGTCCACTGGGCGTTTGCAAGTCCTGCCTGATTGGGGGCGCTTCTTACTCTGACCATAATATTTGTTATCGGCGGATTCTCTATGCCCGTCCACTCTACAGAATACCACCTTGCATTCGTGTATCCACTGTCAAACTGAATTGTAAATGTCCCATCTGGGTTTGTGTACATACCCGCCTGAAGCCCTGTCATATCCGAATATGTATATGGGTTGGTCCCCACATAGAAGAAGTCTATCTGATATGTATTCGGATTTATTCTCGCTGCATTGTTAGTCAAGAGGTTTACAACCCAGACCATCCCGGCTGAGTCTATGGCGGTACCTATGGGGTGTATTCCATTGGCCCCAAGATCGATAATCATATATTTATGTGTCTTCACATCTATCTTGGCTACCCAGTGCCCTCTATCACCCCAGCCTGAGTCGTGAGATATGGCTGTGTAGGCATATCCATCCTGAGATACGGTGATACCCCTCGGATGTCCTTCGATTATATCTATCTTCCACCACTGCTGGGTGTTGGCATTGAATCTGAAGACAGATGAGCAGCTGTAACCACCTACCCAGATATTCCTATCTCCATCTACAGTGATACCGTAGGTGTTGAAGCAGCCAAAGTTGGAAGGTGGTACATAGTGCTGAACTTCGTATGTGCTTGTATTTATTGATGTCACTGATTGCCTCGATGGGTCAAAGGAGTTGGACCAATCAGAGTTGCAGGCGACCCAGATATAACCCTGTTTATCCCCGGCTGCACCGTATGGTCTGCAACCTATATTCACAATGGTCTTCAGTTTGCACCTCGGAAAATCAGGAGATGGCTCAACCTCTTTCCCGGAGAAGACATACATCTGTGAGTTGAACCAGGAGCCGGCCCATACATCTCCATTCTTATCTATACTAACCGCCCTGACTATACCTGGAACATCTCCACGGCATATCAAATGTCCATCCATAGACAGGTGTACCAGATTAGAGAGATTAGTATCACTGTAAGGCTCTGGTTGGTTCCATCCTCTATTCCCAACCCATACGGAACCGTCTGAGATAACCACTGCAGTTCTGGATGGACTCTGTCCATAAGAAGGGACATCCAACTCTTTTACGCCCGTCTTAGTATTCAATCTGACTACTTTATTCTCGCCTGTGTTTGCAATCCAGATATAGGGTGTCTCGTATGTCCTCGAATCGAGGCAGACACTACCTGGACCGCAAGATGGATTATTCGGATTTGTACTCTGGCTCGTTCCGTTAAAACTCCCTTTGTTTAAGTCCTGTTCGCTGTCGTAGTTTTTTGTATAGCACGAGTCGTCGCACTTGCCACAGGCGTTTACATTCTCGTCCGTAAGCCCGTTGCAGTCATTGTCCAGCCCATCCCCGCACACCTCCTGCTGTGGCAATACCTCCCCTTCACAAGCTCCCCATACCCCTCCAATACACTTGCTCACCCCATCCTTGCATATACCCTTGTGCCTCGTCAATGGATCCCCACTGTAGCAGCTCCTCTCTTCCCCTTCTTTGCAACTCCCGCAACCCTCGTCCACTTCCTCATCACAGTCATCGTCCAGTCCATTCCCGCATACCTCTACACTTCCTGTCACATCCCCTTCACACTCCCCCCAGTACTCGTTGTTTATACACACCTGCTTCCCCTTCTTGCAGATGCTCTTCTCATTGAATACGGCATCCTTTGGTCCTCTGAAGCACTCCTGCTCGCTCTTTCCTCCACACGAACACCCCTCATCTACTTCCCCATTGCAGTTGTTGTCCAGCCCGTCTCCACATATCTCTATTGCCTCGGGCTTTACCGCACCAACGCATACTCCACTCCATTTACCCCCATTGCATACCTCCACGCCCTTCTTGCATATACCGACACCCGCAGAACCCGATGGTCCATCATAGCAGCTCCTCGTATCCCCGTCCTTGCAATCCCCTGTATTTGTCCCGCAGCCATTGTCCACAACGCCGTCGCAGTCGTTGTCCTTCCCATCTCCGCATATCTCCTTTGTGGGGAGTACCTGACCTTTGCACTCGGTCCACTGATACCCGTTTCCATACTTTACACAGTCGTGTACCCCCTGTCTGCACTCACCGACGCCCATAGTCCCAATCGGTCCATCGTAGCAGGGCTGGTTTATCCTCGGCTTGCATTCACAATCCCCACCGCTACACTCACAATCGGCATTACAATCACAACCCTCATCCACCTGACCATTGCAGTTGTCATCTATTCCGTTCATACATATCTCTTTTGGTGTCTCCCCGCACCAGCCGCAGGCGTTCACAACGGATTTATCTACCTTTCCGTCGCAATCTCCATCTATGGGCAGGCCACCGTTTGGAACTCCCTCACAGGTATCTTTTGAAGGGAGGATCTGACCCTCGCACTCACCCCACACACCATTCCCTTTTCCATCGTCGATGCACCTCTGGAAGCCTGATTTGCAGACACCCACATTTTTTGTTTCAGGAGGACCGCCGTAGCACTCTCTGACCGAGCCTATGGTACAGGGGCAGTTCTCATCTACATTACCATCGCAGTTGTCGTCGGCATTGTTTCCGCAAATCTCCTTTTGTTTCGGGAGTACTTCTCCCTCACAACCACTCCACTGTCCTTCAATGCAGTACATCTTCCCGGATTTACATATACCAATGTTTTTGGTCTTCTGAGGACCCGTGTAGCAGTCCTGAATCTCCCCGTTCTTACAACCGGTGTTTACATCGGAAGAACCATCGAGTAGTATCTTTACATCCCCGCTTCCTGAGGTGTCCCGAAGAGTATCATTTATCGATGATGTGCACGAGGTAAAAACTGATAGCGAAAAAATTAGAACAGTACTGAATATAATTCTTTTCATCTTTCGCCTCCTTGCCATTATGATTATATTCGTCTGCCGAACAAAAATCAAATAAAAGATTACGGTAAACATTCATGGGCTTTTGCCCACCCCCGCACTATGAAAACTTCTTTCTAAAAAAGTTTTCATAATAAGTGGGAAGTAGGAAATGGATAGGTAATAACTCCCCTCTTATAAAGAATTGATTAGAAGAACGACACGGTTTTCCGACACCGACACTGTATTTAAGAGGGGTGGATGTCGAAGGCAAACGGGGTGTTTTCATTCATAGAGAGGTGGCAGAGGAACTCTGACAGGGTGTGCTGATAGAAATAATCTTTATCAAATTTTTCACTAGCACATTTTCTTGTTTTTATGTTAGAATCACATTTATGAATGAAAGGATAAGAGAAGAATAACACAGAGGTAAATATCAGAGGAGGATTTGTTATGAGATGGATTATGTTAATTATAGTAATACTAACACTCCTTATATTCCAGACAGATAGTAATATGGTGGAAGGGAAAATTAACACAGCAAATTCTATTAATTCAAAACCCGTTTATGCATTCAGAGGCTCAATCAACGGAGATTCAGGGAAGATAACTATAACCTGTCTCTGCCCATACAGAGATAAAATGAGGTGTATCAGTAATAAACACTGTCTATTTGACGATGTATCGGATGTTATGCCTGTTAATAAGGACTTTACAGATTTGATTAAAGAGGGTGTTTCGAGAAATACTATCTGGCACAATCTAATCTTTGAATCCGATATAGATAAGATAGATAGCAAAACCTGTTTTCGGCTAAGAGAGCGAGTATACAGGGTATATA
>Ga0272449_1002005_pt1 | contig 19667 bp, 16 predicted proteins | sample YNPCB0241_FD_198679 | JGI IMG/M metagenome (GOLD analysis project Ga0272449, IMG submission 198679) | Hot spring sediment microbial communities from Yellowstone National Park, WY, United States - YNP-CB-024-1 | ecosystem: Environmental > Aquatic > Thermal springs > Hot (42-90C) > Sediment... | reverse complement strand
ACTCCTTTTATGCCACAGGAAAAGTCTGCCCTTTGATTTTAGTGCCTATCAAACACCTATAACCTCCCAAAAGCCCCATGACCTCGTCACCCGTCAGCTGTTTACAAAACTCTGCACCAGCACAAAAGACAGCATCAAAGCACAGGCCGACACCTATGCGAAAAACTCGTCAAACAATTTTCATCTGTCAGGTCTCAATAAAGTTCTTGCCTCTCCTAAAAATCCATCTTCCCCTTATCTGGCGTGGGTACGAGCCACGCGAAAAAAATACTTGACAAACCCTAGGAAATCCCGCCAACCAGCCTGCCTCGTCCCTTGGCCACTGGGCACACTCCCACATGCCTCGCTTCTTGCGGGGTCTCAGTGACCTTTCACACTCCCTATTGGGAGTGCGACCGAGGCTATCGCCACACCCAGGTCATGACGACTGGAATCCGGGTCAGCTCGGATTCCAGTTTGAATGTTAGCAATAATTGTGCCAAACTTAGCAAACCCGAAACCCCGCAATTTTTGTGGGTTATTTTGAATCGTCCCTTTTGGACAAGTTGGACATTTTGGACAAGTTTGGACAATGTCCAAAATGTCCAAATCAATATGACAATGGTGTCGAAGCGTTTTCAGGCTTCCCTGCTTGTCACAGCACGAAAAATGGTGCATCAAGACCGTAAATTTGCTAAACTTCAGCGGTTTTGAAGGAGTCACTTATGACAATCGAGGAGAAACTCAATCAGGAACTTGTGAAGGCGATGAAAGCCCGAGACCAGAAGGTAACAGACGCTATAAAGATGGTGAAGACGAAGATAGCCGAAAAAAGGACATCGGTGGACTTCAAGGGTCAGATGACGGATGAGGTCGTATGCGAGGTCATCCAGGCATACATCAGACAGCTCAAGAAAGGCATCGAGGAGATGAAGCAGGTGGCAGGGGATGAGCATCCGCTTTTGCAAAAGTATCGCTTCGAGATAGAGTATCTTTCTGGCTTCCTTCCCAAAAAGATGAGCGAAGAAGAAATGCGTGCCCTGATAAAAGAGAAGATCACCGCCTTGGGCGCAAGTGGAAAAGGCAGTTCTGGCAAGGTTATGGGCGCCATCATGAAAGAATACAAGGACAAGGTGGACGGAGCACTTCTAAGGAAACTGGTCGAAGAAGAACTCGAGAAAACAGGCTAGTCCATGCTTCTAAAATTCAGAGGTTTCTTCATCGCCATAAACTTCTTGTTGTTCTGGTGGCTCAGTGCCTTTTAGATGTGGCATGAGCACGCCACTGTCGCTTCGAATTCCAGTCAGGGGGTCAACTTTAACCTCGACCACGCCCTCTGGTTTGCTCAATAAAGGGTCTTGAACGGGCATCTTCGAAGGCAAGTTTTCCATCAAGTTCAAAAAGATAGGAAGCGCTGTGTTCGCACCAAAGACCCTTGAATCCTTCTTGCTTCTTCCCAAAAACCTCTCCCTATTCCCCTCACCAACCCAGACGATTGCAGCCATCTGGTCTGAGTAACCAACGAACCACACATCGTAAGGCAATGTGCCTGTCTTACCACATACTGGACGACGAAGTCTTTTCGCCTGTTTTGCAGTGCCCGCCTCGACTACATAGCGCAGGTTCTTCCCAATAATATAAGCAACATCGCTCGAGACCGCCCTTTTTGTAGCATCAGCCGCTTCAGCGACCTGTAAGAAGAGCGCATCGAATGGAGAGACCGTGGGGTCAAGTGGGGAGCGATTATCAACAACAAAACGCCCATTTCCATCTCTTATGGCTTTTATAAGCACGAAGTCCCTCCTCACGCCCATGTTCGCAAATGTGGCAAAAACCTGAAGAAGTTCTGTTGCACTAACATCTAGCCCAAGCGCCTCGGCCGGATAACCCTGAAAAAGGTGCGTTAGTCCAAGCCGTAACCCCCATTCGTTCAGTCCTTGCAAGCCCGCTCGCTCCAAAACCGCCCTGAAGACCCTCAAAGACACCAAGTTTTCAGACCGTGCGAGCGCCTCGAACATGGTCATGTCGGGCGTTTCCTCTTCCTCCACGAACACCCAAGAAGACGCACGGAAAGGCGCACCGCTGACGACAGATGAAGGCGGGATCCCTAAATCGTAAGCCTTGGAATAGTACACAGGTTTTATGGCACTTCCACTTTGCCTTAGTGCCTGGGTGTGGTCGAACTGCGACAAATCGAAGTCGTTCGAGCCGACAAGTGCCAGAATATATCCAGTGCGGAAGTCAGTCACCAAAACCGCACCTTGAGGTTTTGGCAACTGAACTAGCCTGAAAACCCGCCCTCCATATTGGTCGTCGCCACCTGCTTGTGACATCTTCGCCTGTGACACCTGCTGAACCAGCACAACATCCAGTGGTTTCAAGGCATCCCTGCAGTCCTTGATCCTTACATCGAACGACGCTTGTTTGCCCTCCAGAAACCTCCCTGTCTTTTCGTCCTTTTGAAACTCTGTGTATTTGCCTGCCCATCGCATCTCGGAAAGTGGTATCGTGCCTTTGATTTCCTCTGTAACTGAAACTTTCGCTTTGTCTTGAGAAACCTCTTCGACTACCGCAAGCAAAAGACCATCACAGGAAAAGGCACAACCATGCTCTTTCAGGTAATCACCATTTCTTTTCAGAAACTCGGGGACTTGTTCTGCCTTCAAAGTCGCAATCGCCCCAACAAAACCTTGTTTTTTCGATAAATCCATCACTCCCTCCCACAGCGCCCTTTGTGCGACCATCTGCACGCCCATGTCAATAGTGGTCTCGACCCTAAACCCAGCCCCCCCCTCACCCTGCAATGGTCTGGAAAAATCACCCTCCCCCGTTATCTCTTTTAACTTCTCGATCCCCTTCACCCCTGCCCACGGCGCCCCATCCCCAAGCACATCCCTTTTCCCTTTTGCTCGCAGAGGCTCTTGAAGTGCCTTCTCCATTTCCTCTTCGCTTATAAAACCTGCCTCCCTCATCCTCCTTAACACCCTCGCCCGTTTCTTCTCGGTCTCTTCAGGGTTTGCAACAGGATTTATCTTCGATGGTGACTGGGAAAGGGAAGCAATGGTCGCAGCCTCTCCAATCGTCAAATCCTTTAGTTTCTTTCCAAAATACCCAAGCGACGCTGCCTGAACCCCATAATAGCCCTCGCCAAGATAAATAAGATTCAAGTAAAGAAGCAGTATCTGGTCCTTCGTGTAAATATCCTCGAGCCTCCGTGCGAGGATCGCCTCTTTGATCTTTCTTGACAAAGTCCGCTCCCTTGAAAGTAGTAAGTTTCTTGCGACCTGCTGGGTTATTGTGCTTGCGCCTTCCCTTATTTCGCCATATCTGATATTCGATATGACCGCCCGCACAATACCAAAAAAGTCTAGTCCCTTGTGTTCAAAAAACCTTTCATCTTCAGATGCCAGAAACGCCTTTATCACGATCTCTGGAATCTCGTCTTTGGGCACAATATATCTTCTTTCCTTGAACATCTCGGCTAAAGGCTGCCCTTCGCCTGAGACGACAGTATTCACCCCCCCAAACTTTATCTCTTCAAAAGGCGGGATTTCAGGCAAATCCGAGGCAAAATACACATACATCGCCAGAAGTGCCTCACCAGCCAAGATTACAAATGACAAAATAGAAACCAAAAAAAACCGCACCAATATCGCTAGGGGATTGAACGAGCGGGCATTCGAAATGGTGAAAGGCTTACCCACGAGCGAAAGAATAGCAAAGAAGGAGGCGCAAGTGAAGGAAAAGGAAGAAACGGCTTATGTTTTTCTTGCTTTGGCAGTGCTCGCGCGACTAGTCCGAGGACTTTCAGGTCCAGAAAAGGGCGAAGCGAGGCACAGCCTCGTCCCATAAGTTTGCACAAAAGTCAGTTCGCGAGTTTCGCTTGCCCTCTTTTGGATCTGCTCGCAAACGCAAAAATTTGGATAGTTTTTGTCACAAGCCATTGCCGTAGCATTTTTGTGCATCGTGAAGACAAGGCGATGGCAAGCTTATTTTCAAAAAGATGTGCCTTCTATACCCCCTTTAGCCCCTCTTCCAAATCCTCGATGAGGTCCTCGACATCCTCCAAGCCCACCGAAAGACGGATAAGACCGTCGCTTATACCGTGCTTTTTTCGCACCTCTGGCTCGACTGATGCGTGGGTCATCGTTGGTGGGTGCGCGAGCAGGCTCTTCACACTCCCAAGGCTCTCTGCAAGCGTCCAAAGCTTCAATCGCTTTATAAACGCCTTCGTCCCCTCTATATCAGTCCGAATCTCGAAAGATACCATCGCCCCAAAGTCCCTCATTTGGCGCTTTGCCACATCGTGCTGGGGATGGTCTTTTAGCCCAGGGTAATACACCTTCGCAACCTTTGGATGCCCTGCCAGAAACTCTGCGACCTTCCGGGCATTAGCACAGTGCCTATCCATCCTGACTGCAAGGGTCTTTGTTCCCCTCAAAACAAGAAAACAGTCGAAAGGACCAGGCACCCCACCAACTGCATTTTGATAGAACTTCATCTGCTCGAATAAGTTCTGGTCGTTCGTAACTATGGCACCACCTATCACATCTGAATGTCCCCCCAGATATTTCGTCGTGGAGTGCACGACTATGTCAGCACCGAGCTCAAGCGGTCGCTGTAGATATGGGGTTGCAAAAGTGTTATCCACAATCGTCAAAATACCACGCCTATGCGCAACCTCTGCACACCTTGCAATGTCTGTCACCATCAGAAGGGGATTCGATGGGGATTCAAGCCACAGCAGTTTTGTCTTTTCAGTAAAGGCACTTTCGACCTCTTCTATCCGAGTAGTATCCACAAAACTAAAATCCACACCAAACTTCGCATAGAGTTTAGTGAATATCCTGTAACTCCCGCCATAAAGGTCTTTGCCTGCTACGACATGGTCACCTGCCCGCAACAGGTTCAGCACTGTGTTCACCCCTGCAAGCCCACTTGCGAAGGCAAGACCAAAGCGAGCCCCTTCAAGTGTGGCAAGGTTCTCTTCGAGCGCCTGACGAGTTGGATTCCCTGTTCTTGAATAACAAAATCCCTTATGGACGCCAGGCTCTTCTTGTTGAAATGTAGATGTCTGATAGATTGGAAATGTCACCGCGCCCGTTGTGGGGTCGCTTGGCTGTCCTGCATGGATCGCCAATGTAGAAAACCTATACCCTTTGTCGTTTCCCATAACAAAACCTCCTTTGTCTTTTGAGCGAAGTTAGTTCCACCTTTAGCGACCTCTAAGCATCATCGAGACCTTCAAGATGTCAGTCAATACCCCTCCAGCAGTAACCTCACCACCTGCACCTGCGCCCTGAACCAAAAGTGGATAATCATGGTATCGCTTCGTGGTGAACGCAACAAATGCCTCTGTGCCACGCAGACGGGTGGAAAGATGGTCAGATTCAACGAAAACGGGCTCCACTCTCACAACAGGGCGTCCGTGCCCAGCCTCCCTGGGGTCAATCCGTGCAAGATAGCGCAACACCCTGTTCGATGCCTTCTCCCTTTCCACAACATAAGCCATGTGCGAATCCAGTTTCTCTAAAGCCTTCAAAACATCTTCTGGTGTGGCGTCTTTACCGATGTCAAGAACGACAAACGGCTTTAGCGAAACATCGTCCAAATCTAAAGGTATGTCCATCTCGCGGGCAAGGATCAATGCCTTCCTTGCAACATCCATTCCAGACAGGTCATCAAGTGGATTTGGCTCGGTAAAACCAAGTTCCATAGCCTTTCTTAAAGCCTCGGACATCCTTGCGCCTCGCATCATCTCGTTCGAGATGAAGCCAAGCGACCCTGAAAAACACCCTTCCACAAGCAAAACCTTATCACCAGTGCGCACAAGGTTTTTTAGTGTCTCGATGACAGGGAGTCCAGCCCCGACCGTGGTTTCATAAAGGTAAGCACGATGCGCTGTGCGGGCTGATTGCATCAAGGATTCCCTTTCCTGCCACGGAATTGTAAGAGGCTTTTTGTTCGCAGACACGACATGGATGCCTCGGGCAAACGCCTCCTTATAAAGCGTTTCCATCCCATCTGCTGCAGTGCAATCAACCAGAATAGGCACTGGAAGCCTGCGAAGCCTTTCAAGGAGCGCTATGATGTCTCCCAAAGACCCTTTAGAAGAAGCCTCGTTTCCTTCCCATTGCTCCCTGCTTACCCCGTCCTCGTCAAAGACAGCGCCAGTTGACCATGCAACCCCCACTATGTTCAATAAGACATCGTGTTGCGATAAGAGTGAATCCCGTTGTTCGCACACCTGCCTTAGAAGTGCTCCGCCAACAGTTCCCCGCCCGAGTACAAGCAAAGAAACCTGCTGGTGCGCAAAGTTGAACGCTGCATGAACCGTGCGAACAGCGTCCAGAGTGTCTTTCGCATCCACTACGCACGAGATAGACCTTGCACTTGCCCCTTGTCCCACCGCATGGATAGGTATTCCCACAGCGCCTAGCGCACTGAAAAAACGCCCTGCAACTCCAACTGTCTGTGCCATCCCCTCGCCGACCAGTGTCAACAAGGTTACAGGCTTATGCACAGTGACTGGCTCGACCTCCCCTCGTTCGAGTTCACGGGCCAAGGCATCGTGAATGACTTTGGTTGCCTCGTCAACCTCAGAGATAGGCAAAACCACAGCCACTGCCTGTCCATGTGCGGATTGAGTTGCAAGCCACACTGTAAGGTGCGCCTCCTCTAATGCCCTCAAAACCCGCCCGCCTAACGATGCCCTTTTGGCAATGCGACGCACCTGAACGCCAAGCAGAGCAAGATTTTCTAAAGATGTAACGCAAGTCGCAGTAGCCCTCCCCTTTGTCAAAGCCCCACCCACAAGCGTGCCAGGGTCATCTGGATTCATCGTGTTGCGGATGCGCATCGGAATGCCAGATTCTATCAGTGGTATCATGGTCATGGGGTGGAACATGCTTGCGCCAAAATCAGCAAGTTCCAGCGCCTCCATATAGGACATCTGCGCCAGAGGATAGGCATCCTTGACTATGGCTGGGTCTGCTGTCATGACCCCAGAAACATCTGTCCATATAACGACCTCCGAGGCATCGAGCCATTGGGCAAGAAGGGTCGCTGTGTAGTCCGAGCCATTCCTGCCAAGGGTCGTTGTGCGTCCATCCTTTGTGCGCCCAAGAAAACCTGTTACAACTGGGACTTCGTCGGTTGGTTCTTGTATTATGAGCCTTAGACGCTCACGAGCCAGAGGGGTTATGACCTGAGCCATGCCGAAATGGTCATCAGTCACCATGAAATCACGGCTATCAACGAATCTGGCTGGGATGCCACGGGAATTCATCAGCCCAGCGATTACGGTTGCAGAAAGGCGCTCGCCAAAAGACAGGACAAGGTCTAATGTCTGAGGCGTGCATTCCCTAAGCAAGGCAACGCCAGACAAAAGGGCACGCAAAGGCTTGAGCATTTCCCGGACGACAGGGGTTGGCTGAAACTTGGATTTTGAAGCCCCGCATTCCTCTTCCAGAAGTCTGATTGTCAAAAGGCAGTTCGATGTGGTGAGGTCTGCAATCGCATCTACAACACGCTCTGCGCCATCAAGGTCACCTTTCGCGGCAAGATGAGCGGATTCCAACAATCGGTCAGTCGTGTGTTCCATTGCAGAGACAACAACCACAACCGGGCTTTCAGAGCGGGCGCTATCAACTATCTTTATAACCCTTGCCAGTCTGTCGGGGAATCCCACCGATGTCCCGCCAAACTTCATCACCCGCCATTTCTTTACCATCTTAGTCTGTTCGTCCGTTTGGTGAGGCACGATTCCTTCTGTTTTCGGCGCTTTCATCTCTTACAATCTTTTTCCCAGAACCGATCCAAGGGCACAAGCCCTTAGAAACAAAGATGGTGCCTATTTTGGGGAAGCTATTGACAAAAGTCAAGCGACTGCTGTCGCTTTCCGAGACTTGCGCTTAGGACAGAATGGATACAGCGTAAGTCTTTGTCTTTTGTGCGCTTAGGTGTCTGTTATGTGCTCACCTATCAAGGGAGGATGCAGAGAGCCAAAGGTGTCAATAGCTCCTGTCGGAAATTTGGGATCTAGAAACACGCGTTGAAGACACGCCATGCGTTGCCGTTTTGAGGGTCTTTTCTTAGTTTGCATGGAGTTGGCATGTCACTCTGGCTATTTTTTACATAGAGGATAAGAGATTGTCCCTCCTCTCTTTTGTCCATCAAGGTGTAGGTTGCGCTTGCCTTGTCTTCAACCAGATAGCTAACTTTTTTTCTAATCGCTGGGAATCTCAGGGTGCGCCAGTCGTTTAGCGCAGCAGGGCTTTGTTGTTCATCGCTATGCAGCAGGACAGAAAACGCCTCCCAGCCAGCCTCCGGGTCGCCTTGGAGTGCGGACTTTAGAACCTCCTGAACCACCTTCTCTGGCGACCCTGGCGGAGGGTTCACAATCTTGTCACCAAGCCCAAGCTTCAACTTTATTTGCTGACACGATAGAAGCAAGGCGATGATCGGTATCAATAAGGTCTTATTTTTCATTTCAATCTCCATCAGAGGACCATGATTATCATATCAAATAGAAACAGGCCTGGCGACTGAAAGTTTTTGGCATATTTTTGCCGATCGAGGCTCCGTGCATCTCAACGCTAACAAAGAGCCGCTAGAGCTCTTGCACCGCATAGTCATCAGACCGTTAGCTTCAAATGTATGGTGGCAACGATTTGGACATTTTGGACATTGTCCAAAGTTGTCCAAAATGTCCAAAGTGGGCGATTTTGGAAAAGCGAAGAAAATTGCGGAGTTCTGGGTTTCACGAGTTTGGCACGAGTCTTGCATGCAAAAAGATTGGAATCCGAGCTGACCCGGATTCCGGTCGTCATGAGCGGCTCGTGGCGATAGCCTCGGTCGCACTCCCAAAGAGGGAGTGTGGGAGGTCAGTGAAACCCCGCACTAAGCGAGGCGTGTGGGAGTGTATGCAGTGGTCAAAGGGACGAGGCAGGCGTGTCGGCGGGCACGGGTGGGCGTCCCAGCGAAGCTGGGGGCATCCGCAGTCTGGGGGGCACAAGCGCTCTATTCACCTGTTGTGTTGACAATCAAAGGTTTGTGTTGACCAATAAGACTTCACTTCAAAACTTCCTCCCACACTGCATCGTGAAACTTTGGTCTAATCTCCTTCAAAAGCATGTTTTCTCTTGTAGGATGGACTCTGTTTGTGAGAAGGACCACTCCGAGCATGCTTTTAGGCTCAAACCAAAACGATGTCCCTGTGAATCCCAAATGACCAATCAACCCATCTGGTCTTTTCTCACCGCTACTAGAGTTCTGCCTGGACGGCGTATCGAATCCATAGCAATAGGTCTCATCCTCATCTTTTTTCAAGAACTTCTCCATAGTCGTCCATAGGTTCTTCACAAGCGCACACAAAAGAAGATAGACAGACCTCGCAGTCCCGAAAAGCCCAGCATGTCCCGCAAAGCCCCCAAGAACGAACGCATTCTCGTCGTGCACCTCGCCCTGAAGCACCCTCCCCCTTACAGGACAAACCTCTGTCGCCGCAAACCTGCTTTTTGGAATCGCACAAGCGCTATCTGACCTATCCACAAAAAAGATCTCCTCGATCCCGAATCGCCTCGCTACTTCCTTTTGAAACAGTTCTCGAAGAGGCATCTGCCACACCCTTTCCAACACGAAACCTAAAAGGATATAGCCCAGATCGCTGTACACTTGCGAGCCACCCATAATAGGCTCTCTAAGGATCTCTCCGAGCACATATTGTTTTGCAAACACTGTTCCTGCGACTGCCTCGCCCCACCTTGTCAATAATTCGCTACCAAAAGGCTTCCATGCGCTAAGACCAGAAGTATGGTTCAAGAGTGCGCCTATCGTGACATCTCCAACTTTCGTCCCTTGGGCCTCTTCCAGGAACATCTTCACTTTGTCATCTAGCCTCATCTTACCTTGTTCGCATGAAATCATGCAAAGCGTCGCAATGCACAAAGGTTTTGTAAGAGAAGCCAGGTCGAACAATGTTTCCTTGGTCACTGGTGCCACAACCGCACCATATCTATCATATCCAGTCCACCCCAGAACCTCCTCCAACAACACCTTCCCATCCTTACCCACCACTACAGAAGCACCGCTGAACGCACTCCCACATGCCTCATATAAAAGGTTCAAAGCCTTATCGAATGCCATCTTTTTGCCTTCTACTCCTCGTAAGGACACTCCAAAACCCTCATAACCCCGATATCCGCATCCAAAGTTGCCATCACACCTTCAGGCACAGGAAAGTTCCTTGCCTTGTGCCCAATAGGAAACCCAAAAACACAAGGCTTTCCCCACTTTACTGCAAACTGCTCCAAAAGTGAAACCAAAGCCTCCTGTTCCTCAGGCACAACACCCATGTCGCCAAAACACACCCCTCTGACCTCCCCAAAACCACGGTGAAGACTAATCTGCATAAGCATCCTATCTATCCGGTACAGTGGTTCATCCACCTCCTCGATTACCAGAATCGCCCCCTCCAGAGGTGGCTCGTACGGCGTCCCAAAAAGCGCGCATAAAAGCGAAAGATTGCCCACCACAACCCTCCCCCTTGCAACCCCTTTCACAATAGGCGTCAAGCCCACATACAAGAAGGTTTCTTCCCACCCGATGCCGAACAAAGCCCTTCTAGTTCGCTCTAAGGACTCCCTGTCAAGTTTTGCCATGAATATGGCGTTTGTGCCGTGGATCGTCACGAGCCCATAGCGGACCAAGAAAAACATGTGAAGTGCAGTAATATCAGAAAAGCCCATGAACAGGTGTGGTTTTATAGAGTGCCTGTGCGCCTCAAGATATTCTAGCACCCTCATCGCTCCATAACCGCCCCTTGCGGGGATTATCGCACAAACATCGTCACCCGAAAAAGCCTCGACCAGTTCTTTTGCCCTCGGCACATCTGCCCCCGCAAGATATCCCATTTTCTGAAAAATACGCTCAGAATACACAGGGTTGAGCCCCATATCCCGAAGCAAAGAAAGCCCGTGCGAAAGAGCCTCTCTTTCAAATGGAGACGAAGGTTCCACAATGTGTATCCCTGCGCCCTTATGCAAGGCTTTTGGTTTCCTCAATCAACACCTCCCTCCAAACCTCCCTTTATTCTATATGCAATGGCTTTGGTTTCAACATTTTCTTGCCTTCCCTTGCCCGATTCCCTTATATTATATTGCGCACGGGAGGTGATTGTATGAGCATCTCCTTCATCGAAAAGAGCGACCCAGGAAGGCCCAAAAAAAGACCCAAAGTTGCCCTTGTCCTTGCTGGAGGGGCGATCTCTGGCGGGGCATTCAAGCTTGGGGGGTTGGTCGCCCTTGACCGCTTCCTTCTCAATCGTTCTGTGGCGGACCTCGATATCTATGTAGGCATCTCGGCAGGTGCCTTTATAGGGGCATTTTTGGCAGGTGGCATTACCCCAGAAGAGCTCCTTCGAGGCATTGATGGGACATCAGACAAGATAGATCAGCTCAAGGTGTACGACTTTTATTGGCCAGCATGGAAAGAATATGCAAAAAGGCTGAAGATGGCGGTGCGGGACGCAATGGTTTTCGGACCACGCACCATAATGGGGCTTTTCAAGTACCTCTCATCGAGCAGGGAGGAGGTGGCAAAACAGTTAGTTGAGGTCATAAAGAACCCTTCTTACTCCAGCGCAGAAAGACTTATCGGTCCGATGTTCGAGGAAATCGCACAGTTTGCAAGGCTTCCAATTGTGACCCAGTATCTTCCAGCAGGCATCTTCGACAACGAGAGGCTTGGGGCATATGTTAAAAGAAATCTAGAAAAAAACGGCATCCCTGACGATTTTGTGAAACTTTACAGGCAAAGAGGGGTGGCGCTTTATATAACCGCGACGAACCTCAACACTGCGAGAGGTGCAGTCTTTGGACATGATGCAGACCATACTGTGTCCATCTCTGAGGCAGTCATGGCCTCGACAGCAATCCCAGGGTTCTATACTCCAGCCAAGATTGGAGGAGAAGAATATCTAGACGGCGGTGTTAGGAAAACAGCGAACGCGAGCCTAGCCTACCATAAAGGGGCTGACCTCATAATCCTTTATAACCCCTTGAGACCTTTTATGAATCGGAGCAGGTATCAGCTCAAGCCTGCTGTAGCCAGTTTGTCGGATTTGGGCATTGGCACGATACTAAACCAGAGCGTAAGAACATTGCTTCAGACAAGGCTATACTTGGGGCTTGAAAAACTCAGGTTCGACCCAGCGTTCACTGGAGATGTAATCGTGATCGAGCCAACCGAGACAGATGCAGAGTTTTTCTTGTTGAACCCGCTCGCATTCTGGAATCGTGCAGAAGCGGCAAGGAGGGGATACGATTCCGTTAGGCGAGGGTTGGAACAAAACTTTGCAGAACTTCAGCGGATTCTAGCCAAGTTCGGCATTGAGTGTGACATCTCGGGGATAGAAGAGGACTTCGACACTATTAGGCACAGGACCAAGCCAGAGAAAAAAGAAGAGAAAGTAGTAAAAACTGCACACCTCAGGCTAGTGAAATAGTTTTTGATTTCGTGATAAAATCAAACCGTGGTTTTGATTCTTACAGCGTTGCTCGTATCTATTAGTGGATGCAAGAACGCGGGTCAAGGCGTAGAAGAACAAAAAGCGATAGAAACCTTTCAAGCGATGATGTCCGCTTTCCGAGACAAGGATACTAACACCTTGTGGAAACTTTGTGACACAAAAACGACGGAGTTTTTCCAAACTCTCGGGTCACAGATTGACGAGGCGAGGGCGCTCATTGAAAGATGCTATCCTGAAAAAGAAAAGGAAGGGGCAAACAAGGCTATTCTTGGAGACATAGTGCCTAGGGGTGCAAGCGGGAAAGAGGTTTTCATGGCGTTGGTTGACCCGAGCGCGCTACGGGTGGCGCCTGACAAAGATTCATATCTTGTTGAAAAAGTCGTTGTAGGGGGCAACAAGGCGCTCGTGATGACAAAAGAATCCGAGGTCTTTGAATTTATAAGGGAAGACAATGCTTTCAAGACCGCCCAGTTCCTAGAGGCGGTCATAAAGAAACCCTGGTATTCCACACTCATGGAAAACCTGAAGACTATCCGCGAGAACTGTAAAAACAAAAGTGGAGCACAGAATGAAAAGGATTAGCGGCTTCTTGATAGTGTGCTTCGTCATTATGCCTTTTTTTGAGGTTGCAGGAAAACAGGTAAAGGCAAAAAAGGGGGAAGGTGTTGGAAAACTAAGGATAATATGCGAAGAGCAAGGGGCAAGTTTTGTGATTGACGAGGGAAAGAATGGCATGAAAACTGGGATTTTGCCGACCGAAGACATAGTTTTGGAGGCAGGGGAACACACGATAAAGGTGTGGAAAACGGGTTTTGCCCCATACGCGGAAGTTATCACTGTGGAACAAGGGGAAGTTTTGGAGCTCGAGGTAGAGCTTTTGCCAGCATCTGCAAGAATGATTGTGCGCACAAGTCCTGTGCAAGGTGCAACGGTGCGCCTCGATGGTCAGGTTCTGGGCAAGACCCCGTTAGAAGTGTCAGTGCCGGTTGGTGAGCGTCTGGTCGAGATAGAGATGTCCGGGTTTACTAAAGAGCAAAGGGTTTTGTCATTTTTGCCCGGCAAGACCGAGACCCTCGATGTGACCCTTTCAAGGCTGGAGGTCTCAGAGCCAAAGCCTTCTATTCCAGTTTATAAGAAGTGGTGGTTCTGGACTACACTAGGCGCGGTCGTGACAAGCGTCGTCCTCCCATCGGTCTTGCTTTCGAAGAAGCTAAAAGACTACCCAAGGGAAGATGCGGTGTTGCCAGTCAGATAAAGATGCCAGAAGAAAGTCTTGTCAAGTCTTTGTTTTCGGACATTGCACCTGCCTATGACAGGGGGAATGCGGTAATCACGCTCGGGACTTTCAAAAAGTGGCAAGAAACCCTTGCGTCTTTATGTTTATCCTCGCTTCCTGATAGCACGAGCGCCACGATACTCGATGTAGGATGCGGTTCTGGTGACGGCATTTACGCTCTTCTTGCACGAAAGCCAACGATAAAAAGGATTGTTGGCGCAGATTTTTGCTTGCCCATGCTAGAAATGGCGATGAAAAAGTTGAGTCCCAATCCCGGCGCAGTAGCGCTTTTGTGCTCGAACGCACTTGCCCTGCCTTTTGAACAAGAGACCTTCGACCTTGTTTATTGTGCATTTGTGTTGAGGAATGTCGCATCCAGAAAAGATGCCCTTCGTGAAATGTTGAGAACCATAAAAAAAGGGGGCTACCTTCTGGCAATGGAGTTGTCGCACCCAGACAGAATAACCTTGAGGCTATTCTTTCGTCTATATCTTGGGTTTATAATGCCTTTACTTGGCAGTGCCTCTAACCTTTTTCGTCCTAACGCATTTTCGCATTTTCGTTATCTCTATAAGACATGGATGGCTTTTCCAGATGCTCTTAGGCTCAAGGAGGAAATGGAAGAGGTAGGTCTTCAAAAGGTTGAATTTGTCTCTCTAAGCGGTGGGATTGTTTGCATTCACAAAGGGCAAAAGCCCTATCTTTGAGGACAAGTGCACGGAGCCCCACTGCCTCCGAACCTGCTAAGTTTTTCCTGAGCGCCCGCCTCTGTAGTGTCTTGATGAAGTCTGCAAACATCGCTTCCGTGAAATGTTTTCATTTCTTCAAGCGACTGGCGAGACATCATTGTCTTCCCGTTTACGCAATAAATCCCATAGGGCTCAGGCTCGCCAGCAGCGGCAATACAAGTTAGACAAACGATGAGCATCAGAAACGACACAGCCTTTGCAAAAATCATTCTCACCTTGAACCTCCGACCAAACGAAGGCAACACATAGTCTATCGCGAGTAAGTCAAGAAAGTCAAAAGCCTGTTTCTCAAAAAAAGAGGGACACATTATCTCCTTTTGGCGCCACATCTTCTAGGACCTCAAAAAAACCTGGTTGGCAACGCTGCCCCACTGATAGCCTGAAAAACTTATTGTGCATATCCAAAGAAGAGCCTGAACTTGCTTCTGAACAGACCCACGATTCCCTGAGCCCCCGCCATTGTGGCATCCCTCAACGCCACCTGTTCACTTATATCTTGTACCCTGACACTATTCTCATCCACACTTCCTCCAAGTGCTGGCACTTCACTCCCGTCCGCCTCCATTACCACAATCCTCCCTTCCGCCCCATACACCTGTTCAATGCGATTAGCCACTCGCTCACTCCCCATATATTTCACTTTCAAATATCCCTTGACCACGATTCGACCAAGCGCAGACGACGGCGAAATCACAAACCCTTTTTCTGAAAGAAATGTCTTTATCTCTTTCGCAACCTTGTCCGAGACATCTGATGAAGGCGTATCCACATTAATAATCCACGCAAACCTTTCGAGCACAGTGGTTTCTATCTCTTTCAGTCGCTCGATAAGCGCCCTCGTTTGCGCAAGAACTTCATCGTCAGGTGCAAGCACGCTAAGCACGGCGATGTCAGGCGCAAGATTCTGAAGCGCAGAAAGGGCACGTTTAGTTAACTGCAAAGACCTCAGTGGCTTGCCCTTGTCCAGCGCCAAACTTTTTATATCTTCGGTGATTGCTCTTGAGACCCTATCCTTCACCCTTGCAACCCACTCGCCCTTGTCCACTTCAACCATCACATAGGCAGTCCTTGTCTCTTTGTCTCGGAACCTTCGAACGACCTTCGCACCCTCGATGGAAATCCTGCTCTTCGCCTTTACCTCTTGCTCGAACACAAGCCTCCTCTCTTCTCGTTTCCCAACAATCGCACTTGCCTCCCACACCTCCTCCCTTGAAGAAATCTCGCTCTGAATCATCTGCGAGAGCCTTGCCAGGGCGTCTCTCTCCGCTAGCACAAAATCTTCTTGTGGATTTGGAGTTGCCACTGCACTGCCCACAACCAAAAAAGCCCCTCCTTGTCTTATCAAACCTTCCCCTTTTGCCCTGATCCAGTCGGGCGATGGTCCTTTGTCGAAATAGTAGTTCGGTCCACACGCCCCGAACAAGACTGCGATAAACAAACCAGCCCTCACCGTCACCTTCGACCCCCCTTTAGTATTCCACCTTGCTCAAAACAGCCTCTGCTATCGCAGTTCCAGCATCCATGCTAGCCTCTTCCAGAAGGTCTTCTGGTTGCCTTGGTGGCATTTGGTTTGTGCCATGCTGGGTTATATCTGGTCTCATAGCCAGTGCCCTTTCATCCCCCGAGAACTCGTAGAAACTAGCCCTGTCAGTCTTTGTCCTCGTCACCCTATCTGCCAGGATTGTTGTTCCACGACCAACCAAGTCGTCCACCGCAAAAGACAGAACAACCGTGGCGCTCGTCTCCCTTGCATATATGGCGTAACTTGCCGACACTGTTTCAAATATAGGCTGACCTTTTGCATCCTTCATTGGTTGCATAAACTTATCGTATTTTTGCACCCGTGCAGTTACAACCCCTTTGTCAACTAGCTGCCAGTCTGTATCCATAAGATGAACATCCTCGAGTGCAATCGTAAGTCTCGTATTTACCTTTTTCTGCTCCTTTTCAGTGACGATGTTTATAAGTTCTCTACGAACCTCTGTGACCTTGTGAATCACCTTGTCCATCACCTTCTTGCAAAGTTGCTCGTTCTTGCACGAAAACCTCGCGACGACATTCTTCGTCAACGCCTTGCGCAAAGACTCATACCTATGCAAGATATCCTTGTCTTTGGGCAACAGCGCCATTGCCCTCCTGAGCACAGCAAGCGTTTCCTTCCCGCCCTTTCCGCTTGCAATCGCCCTGTCAGCCTCCTCCAAAGCCTTCTTCCTTGCAGACCCAAGCGCCTCGTCCACCTTCGAGCCTGCCTCCTCCTCCGAAACATGAGTTATCCCATAATCCCTCAGAAACAAGACCATATCATCTAAGTGCAAGGCTGTCCCCAACGCCTCGTATGCCATCCCCTGCCGTGCTTGCTCATCATAGTCCTTCAAGATCCCTTCAAGCGCAACCCTTGCTTCATTTTCGAGTAAGGTCTGCACCTCCTTGTCCTCGGGCTTTTCTTTGCTCGCAAGCGCAAGATAATAACATGCATACACATGTTTTGATTTCTTTGCATAATCCTTGCCTGTGCCCTTCAGGGTTGCACACCCACAAAGCAACAAAAACAGCAAAATCAAAGCACCCCAAGTTCTCAACGCACTACCTCCACGAACATCACCTTGTCTTCTTCGTTGAATGCTACTATGCACTTCACCCCATCGCCCTTTCCATCAGCCCAAAGATATGTGTAGATCTCTCTGCCTTTGGCATCCACGCTCTTCCTGAAGGGCTGACCCATCATAGTCTCTACATCCTTCTTGGTGTGGTGCGCAACCTTTATCTTTTCAGGGTCTGTCCTGAATGGAGACCCAAGCGTCAGAGGCGCACAACCAACAAAAATGGAAATAAGCAGTGCAACAAAAGTTCTCATACCACCTCCCTCACTCTATTCGGTCAAGAAGGGATTGAACCATGCTTGAAGGGATGCTCAGGATTGCGCCTTCGGCAACCTGCTCGAGGGTTGGCAAAGGCTGAGCATTGTTCTTGCCTTCGGGCCACCCAGCGGGATACCTTTTTGCCCTCGGATCACCACGATATTCGAAATACTGGGATACAGCCAAGTTTGTCGCTTCGCCCTTTATGACGGTGCGTACCTCTTCTTTTCCAAGGTGCTGAAGTTCGATTGACCATGGCACCAAAGCGGAAAGACGCCTTTGATAGTAAAACAGTTCACCCTTTACCAGTTCGTAGCAGGGCTTTTTTACTTCCACGCATTGCGGTGGGGGTCTACCTGCATTCCTTGCTGCCTGTATCTCTTGCTGGGAAGGGCACCTCCTCTCGATTTCAACTACTTGCATCCCGGTTCTTGGATCGATCATGGGCACCCACACATGAAACGCCTCGTGCTCTACAAGCCTCCAACCTGTATCGTTCTTCAAAGGCTCGGCTATATAAACTAAGATTTGAGAGTTTATGCCAGATGAACCAATCTCAAGGAGTTCAGGGTGTTTCGATGCAACCTCCGAACTGATCGCCTTCAGAATGCCGTCTCCTGTAACCCTTGACAACCTTGAAAACGCTAACTGTGCTACAAACTTGAACTGCTTCAAAAGCCTCTGGTAGGTCTCTTTTGCATTCCTATCTTTAGGGTCTATTGCCATAAGTCTTCTCACAAGTCCCATGTCCCCTTCATCAAGCGCTCGTGTGGATGACCTAGCATCAATCTCTCTCTGTATCTCCGAGACCGCCATGCGCTTCAGTCTCTCGATCTCCCCGTCTATCTCTTCAAGCGACACATCTTCCCTCCCAACGGATTTCCCAAGGTTCAGCGTGTCCCAAAGAACAAGCATCTCCCCTATCGCCTTGTAACTCATGTTTGCATTCGCAAGTTTTTGCGCACGGTCACGCAACTGCTTTTCGAAAAACTTGGTCGTAAGAGTATATTGGGCAAATGTCTTTGCGTCCTTCGGGTCCTTCTTTATTGCAAGTGCAAGATATTCAATCGCCAAAGGGCTGTTGCCTTTTTCGAGATACTTCTTTGCAACAGACTTGTAGGTAGCACAACCAAAACCAAACAAACAGATGCAGCTTACAATCTCAATGATTCTTGAACCATGTGTCCAGTCATTCATAGGACGATATTTCTATAAACCTTGCAGATTGTCAAGCGTCTTTTGTCGCTGGCTGACAGAGGGTTCCCACCTTAGGCGGAGATCGGAACGAGGTGATTTTTGACATCTGGCTGTTTTTGAGATGTTCTGGAAGAAATAAGCCACAACAGCGAACGATATTCGAAGTTTTTTCGCAACCTATTGTCGGAAGTCGTGGTCATCGCGATGTAGATCTCTGATGAGGTGGTATTTTCGGTTTCTGTCTGAAACCAGAGGTTGGAGCAGAGGAAATGAGCGCCAACCGTTGTTAGCATTTTGTGAAAGTGGCGGGGATTTGGGATTGTACGGTGCTGTGGGCTGATGGAGAAAAAGGTATATACATGCCATAGACGCTAGCAGGTGCCAACAACGAACCGCAATATTCTTGATTTTAATCATGAATCGCCGACGCTGGTCTTGCCGATCATAGAGTGAAAGCCCGACCCGTGGTGCGGTCGGGAAAGGCTCTTTTATAGTAAGGAGGTCATCATGCGCAACACTCGTGGTCTTTTCTTAGTCCTTGCAGGTCTTATTTGGGCTTGCGGGGATGGTGGTGTCCATCTTCCTGGTATGGTCAGTTCACCTATCATCAACGGGGAGGTTGACACCACAGATGTTGCAGTGGTGGCTCTGACCTACGGTGGTGAACAGTTTTGCACTGGAACTTTGATTGCCTCACGCACTGTTGTTACCGCTGGTCACTGCCTGAAAGAAACAGGGTATCCAGTGACGCAGATCAAGGTGTTCTTTGGGACAACGGTTGGTGGGAGCGGGACGACAATAAGCGTCGTAGGTGGCGGTGCGCACCCTTCTTATTATGTTCGTAGCGACGGAGCGCCAATAAACGATGTAGCATATCTAACGCTGGCTCAGGATGCGCCTGTGGCGCCTGTGCCATGGCAAAAGACTACATTGCCTAGTTTGGTTGGACAAACCGTGCAGATGGTCGGATATGGCGTCACGAACGCCTACTATCAGACTGGAAACGGGACACGGAGGACCATAAACATAAAGATTACTGGGCAGGACTCGACCTTCCTTTACTATGGTCCAGATAACAA
>Ga0272449_1002003_pt1 | contig 19691 bp, 15 predicted proteins | sample YNPCB0241_FD_198679 | JGI IMG/M metagenome (GOLD analysis project Ga0272449, IMG submission 198679) | Hot spring sediment microbial communities from Yellowstone National Park, WY, United States - YNP-CB-024-1 | ecosystem: Environmental > Aquatic > Thermal springs > Hot (42-90C) > Sediment... | reverse complement strand
GAGAAGATGTTATAATTAGTTTTCCACAACCAACTCCCTTGACTCTTTTTTTCATTTATGGTAAAATATAATCAAGGTCGATTAGTTAATGGTTAGAAAATATCATAATTAAGATTTGAATTTCATTGGGGTTTAACTCTAATGTTAATTCGTATGTAATACCATGAACAAAACAACCCAAATAATTTTATGGATTGTGGTCGCCATTATTGTTATCGGAGGGATATGGTATGGAGTAGGTAAGAAACCAACAGCTCCAACAACAAAAGAACCGATTAAAATCGGAGTTTTAGTGCCACTTACCGGAGAAGCGGCTTCGTGGGGACAAAATTCTTTAGCGGGAATAACCTTAGCTACAAAAGAAATAAATGATAAAGGAGGAATTAATGGAAGAAAAGTCGAAATTATTGCCGAAGATGATAGATGTAGTGCTGAAGGAGTAAATGCCATTAATAAATTAATTAATATTGATAAAGTAACTGGAATTTTAGGACCTATATGTTCAGCTTCGGCTGGACCATCTTTGCCGATTGCCCAAAATAGTGGTGTACCGGTTGTTATACTTACAGCTTCTGCTCCTCATCTGACTAAAATCGGAGATTATATTTTTAGAGTTTATCCTTCTGATGCTTTTCAAGGTCGGGTTGGGGCTGATTTTATATTTAATAAATTAGGAAAAAAGAAGGTAGCTATTATTTATGTAAAAAATGATTGGGGTGAAGGGATTAAAGAAGTATTTAAAACAAGATTTAAAGAATTAGGAGGGGAGATTGTTTATGAGGGAAGTGTTTTACAGGACCAAAAAGATTTTAGAACAGAAATTACTAAGGTTAAATCAAGTGGGGCAGAGGCTTTGTATTTTCCGGTTTATATGGCTAATGGAATTAGTGCTTTTAAACAATTTAAAGAAATGGCTCTAAAAATTCCTGTTGTTGGTGGCGATGCTTTTGATGGTGAAGAAGTTGTAAAAAGTGATTATAGCGATGGAATTATTTATACGGTTCCAAAAATAAACATACCTGAAGACTTTAAATCTAAAATTAAATCTTTAGCGGGTTTTGAGAATCTTCAAGTTAGCATAGCCGCACCATTGGGTTATGATGCTGCTAGGGTTTTGTTTTTAGCTATTGAAAAAGCTGGTCCTGATAAACAAAAAATAAAAGAAGCATTAAAAACAACTTCTTATCAAGGAATTTCTAATCCTTTAATTGAATTTGATGAAAACGGCGATCTGAAAAATCCTGCTCTTGAGGTGAAAATTATCAAAAATAAACAATCAGTTCCGTATGAACAATAATGTTTATAACCAAAGATCTTACTGCTGGCTATAAAGGCATTGAGGTTATAAAAGATATAAATTTTGAAATTAAACCGGGAGAAATTGTGGCCATTATCGGTCCTAATGGAGCTGGAAAATCAACATTTCTAAGAAGCATTTTTAATTTAACTGAAATTTATTCAGGAAGAATTTATTTTAAAGATAAAGATATTACTGATTTTGAAACATATGAACTTATTTATTGTGGCATTTCTTTTGTGCCACAGGGAAGATTGGTTTTTTCCAATATGACTGTTTCAGAAAATTTAGAAATGGGAGCATTTATTTTTAATGATAAAAAATTGATAGAGAATAATCTTGAGCATGTCTATAAAGAATTTCCAGTTTTAAAAAGAAAAAAAGATGAATTAGCTGGAAATTTATCTGGTGGTGAGCAACAAATGTTAGCTATTGCCCGCGCCTTAATGCAATCACCTGAACTTTTGCTTTTAGACGAACCGTCTTTGGGGTTGGCACCAAAGTTTGTGAATGAAATTTTCGAAAAAGTACTAAAGTTGAAATCAGAAGGTATTAGTCTGATAATCGTTGAGCAAAATGCTAAAAAAGCTGTTGAAATTGCCGATAGAACTTATATTTTAGAAGATGGTAAAATAGCACTAGAAGGAGGAAAAGAAATTCTAAAAGATCCACGCATTAAAGAAATTTATTTCGGAGGAAGGTAATGTTTGGCCAGCTTTTAATTAATGGTTTAATTACGGGAGCAATTTATGCTTTAGTTTCTTCTGGTTTTTCTTTGATCTACTCTGTTTGTAAATTTGTTCATTTTGCTCATGGTGTTGTTGTTACTCTTTCTGGATATTTTTTGTATTTTCTCTTTTTAAAGCTTGGTTTTAACTTTTGGTTTTCTGTTATTTTTTCAATTATTTTCGTATCTCTCTTGGGATTTTTAATAGATAAAATTATCTATAAAGAATTAAGAAAAAGAAAAGCAAGTAATACCATTTTACTAATTGCCTCCGTTGCTCTTTTAATTTTCTTTGAATCTTTAATTTTGATTTTATTTGGCGCTGATGTTAAAACAATTAGCTATATTAAAATTTCAAAAGGATTAGAAATTTTTAATGCCATCATAACTCCTTTACAAATTATTATCATCATTGTCTCAATTATTTTATTAATTTTACTATTTTTGTTTATAAAAAAAACAAAATTAGGAAAAGCAATGAGAGCTGTTGCTGATAATAAAGATGTTGCCGAAGTTATTGGCATCTCTGCAGAAAAGGTTTATTCTTGGAGTTTTATTATTGGATCTGTTATTGCTGGTATTGCAGGAATTTTGGTCGGTTTAGAGCAAAATTTGGATCCAACAATGGGGACAAGCTTAATGATTAAAGGATTTACAGCAGCAATCATTGGTGGAGTAGATTCTGTTCCTGGAGCAATTTTGGGCTCATTTTTATTAGGCTTAATTGAAAATTTCAGCACTTGGTTTTTACCATCAAGTTATAGAGATGTTATGGTTTTTATAATTTTGCTTATTTTTCTTTTATTTAGACCCCAAGGGATATTAGGAGTAAAGAGGTGGTAAAATTTGGGTATTAATTCTGGTATAATAATTTTATGATTCCCGCCTATCTTATTCATCTTTTAATTTTGATTTGTATTTATTTGATTTTAGCGATTTCACTTCAGCTTTCTGTTGGGTTTACTGGGCTTTTGAATTTGGGACATATTGCTTTTTATGCGATTGGTGCTTATACTTCAGCTTTATTGGCTTTAAATGGTTTTCCCTTTTGGTTTTGTTTTCTTTCTGCTGGAATTTTAGCAATGATTTTTGGATTTTTACTCTCTCTTCCTACAAATAAATTAAAAGGAGATTATTTAGCTTTGGCGACAATGGGTTTTTCTTTTGTTGTTTATGCCGTTCTTTTAAATTGGACAAGTTTAACAAGAGGACCATTAGGACTTCCAGGCATACCTAAACCTAAAATTTTCGGCATTAGTTTTTCAGATAATTTTAGTTTTTTAATTTTAGTAGCCATAATCGCGATTATTTCATATTTAATAATTAAAAGAATAACCATTTCTCCATTTGGTAAAGTTTTAGAAGCAATCAGGGATAATGAATTAATAGTTAGAGTTTTAGGTAAAAATACTTTTAAGATGAAATCTTTAGCTTTAATGGTATCTTCCTTTTTTGCCGGCATCGCCGGAAGTTTATATGCTCATTACATTACTTTTATTGATCCATCCTCATTCACTTTGCTTCAATTAATTCCTGTTTTATCAATTGTAATTATTGGAGGTTTAGCTTCTTTAGAAGGAACAATTCTTGCTACAATAATTTTAGTGCTTTTGCCAGAACCTTTAAGATTTATTGGTTTCCCCTCAAGCATTGTTGGTCCGGCAAGACAAATTCTTTATGCTCTGCTTTTACTTTTAATTTTAATTTACAAACCAAAGGGTTTTTATGGTAGAGTGTCTCTATAAGAATGAATTTTCATTCTTTTAAAATTGAAGAAGTTTTGGAAATTTTAGAAACAGATTTTTTAGGTTTGAGTCAAGAAGAGGCAGAAAAAAGATTAGCAAAATATGGAAAAAATATTTTACCAGAGGAAAAGAAATCTTTTTGGTTTATCTTTTTGAAACAATTTAAAAATATTTTTAATATTGTTTTAGTCTTTGCTTTGATTTTAACTCTTTTTCTTAATAAATTTACCGATTCAATTGTTATTATTTTAATTATTTTAGTTAATGTTTTTATTGGTTTCTTTTTTGAAATTCGAGCGGAAAAAACTTTGGAGAAATTAAAAAATCTTTTAAAACCAAAAGCAAAAGTTTTAAGAAATAAAGAGTTAATTGAAATTTCTGCAGAAAATTTAGTTCCAGGAGATATTGTTTTAATCGAAGAAGGAGATATTTTACCTGCTGATATAAGATTTTTTGATGTTGAAAATTTAAAAATTGATGAGTCTATTTTGACAGGAGAATCTTTGCCTGTTGAGAAAGATATAAAGCCACTTGATGAAAATACTCCAATTCCCGAAAGGAAAAATATTGGTTTTATGGGAAGTTATGTTGTTGAAGGAAAAGGGAAGGGAGTTGTTTTTGCAACAGGAGTTAAAACTTATATGGGCTCGATTTATGAAAAGTTTAAAAAGATTGAACAATTTGCTCCACACTTCGAGAAACTTTCTAAAGATCTAATTTTGAGAATGTTTTTAATTGCTCTTTCAACTTCTATTTTGATTTTCTATTTTGCTTTTCAAAGAAATTATTTGTGGTCCGAAAGCTTACTTTTTGTTTTATCTTCATTTGTTTCTTCTATTCCAGAAGGTTTACCCGTGATTATTACTGTTTTATTAGTTGTTAGTGCTTATGGTTTAATTAAAAAGAATGTCTTTGTAAGAAATTTCCAGGCAGTAGAAAATTTATCAGTAATAAATCTTTTACTTTCTGACAAAACCGGAACCTTAACCGAAAATGTTATGACGGTAAGAAAAATTTACATTGACAATGAAGAAATTGAAGTTACTGGAGAAGGACATTCTTTGGAAGGAAAATTTTTGAAAGACGGAAAAGAAATAAATATTTTTGAAAATTATCCACTTATAAAGCTTTTAAATATTTCAGCTATGGTAAGCGAAGGAGAAATTATAAAAGATGGAGAAGTAAAATTTAAAGGAAATTCAAGAGATGTTGCCTTACTTGTTCTTTTAGAAAAAGCAGGGATAAGGCAAGCACAAGTTTTAGAAACAGAAAAACTAATTAAAAGAGAACCTTTTTCGAGAATAAGAAAACATAAAAGAGTAATTGTAAAACATGAAAGAATTGAATCTTATTATATCGGAGCTTTTGAAAAAATTATTGAAAATTCAGATTTTATTTTAAAAAAGGATGGAATATTTGATTTTGAAAATAAAGAAGAAATTTTAAATAAGGCTTTAGAATATGCTAAAAATGGTTTTTCTGTTTTGGGTGTTGCTTTTAATGAAGGTGATAAAGAGGAGAATTTAATTTTTATAGGCCTTGTTGCTTTATATGATCCACCTAAAAAAAACGTCAAAGAAACAATTAAAAGATTAAAATTAGCGGGAATTGATATAAGAATTTTAACTGGTGATCATAAAGAAACAGCTGTCTATATCGCTAAAGAGGTTAGTTTTGAAAATTTAAATGCTTTAGATCAAAAAGAAATTGAAAATTTATCCGAAAAAGAACTTTTAGAAAAAATTAAAGATACTTATATTTTTGCAAGAATTACTCCAGAAACAAAACTTAAAATTTTAGAGCTTTATCAAAAACTTGGATTTTCTGTTGCTTATTTGGGAGATGGAGTTAATGATGTTTTGGGTCTTAAAAAAGCTGAAGTAGGAGTTTGTATGGGCAGACGTGGATCAGAAATTGCTAAATCAGCAAGCGATATTATTTTAATTGATGATAATTTGGAAAGTTTACTTTCAGCTTTTCAGCAAGGAAGAAAAATCTATAATAATTTAAAAAGGACCGTTTTCTTTTTAATAACCACTAATGTTGCTGAAGGTTTAACTATTTTAACATCTTTAATTTTAGGTTATCCATTTATTTTAAAACCAACCCATATTTTGTTTTTAAATTTTGTTACTGATACTTTGGTTGGAACAACACTAGCTTTTGAAAAAGAACACGGTCAAGAACTTTTAACAAAGCCAAGAAAAACAAAAGAATCTTTAATTGGATTAGATTTAATTCCTTTTCTCTTGATGATGGCAAGCACAATGATGATGCTTACAGTTTTAATTTTCGCTTCTGAATATTTGTTTAATTTAGATAAAGCAAGGACTTATTCTTTTTTAGTAATGAGCTTAACTCAACTTTACAACGCTTTAAATCTAAGATCATTAAATCAAAGCATTTTCAGTTTAAGTTTTAAATTAAATCCTTATATAATTTTTGGAATCTTCATATCTTTATCTTTACAATATTTTGTTTTATTCAATCCTACTGCAAGAGAAATCTTAGGTTTTTCAGAAATTAATATTTCTGAGTTTACAATTATTTTAATTTTATCTTCTTTTGTTTTAATCGTCGGAGAGGTTTATAAATTTTTTAAGAGAAAATTACAATAATGAAAAAAGCCCTAGATTTTTTAAGTGAAATTATTTCTTTTCAAAGTATCTCGACTGATTCAAGGAAAGAAAAAGAAATTTTTGCCTTGGTTAATTTTTTAAAGAATTTTTTAGAAAAAGAAAAATTTAAGATTAAAATTATTGGTGAAAAATGTCCTTTGTTTATTGCTGAAAAATTTGTTTCTTCAAGGGCAAAAACAATGGGTATTTATTCTCATTATGATGTTCAACCAGCCGAGCCGTTGAATCTTTGGCGTTCGGATCCTTTTAAAATAAAGATAAAAAACGGAAAAATTTTTGCTCGCGGAGTAGCTGACGACAAAGGACATTTAACTCAAAATATTTTTGCCGTTTTATCTTTATTAAAAAAAAATAAACTTAAAAACAATATTATTTTTATCTTTGAAGGAGAAGAAGAGATTGGTTCAAAAAATTTTTCTTCTTATATAAATCAAGTCTTAAATATTTTAAAAAATGTTGATCTATTTTTTATTACTGATGTTGGTATGGTAAAAAAGAATGTTCCCACTATTTATTATGCTTTAAGAGGGATTGTTTATTTTGAAATTGAAGTTTGGACAGGCAAAAAAGATCTTCATTCTGGAGTTTACGGAAATTTAGTTTATAATCCTTCGCAAATTTTGTTTGAACTTTTTACGAAAATGAGAGATCTTAAAGGTGAAATTAAGATTCCTAATTTTTATAAAAGAGTAAGAAAAATAAACGAAGAGGAAAAGAAAATAATTGCGTCAAATGTCAAAAATTTAAATGAAATTAAAAAAGTTGCTGAAGTTCATGTTTTAAATCCTTTAGATAAAAAATATCCTTCAATTTCAGCAAAAATTCATCCCTCTTTAGAAATTAATGGTTTTTATTCGGGTTATATTGGCGAAGGTTCGAAAACAATTATTCCTAATTATGCTAAAGCAAAATTTTCTATAAGACTTGTTGAATATCAAGAGCCAAAAGAAATTATTAATTTAGTGAAAAAATTTGTTAAAAATAATATGCCTAAGGGAATTAAATATTCATTAAAAATTTTAGCTAGTGCAAAGCCATTTTTTAGTGATTATCATCATCCTTATATAATTAAAATAGCTAAAGTTTTAGAAGAAGAATTTAAAAATAAATGCGTTTTTATGAGAGAAGGAGGGAGTATCCCGGTAGCGGAAATTTTAATGAATAAATTTAAAAAACCCGTTGTTCTTACTGGTTTTACTTTAGAAGGAGCTAATATTCATGCTCCTAATGAAAATATGGACTTAAAATTATTTGAAAAAGGAATAAAGGTCTTAAGTAAAATTTATAATCTTGAATTTTAAATGCCAAAATATATTTTTGTTTGTGGAGGAGTTATGTCGGGCGTAGGTAAAGGAGTAGCTACCGCTTCGATTGCTAAGATTTTAACTTGGTATGGATATAAAACTACCTGTATTAAAATTGATCCTTATGTTAATGTTGATGCTGGAACAATGAATCCCATTGAACATGGAGAAGTTTTTGTTTTAAAAGATGGTACTGAATGTGATCAAGATATGGGGCATTATGAAAGATTTTTAAATCAAGAACTGACAAAAGAAAATTATATGACAACTGGTAGTGTTTATTTATCTTTAATTCAAAAAGAAAGAAGCCTATATTTTGACGGTAAATGTGTTGAAGTTGTGCCCCATGTGCCATTAGAAGTAATTGAAAAAATAAATCAAGCACAAAAGAAAACAAAAGCAGATATTGTTTTAATTGAAATTGGCGGAACTGTTGGTGAATATCAAAATCTTTTATTTTTAGAAGCAGTAAGAATTTTAAAAATTCAAAAACCAAAAGATATTCTTTTGATTATGGTTAGTTATTTGCCATACCAAGGAGAGGGTATGGAACTTAAGACAAAACCAACCCAATATGCTATAAGAACCTTAAATTCTGCCGGGCTTCATCCGGATTTTATTTTAGCCCGAGCTATTTATCCATTAGATGAAAAAAGAAAAGAAAAAATTTCTTTTAACTGTGGTATTCCTAAAGAAAATATTATTTCTGCTCCTGATGAAAAAATAATTTATAAGATACCTTTAAATTTTGAAAAAGAAAAATTAGGAGAAAAGATTTTAAAAAGTTTAGGACTAAAAGCGAGATGTTGCCCGGATAAAAACCAGATAATAAACTACCCGGATGTAAACCGGATATCCGTGAATAATCCGGGTAAAATATCCGGTAAAAATCCGGGTAATAACTTTGTGGCATGGAAAAAAGAAATTGAAAAAATTGAGAAAATAAATAAAGAAGTAAAAATTGGTATTGTGGGAAAATATTTTAAAACTGGAGATTTTGTTTTGTCTGATGTTTACATTTCTGTAATTGAAGCAGTTAAGCATACCAGTTGGTATTTGGGTTATAAACCAAAAATTGATTGGCTAAATTCAGAAGAATATGAAAAAGATAAAAGCAAATTAGAAGAACTCAAAAATTATAATGGCATTATTATTCCTGGTGGTTTTGGTTCTCGAGGTGTTGAAGGAAAAATTTTAGCTATTGAGTTTTGTCGAGAAAATAAAATTCCTATTTTAGGTTTATGTTATGGACTTCAGCTTATGGTTGTTGAATTTGCAAGAAATGTTTGTGGTTTGAAAAATGCGCATACTACTGAAGTTAATCCAAAGACAAAATATCCAGTAATTGATATTTTAGAAGAGCAAAAGAAATTTTTAAAAGAAAAATTATATGGAGGCACAATGAGACTCGGCAATTGGAAATGTGAAATTAAAAAAGGAACAATAGCTTGGAGAGCTTATAGGAAAAATTTAATTTTAGAAAGACACCGTCATCGTTATGAAGTTAATCCTAAATTTCATAAAATTTTACAAAAGAATGGCTTGGTATTTTCAGGAATACACAGATTAACATTACCACAGATGAACGCGGGTACAACGCAGATAAACGCAGATAAAAGTAATTTACCCGGGTATCAATCGGATAGACTACCCGGATTTAGACCGAATATATCCGGTAAACATTCGGGTAATAAATCCGGGGAAAATCCGGGCAATAACAATCCGCGTAAGTCCGCGTTTTTAGTAGAAATAATAGAACTTCCAGAATCTACCCATCCCTTCTTTTTAGGCACACAATTTCATCCAGAACTTAAATCTCGATTTTTACATCCCCATCCTTTGTTTGTTGAATTTATAAAAAGTGGAGATGGGAGATGAGTGATAGAAGATGGGACGGGAAATTAGATTATAATTAAATTATGGGAATTTATGATAGAGATTATTATAAGGAAAGAAGAGAAATTGCAAAACCAAAAAATCCGAAAGAGATTTTAGTTTGGATAATAATTATTTTTGTTATTTTAGGTTTAATTTTAAGTTCATTAAAATTTTAAATTAAATGTTTCTATTAGGTGATGTTGGGGGGACAAAAACAAGAATTGCTTCGAGTGAAAATTTAAAAGATATTGATGAAATTTTTGTTTTTGAAACAAAAGAAAAATATAAAGATTTTTTAGAGGTTATAGAAAAATTTAAAGAAGGGAAGATAATACGGGTTTGTTTTGGTTTTGCTGGAAATTTTGATAAGAAAAAAGAGAAATTAGTTTATGCACCAAATTTAAAAGATTATGAAGGAAGAAATTTAAAAAAAGATCTTGGAAGAATATTAAAATGTAAAGTTATTTTAGAAAATGATGCTGTTTTAGCTGGTTTAGGAGAGGCATATTTTGGAGCAGGGAAGAGATATAAAATTTTTTCTTATCTTACTTTTTCTTCAGGAATTGGTGGAGCAAAAATTGTTAATTATAAAGTTGATGAAAATGTGTTTGGTTTTGAGCCTGGCCATAGTTTGTTTCTTTTAAGTCAGGAAAAATATAAAACATCGGTTTTCGAAGTAGAGGATTTAATTGGAGGAAAAAATTTGGAAAATTTTTTAAATAAAAGACTTAAAGAAATTAAAGATAAAAAGTTTTGGCGAGAGATAACAAAGCTTTATGCTTTATTTTTAGTTAATGTTTCTTTGTTTTGGTCGACAGAAGTAATTATAATTGGAGGTGGAATAAGCAAAAGATTGGATTTTGAAATTTTAAATAAAGATTTTCGAAATTTTCATCCTTTAGGATGGAGAGTGAAAATTTTAAGGTCAAAACTTAGAGATTTAGGTGGGATTTATGGAGGATTAGCGATGCTAAAATATGAAAAAATATAAATTAATAATTTTTGAAGGAATAGACGGAAGCGGTAAATCAACCCAAGTAAAATATTTTGCTAAAAAACTAAATGCTTTTTATTTTCGTGAACCAAAATTTTTTAAAAAAGAAATTTTAAAAGAGATTAATCCTATAACTGAACTTTTTCTTTTTTTAGCTGACAGAAGTGAAGTTTATTCAAGAATTAAAAATATAATGAGTCTGCGTCAGTCTGCGTCTAGTCTACGTGAAGTCCCTGCTTGCCGGCAGGCAGGTGCGTTTATAATTTTAGATCGTTCTTTCCCCTCAACTTTGGCTTATCAACTTATAGGAAGAAATTTAAAAAAATTGATTTCTATTGATGATTATTTGAAGATTGATTTTTTGGCTCGTCAAAAAATAGAGCCAGATTTAATAATTGTTTTTGATGTTTCCGTTGATATTGCTTTAAAACGTTTAAAGAAAAAAACAAAATTTGAGAAGAAAAAATTTTTAATGAAAGTGAGAAAAGCTTATCTAAATCTGGCAAAAAAATTTAACTGGTGTGTTGTTGATGGAACAAGAGATAAAAATGAAGTTAGAAAGAATGTTTGGTTAATTTTAAAAGAAAGGGGTCTTTTAAAAGGAAAAGAAAGGTGAAATAAAATAAGGCTCCTAAAATAACTTTAGTAATTAAGTGAAATGGTAAAAGATAAACTAAAAGCATCATTAAAATTGTTGTTAAAAGATAATTAAAAATTTTTAATTCTTTTAAAGAGAAGGGAATATATTTTTTCAAAATAAACAAAGCGAAAATTAGGGAGGTAAAAGAAGAAACTGAAGTTATGAGGCTTGAGGCGAAGTATGAGTATTGAGGAACAAAGAGAAGATTTAAAAGGAAGTTTAAAATAACAACAATTAAATCATAAATTAAAAGTTCTTTTCTTTTATCAAGAGCAATTAAAGCATCGATTAAAATTAAAAGAAGAAAATTAAAGGGAATAGAAAAACTTATAAGTTGAAGTCCTAAACTTGCAGGCAGATATTCTTCTCCAAAAATAAAACCAATAATTTCTTTAGATAAAACCAAAAAACCTCCTAAAATTGGTAAAGAAATGAAAAAAGAAAGCTGAAAACCAAAAGAAATTGTTTTTTGAAAATCATCTTTATCCTTTTTAGATAAAATAGGAAAAACTGCCATAGCTAAAGCAGCAGGAAAAAAATATAAAAATTCAATCAATTTAACAACAGAAGTATAAAGACCAACATCTTTTGGAGGATGAAACCAACCAACAATTAAGCTATCTAAATAAGTAATAATTAAAAGTAAAAAATTGGCAACACCGATCGGCCAACTTTTATTTAAAAGATCAAAAACTATTTTTGAATTAAAAAATTTAAAGTAATTAAAAATAATTTCTTTTCTTAAAAGAAGAAAAGTTAAAAGAAAGCCAAAAAAGCTGGCAAAAAGATAGGCTTGAGATAGAGAAAATGGATGGGGTTTAATTTTTAAAAATCCAATTCCGAATAAAAGCAAAAGAAAATTGGTAGTTAAATGAGATAAAGCCTGAAGTTCCATTTTTTCTTCGGCTCTAAATAAAGAATAAAGAAACTCTCTTAAGACATCGAAGATCAAAAATAAATTGAGTATAAAAATTAAAGTTTTAGCAAGATTATCTTTTATAAAAATAAATTTGGTTAAGTTGATGATTAAAATTGAAAGAAAAAGTAAAAAGAATACAGCCAAGAAAGCATTAGCTAAAATTTCCCTTCGCTGAGATTGATTTTTTATTATTTCTCTTATTAAAACAGCAGTTAAACCAAAATCAGGAATAAATGAAAAAATTAAAATAAAATTCATTGCCAAAGAAAAACTTCCTTGAAGCGATGGTCCCAAAATTCTAAAAGAATAAATAATTAAAATAGCTCTTAAAAGACTGCCACCAAATCTTGCTAAAGCAAGCCAAAAAGAATTTTTAACAATTCTTTGCTCCTCAGAAAGGTTGTTAAATAAATATTTTAAGATTTTTTTAATCATGTTATAATTAAACAATGAATTATGTTTTATCTTTATCTTATCAGAAATTAGCTTTTATTTTTAAATATTTTGATTTTCTTCGCGATCTTTTTTTAGGCTTGCAATTTATTTTGGTTTTAATTTTTATTATTAATTCTCGAAGCTGGAAAAATCTTATATTTTATATTTTAATTTTCTTATCAGCTTTTGCTATCGCTGGTTTTATAAAAAATTTTTTTCCTTATCCTAGACCAGACGGTTTATCTTATGATAGTTTTCCTTCTAGTCATACCACAATTTCTTTTGCTTTATCATTAACTTTAATTTGGCAAAATCTAAAGTTAGGAATTCTTTCTTTAATTTTAACTTTTTTAATTGCTATTTTAAGCTTTCTATCTTTACGACATTGGCCAATTGATATCTTTTTCGGCTTTATTTTTGGTTTTTTAGTTTTTCTGATAATTTACAAAATTTTAAATTTTTTTAACTGGTTTGATTTGAAGGCAAAGCAAGACAAAACCTAAAAATTCTCTTAGAAAATAAACAAAAGCAATTTTTCTTCTATCAGGCAGAATTTTTTCTTTTTCATAAAAATTGTGAATTTTTTTAGCTAAAGAAATTAAATATTCAACAAGAAGATTAACCCTCTTTTCTTTGTAAATTAAATAAATTAAATCTTGAAATTGATGAATTTTTCTTAAAATAATTTTAACTGATTCAGTATCTTTAATAGCTAAAAAAACTTTTTGAGGATCAATGTTTGATCTCTTTTCTGCTTTTTCTAAAATACTATTTAATCTTGCATAAGCATATTGAACATACCAATAAGGATTTTCTTCTGATTCTTTTTTAGCTAAATCTAAATCAAATTCAATGACAACTTCCGGAGATTTTTGTAAAAAGAAAAATCTAACAATGCCAGGATCAATTTCATTAATTAAATCTTCTAAAGTAATAAAAACACCTCTTCTTTTGGACATTCTCAAATATTCTTCTCCTTTTTTAAGGTGAACAAATTGATAAACAATAGGGATAAATTGGTGGTTTTTGATGCCAAAAATTTTGAGCGCTGATTTTAATCTTCTTATATGATCTAAATGATCACTAGCAACAATTAAAATTTCAATTTTATTTTTCTTAATGAAAAATTTATAGTAATAATGCAAAATGTCGGAGAAAAAATAAGTTGGCTCCCCAGTTTTTTTAATTAAAACTTCATCTTTATCCTCTCCTAATTTTGTTAAAAGTAAAAACAAAGCTCTATCTCTTTCTTTAATTAAATTTTTCTTTTTTAAAATTTTTAAAACTTTTTTATCTATATTATTTTTATAAAGTTCGGTTTCAAAAAAATACCAATCATGAAAAGTGCCAAATTTTTTTAAAGAAGGCTTGATAAAATTATTTAAAATATAATCAGCAACTTTTTTCCCAATTTTTTCAGGCGCTTGTCCCGTATCGAGCTTAGCTCTGATACGGGATGTAATTTCTTTTAGATATTCTCCTTGATAAAAATTATTTTCCCAAGGTATTTTTCCTAAATGAGCCAAAATTGTTTTTCCTAAAATTTCAATCTGAGTGCCACGATCATTAACATAATATTCTTTTGTTACTCTAAAGCCGGCTAATTTTAAAATATTACTTAAAACATCTCCCAAAATTGCTCCACGAGCATTACCTAAGGTCAAAGGTCCGGTTGGATTAGCTGAGACATAATCGATATTTAATTTTTGATTTCTACCATAATTTTGTTTAAAAAATTTTTCTTTATTTTTATAAATAGCTCTAAAAGTTTTCAAAAGCGCATAATCTGAAAGATAAAAATTTAAATAATTATTAACAATATCAATTTTAGAAAAACCATTAAATTTTTTACCTGATCCGCGTTTATCAGCGTTGAAATCCGCGTTAATCCGTGTTGATATAAATTCTTTTTTTATTTTTTCAATAAAAAAAATTTCTTTTTCAGGAGCAAATTCTTTTAAAAGAAAAATTAAATTAGTTGAATAATCTCCCAATTTTTCATCTTGGATTAAAAAAACCTTTAGTTTTTCTAAAATTTTTTTAGCTTTTTCTTTTTCAATTTCTTTTCTAATTAAATTTTTAAGTTTTTGTTCTAAAAGATAAAAATTCATTTTTTAAAAACTCTTTGAAAAGTCTCATTTAATATTTTTTGATAATCTTCTTTTCCTTCAGCCACAAAATCCATTTTCTCTTCTAATTTTATGGTAAAATCTTCAGAAACAAGATCTTGATGTTTTTTTATTAAATAATTATAAATTTTTTCTCCCCAAGAAGTTGGGATCAAATAGCCCGAACGAGACAAAACATATTTTCTTTCAATTAAAGTTTGAATAATATTTGAATAAGTTGAAGGCCGGCCCAGACCTCTCTGTTTCATCAAATCAATAATTTCTCCTTGGCTGTAATGATATTCTTTGGGAACTTTTCTGATTTTTAAATTTTCAACCAAAAATTTTCCTGAAGTTAAATCCACAAGTCTTATATTTCTGAAAAATTTCAAATGATTTTCTTCAACAATTTTAATAAATTCTTCATTTTCTTTTTCTAAAGAATCTAGTTTTACTTTAATCTTTGCCTTTATAGATTTACTTGGTTTTGTTTGACTTGATAAAAAACGATTAAAAATCAAACCATAAAGTTGCAAATGTTTTTTAGTTAAGTTTCTTGGCTCAAAAATTAATGATTCAATAAGATCCTGAACATCCAAAGGCTTCGTTGGTCTAATTCCTTCATGAGCACCAGCTTCTCCCCATGATCTTTTATAAATTAAATCTTTTAAGTTTTTTCTTTCTAAATATTCATAAGCAACCTGCCTACCAAATTCTGAGATAAAAATAGAATCAGTTCGATGATAGGTAATTAAACCTTGTTCAAAAAGTTCTTGAGCCAACCTCATTGTTGTTTGAGCATCAAAACGGAAAAAATTATTAGCATCTTTTAAAAGATTGCTGGTATCATAAGGAGGTAAGGGATTTACTGTTTCTTCTTTTTCTTGAGAAATTTCAATTTCAATGTTTAATTCTTTATTTTTAAATTTTTCTTTTAAATCTTTAATTAATTTTTCATCTTCAGTGTAAAAATAAATATTTTTTCCATTAAAATTAGCATTGACTAAATAATGTTTTTGTTTAATTTTCTTTTCTTTTTCCAAAATCCAACCCAAAACTGGAGTTTGTACTCTACCAGCAGAAAGATTTAAATTTTGAAAATAATTTTGAATTTCTTCGCTTAATCTAAAACCAACCCAGCGATCAGAAATTCTTCTTAAAAGCTGAGCTTTAACTAACTCTGTGTCAATCTCTCTCGGCTCTTTAATTTTTTTGATAAATTCTGTTTTAGTTATTTCATGAAGTTCAACTCTTTCAATGTTTTGATTATAGGGATAAAGATAAACAAATAAATCAAAAGCAATTTTTTCTCCTTCAGTGTCAGGATCAGAAGCCAAATAAATTTTATTAACTTCCAAAGCTATTTTTTGTAAATTTTTTATCAATTCTTCTTTAGAAAGAAAATTTTTGCTATGACAAATTGGACATTCTTTTTCATCAAAATCTAAATGTCTTTGACAATCCTGACAAATTTTTAAAGGCTGAAAAATGGGAATAAATTTATTTTCTTTTTTGACTCCATAATAACCTTGGTTATGAACTAAATCAACAAAATGCCCTAAGGTAGCGCAAATATTTAAATGTAAATTTCCTAAAGAAACTTCATAAAAAATTATTCCGTTTTTAATTCTTTTTGCTGGCTGACCAAAAAAATTAGCAATTGTTCTTGCTTTGGTTGGTGATTCTACTAAAACCAAAGCTGATTCAATTGGATCTTTGATGACCAATTCTTTTTCTTTGCCTTCCAAAATTCTTTTAACAATCTCTCTATCTTCATCAATTTTTTTTAGGGTTTCTTCTAAATTTATCTCATTAACCTCTTTAAAATTTGCTTCATAACCTAAAATTTTCAATTTATCTTGAAGATGATTTAAGGTCTTTTCATTTTCAACTAAAATTAGAGAAAGTCCTTTGGTTAATCCCAAAGGAAAAAGTCTTGAAGTTCTTCCTGAAGCCTGAAGATAACCTCGTGGATCAGAAACGATTAAATAGAGATTTTCATTTTCTTTTTCCAAAGTAATTCCTGGATGGGTTTTTGCTTTTTCAAGAAAATTTGGATCTTCAATAATTTGACTAAATTCTTCTTTGATTGGTTCAATTTTTTTCTTTAAATTTTCATCAGCCAAAACTGCTTCTTCTTTGAGAAAAGATATTCTTTTAAGAAAATTAATTCTTCTTTCAATGACAGATTTATCTTCAATTATTTCTCTTAAAGATAAAGCTAAAAGAAAAAGATGTAAAGGAGAATAAGAAACCTTTAAAGGAAGTTTAAATTTTGGCACGCCCAAAAATAAAGCATATCTTACTTTTTGTGGAAGATCAATGCCACGAGTTAAAGGATTTCTTATATTACTAAAACCTAAAACAACATCAATTTCATCATTTAAAAAAGCTTTTTGATTTTTGGTATTAAATTTTTCATAAGAGATGGCCTTAATACTTTGATTTTGTAAAAATTCTAAATAATTATTTAAATCTTCTTTGCGAAAATCTTCATTTAAAAAAACAAAACCACCTTTACCTAATTTTTTTATCCAAAAAACTGATCTTTCAAATAATTTTTCTTTAGAAGTTAATTCATAAACTTCTTCAATGTTTCTTAAATAAGTTGTTCCTGAACCAATTTCAAATCCCAAAAGTTCTCTAAATAAAGCAATTCTTTTTGTCTTTGGTCTTAAAGTTGCTGAAGCAGCAATAACTATTCCTTTTTCTTTTAAATTAATTTTTAAATTTTCAATAGAATTATAATCCTCTTTATTTTTTGCTTTTCTTTTTTTATCAATAATCTCAAGTGCTTTTTCAATTTCCTCATCTTTAAATTTAATTAACTTTAAGACTTTATCAATGTTTTTTGGTTGTCTAATTAAAGAATCAGCATCATCAATAAAAACTAAATCAAAATTTTTTGGAATAATATCAAAATTTTTATGAAGAAAATTGCCTGTTGTCAGTAAAATATCAAAATCTTCATTTTTTAACAATTCTTTATCTTCTTTTTCTTTAATAACTAAAATTTTTTTATTTGATTTGATGCTTTTTAGTTTGTCTTCAGTTTCTCTAAGTAAAATTTTTGAAGGAACTAAATAATAAATTTTACCTGGGTAAAAATGACTTAAAATATTACCAAAAGTTGATTTGCCGATACCGGTAGGAGCAATAATAGAAAAAGATTCTCCTTTTAAAACTCTTTTTGCCCAATAAAGTTGAAGTCGCAAAGGATAATATTCAATATTTTCTTTAAAAAATTTTTTAAACCCTTCTAATTTTTTTAAAACAAGATAATCTTCTCCAAATTCAACCAATTCTTTTGGCTTAACATCAAGATCTTTGATAATTTCAAATAAATTTTTCTTCAAACGATGATAATCTTTCTTACAAATGCCAAAATTATAAATTTCTTCAAAACTTGCTCCACCTTTATCAACAGGACAGACATTCGAATAAAAAATATCTAATTTTTCCATTATTTTATTATTATATAATATTTGTTTAATAAGTACTCATAAATTATATTGCCTAAATATTTAAAGACCCGTTTAAAAATCTATAGCTCCCGAAACGGGCTATTTATAAAATTTTTATTTTTTTCACTTATTATAACTAATAAAAAAATAAAATACAAATCTTTATATAAAACACGATCGTGTTTTTGAGATAAGTTCGATGTTATGGTTGTTGTTATAAAATTTAATTTTTGTTTTATAATATTTAATATTATAATTAAATAATCTTGGGTCGTGATTAAAAATTAAAAATAAATCAAAAATGGCAAGACGTTGCGGTTCTAAAGTTAAAAAATCAAAAAGCCTGTCCTAGCTGCGGTAAGAAAAATTGTGTTTGCTAAAAATAAATGACCCTAAAAGAAATTTTATTTTCTTTGGAAGAAAATCAGGCAATTTTGCATTATAATGTTTCAAGTTTGGAACAAATAAAGGCAGGAATATTGGCTGTCAAAGAAACAAAAAAGCCTTTAATTTTTGGAGTTTCTGAAGGAGAAAGAAATTATTTAAATCCAAAACTTATCAAAGAAATTATTGATTTTTATAAAAAAGAAGAAAATCTTCAAGATTTAATTTTTCTTAATGCTGATCATTCTAAAAGCTTGGAATCTGCTAAAAAGGCTATTGATTTAAATTACGATTCTGTTTTAATTGATTTAAGTGAACTTGATTTAGGGGAAAATATTAGACAAACAAAGGAGTTAGTACAATACGCAGACTTACGCAGACTGGATGCAGACTTTACGCAGACATCCGTAGAAAATAAAATTAGTCCGCGTAGGTCCGCGTTGATAGAAGGAGAAGTTGGCAAAATAGAAGGAAAGTCAGAAATTCAAAAAGAGGTGGAAGTAAAAAAAGAAAATTTAACAAAAGTTGAATCCGCATTAAGATTCGTTGAAGAAACAAAAGTTGATTTGCTTGCCGTCTCTATTGGTAATGTTCATGGCATTGTTGAAAAAGAACCAGAGCTTGATTTTGAAAGGGGAAGGGAAATAGCAAAAGTCGTTAAGATTCCATTAGTTTTACATGGTGCTTCAGGACTTTCCATAGAGAAAATAAAAAAATGTATTTCTATTGGTTTTAAAATAATTCATATTAATACTGAGTTTAGAAAAATTTGGAAAGAAAAATTAAAAGAAGAGCTCCAAAAAGAAACAGTTGTTCCTTATAAAATTTACGAACCAGTCATTGAAGAAATCAAAAAGAAAATCATTTACTATCAAGAGGGGTTCTTTTCAAAATAATTCCTCCTCCCAGAACAAGATCATCTTTATAAAAAACAATTGATTGCCCTGGAGCTATCATTTTTTGAGGTTCTAAAAACTCTACCTCCGATTTTTCAATATTCACTTTTGCTTTTACTAATGGTTGTCTATGTCTAAATCTTACTTCAACAATTTCTTCTTTATTAAAAATTTCTTTTTCCAAAATATTCACTTCTGTAATTTCAATTTTTTGAGTATAAAGCAAAGGATCATATTCTTTGGCAACAATAATTAAATTTT
>Ga0272449_1002001_pt1 | contig 19700 bp, 17 predicted proteins | sample YNPCB0241_FD_198679 | JGI IMG/M metagenome (GOLD analysis project Ga0272449, IMG submission 198679) | Hot spring sediment microbial communities from Yellowstone National Park, WY, United States - YNP-CB-024-1 | ecosystem: Environmental > Aquatic > Thermal springs > Hot (42-90C) > Sediment... | reverse complement strand
GGCGAGTCGGGCGTCACCAGGTCGGGGAACTGCGCCTCCAGCTGCTGCAGCTCGCGGAACAGGGCGTCGTACTCCTCGTCGCTGATTTCGGGCTGATCCAGCACATAGTAGCGGTAGTTGTGGTACTCCACCAGCCTGCGCAGCTCCTCGATGCGCGCCTGTGCCTGCTCGCGTGTCATAGGCAATTGGTTCGCGGGTAGGGTAGGGGATTCCTGTCGGCGAGGGTATACTCTCTCGCAGGGTGATGTACGATGAAACCCGTCGCCTATGCAGACGCGCACGCTGCGCCGAAGGAACCGCTCTCGTTCGAGGCGTTCCTACAGCAGTACGAGGACGCCCACGCCGAGTGGGTCAACGGGGAGGTCATAGCAAAAGTGCCTGTATCGGTTGTTCATCAGCGTTCGAGCAGATTTCTCTACACGCTGATAAACGCTTGGGTCGATTACCATCAGTTGGGCGAGGCACACCACCCACCGCTGCTGGTGAAGTTGCCGCTGCCCGACAACCGCGAGGTCGCCCGCGAACCCGATATCGTGGTCATCCTCAACGGCAATCTCGGACGCTTCGCCGAGCAATACTTCGACGGCGCGCCCGACCTGATTGTGGAAATCGTCAGCCCCGCCAGCCGCCACACCGACCGCACAGTGAAGTACGAGGAGTACGAGACCGCAGGCGTGCCCGAATATTGGCTGATTGACCCCGACCGCCAATACGCCGAGTTTTTCCAGCGGGACGACGCAGGGCTGTATCGCGTGGCGTTCAGCGGCTCGGAGGGGGTCTATCGCAGTCGGGTGCTGGAGGGCTTCTGGCTGCAGGTGGAGTGGCTGTGGACGCGCCCGCCGCTGCGGGAGGTTCTCACGCGGCTGGGGTTGGCGTGAGGCTCTCCACTTAGCGGTCAATTTCGCCCAGCACGATGTCGATGCTGCCGATCAGCGCGACCATGTCGGCGATCAGGCGTCCGACCGCCATCTTCTCCAGCGCCTGCAGGTTCATAAAGCTCGGCGCGCGGGTGTGCATCCGATACGGGCGGTTCGTGCCGTCGCTCACGAAGTAGAAGCCCAGCTCGCCCTTGGGCGACTCGATGGGCACATACGCCTCGCCCACAGGCGGACGGAAGCCCTCCGTGTGAATCTTGAACCAGTGAATCAGCGACTCCATCGAGGTATCAATCGCCTCGCGCGGGGGCGGCACGACCTTCAGGTCGGTGGTGTTGATGGGACCGCCTGGCAGCCCGTCGATGGCTTGCTGCAGGATTTTGAGGCTCTCGCGCATCTCCGCCATGCGCACGAGGTAGCGGTCGTACACATCGCCGCGCGCGCCGATGGGGATGTTGAACTCGAACTGCTCGTAGCCGCTGTAGGGGTGCGCCTTGCGGATGTCCCACGCAAAGCCTGTGGCGCGGATGTTGGGACCACTGACGCCCAGCGCGAAGCACTCTTCGGTGGTCAACGCGCCGATGCCCATCGTGCGCTCGCGCCAAATCGGGTTCTCGGTCAGCATGCCTTCGATGTCGTCCAGCGCGCGGGGCAGCTCCTTGAGCAACTGGCGCAGGCGGTCTTCAAAGCCGTCGGGCATATCGCCGCGCAAGCCCCCAGGACAAATCCAGCTGGGCATCATCCGCACGCCCGACATCATCTCGAACAAGTCCAGAATCTTCTCGCGCTCGCGAAACGCATAAAAGAAGATGGTCATCGCGCCCAAGTCCATCGCGTGCGTGCCAATCCACACCAGATGGCTCGCCAGGCGCGACAGCTCCGCCAAAATCACGCGCAGGTACTGCCCGCGCGGGGGGATTTCTACGCCCAGTATCTTCTCGATAGAGAGCGAAAACGCGAGGTTGTTGTTGTTCGCCGACAGGTAGTCCATGCGGTCGGTCATCGGGAGCGCCTTGTGATAGGTGAGGTACTCGGCTTCCTTCTCCATGCCCGTGTGCAGGTAGCCAATCACGCACTCCGCTTTGACGATGCGTTCCCCTTCCAGCTCGCACACCACGCGCAACACGCCGTGCGTGCTGGGGTGCTGGGGACCCATGTTGATGATCATCGTGCCTTCTTCGGTGCGCTCCACATGCGTAGCAACCGCTTCCGATGGAATATATGCCTGTCGCATAGCTGGGGAATTGTACCATGCGGGGTATACTCTCGTGCGGAGGTGAGGTAGCCGATGAACCGAGAGTTTCTGGCGTTGGCGCAGGACAAGTTGCGCGATTTGCAGATGGAGGCGCGCGCGGAGGGCGTGCGGCTCGGCGAACTGCGCAAAATCAACAAAGACTTCGCCAACGCCTACCGATTCCGACGCATGACCGTCTACTACAAGGAGCCGCTGAAGCTGCGCTTGGAGTCGGAGGTGCAGTCGCAGCGGATTATCTACATCTTGAACGCGGGTCAGAAGCTGGTGATTGCCCCGCGTCAGCGCGTGCGAGAAGATGTGCGCAACTCGCCAGGCAAGCAGCAAACGCCGATGGACTTTGGGTTTTTCACCCCATCCGTCGCCCGCCAGTTCGATGTGAAGTTCCTGCGCGAGGAGCGCGAGAACGGCATGCTGTATCTGGTGTACGAGTTGCAGTGGAACTATGGCGACGACGACGCGCGGCACATCGTGTGGATTGACCCCGACAAGCGCTACTCGGCGCGGCGCGTGTGGTACAGCCGCACGGGACGCTACCGCGCCCGATTCGAATACCAAGACCCCGTGCAAGCCGCGCCTGGAATCTGGATCCCCAGCAAGGTGGAGGTCTACAACGCTGACCAACGCTTCGGCGGGCGCACGGTCAACACGAACATTCGCGTCAATCAAGGCTTAGATGACCAACTCTTCAGCGTCTGAACCCTTTGAAGCGGTCGCCCCCTACTATGACCAGCTGATGCAGAGCATCCCCTACCTATGGTGGATGCACTATGTGGAGACGCTGCTGGACTACTTTGACCGCCCCGCGCAGAAGGTGCTGGACTTGTGCTGCGGCACGGGCAACTTGAGCGAGCTGCTCGCGCTCAGCGGCTACGAGGTGGTCGGCGTTGACCGCTCTGCCGCGATGATTGAGCAAGCGCGCCACAAAGCGGCACAGCACCAGTCGGGCGTGCGCTACTATGTGCAGGACGCTGCTGAGTTAGACTTGGGCGAGACCTTCGACGCCATCGTCAGCCTGTTCGACAGCCTGAACAACATTACGGAGCCAGAGCGGTTCGCCGAGGCACTGCGCCGCGCCTACAGGCATCTGAATCCCGACGGCATCTTCATCTTCGATTTGAACACCGAGTACGCCTTTGTGCAGAAGATGTTCGACCAGCGGTTGCTGGAGCCGAGCGCGCCGCTGCGCTACCGTTGGCGCAGCCAGTACGACAAGCAGACGCGCCTGTGTACCGTGCAGATGGAGTTCTGGGTGCGCGAGGGCGAGCAAGAGCGGTACTTCACCGAGACGCACACCCAGCGCGCCTACACTGAGGGTGAAGTGCGCGAGATGCTCTACGCCGCAGGCTTCGCGGAAGTGCATCTGTTCGACGCCTACACGCTGCATCCGCCCGACCGACGGAGCGACAGGGTGTTCTATGTGGGGTTGCGGTGAGTTATGCAATATACACCGTTTTAATATTCACAAACTCCCTTAGCCCAAACACGCTGAGTTCGCGTCCGAAGCCGCTCTCGCGCACGCCGCCGAACGGCAGGCGCGGGTCGGAAAACACATAGTGGTTCACAAACGCGCTGCCGACCTCCAAGCGGTTGCGAGCGATGTCCTCGCCCAGCCGCAGGTTCTCGGTGAACACCGACGCGCCCAGCCCGTAGCGCGAGGCGTTGGCGACTTGCACCGCCTCGTAGCGGCTGTTAATAGGCATAATCGGCGCGACGGGACCGAAGGTCTCCTCCGCCCACACGGGCATTGCGGGCGAAATGTTCGTCAGCACGGTCGGCGGGTAGAAGTAGCCCCTACCTTCGGGGATTGCCCCACCGAGACGCACTTCCGCGCCTATTTCGATGCTCTCTTGCACTTGGCGGTGGAGGTTCTCGCGCAGGTCGGCGCGCGCCAGCGGTCCAAGGTCCGTTTCCTCGTCCATCGGGTCGCCCATGCGCAGTGCGCGGCTCTGCTCAACGAACCGCTCCACAAACTCCTCGTACACCAGCGAGTCGACGATGAAGCGTTTCATCGCGATACAGCTTTGTCCCGTGTTTTGGTAGCGTCCGAAGAGGCACTGGGCGACGGCGTGGTCGAGCTTCGCGTCGGGCAGAATGATGGCGGCGTCGCTGCCGCCCAACTCCAGCACGCACTTTTTGAGCGATTCGCCTGCGATACGCGCCACCTCGCGCCCCGCGCGTGTGCTGCCCGTGAAGGTGACCGCCGCAATCGCAGGGTGGCGAATGATGTCGGGAACCATCTCCACCTCTGCGAAGAGGTTGAACAGCAGGCTCTCCTCGCTGCCGCCCTGATCGAAGGCGTCTCTCAGCATCACCGCACAGGTGGGCGTGTTGGGTGCAGGCTTCAGCACAACCACATTGCCTGCGGCAATCGCGGGCGCGGCGAAGCGCACCACCTGCCAGAACGGGAAATTCCACGGCATAATCGCCAAGATGACACCCAGCGGCTGGAACGCGATGTAGCTTTTGCGGGCGTCGGTCTCCACCTCAATGGGCTGCAGCATGCTCTCCAAGTTGTCGGCGAAGTAGTCCAGCCCGCGGGCGCATTTCTCGATTTCGGCGCGCGCCTGCTTGATGGGCTTGCCCATCTCTTGGGTGATGGTCGTGGCGTAGGTTTCGAGGTCATCGCGCAGCGCGTTGGCGATTTCGTGCAGCACGCGGGCGCGCTCGGCGTAGGTCGTCTCACGCCAGCGCAGAAACGCCAGCCGCGCCGCCGCCAAGCGCGCCTCGACGGTATCCCAATCGTGCGATGGGTACTCCCGTAGAACCTCCTCCGTGTACGGGTTGCGCGAGATGAACGGCATCGTCAGAAGTTCAGCGTGCGCGACACCACCACGGGCAGCGTGTCGGAGTAAGCGAGGTTGAACCCGCCGATGCCCAGCCCCGCCGTCCAGCCTGTTTTGGAGGCGTAGCCTGTGCGCAGGGCAATCCTGCCCAGCCGCTGCTCGTAGCCCAGTCGAATCTCGCCCTTGCCCACACTGTTGCCGATGTCGATAAAGTCCACGGCAATCAGCGAGCCTGTCTCCAGCTCGATGGCGACGCCCGCGTGGTAAGAGCGCTTGAGCGGCTTGAAATTGAACACCTGCCCGTTGCGGTCGGTCGCTTGGAAGCGGATGTTCGGTTCGACGAAGTTCTCCACCACCAGCGCAAGCGTGTAGGTCTGATCGCCTGTCGGTCGCCACAGGAAGCCGAGGTCGACGCCCGTCGCGCTGAACTCACGGAAGTCGCGTCCTTGCAGTTCGGGGGCGCGGGTCGCGCTGCCGCCCGCTTGCAGTTGCGCCTGATTAGCGAAGTAGTGCGTGTAGTAGAGTCTCAGATTACGCAGGCGCACGCCGACAGCGAGGTCGCCCTGCTCGGAGGGCAGGCGCACGCCCGTCGTGATGTCGGGCAGGCTCACCACGCCGACCGCAATCACATCGGCGCGGGCGTTCGCGGGGATAGTTGCGATATTACCGTCCGTGCGCGCCCAGGTCTGCAAGGGTGCATTCGGCAGCAGCCGCGCGTCTACAATCCCGCCGACCGAAATCCCGACGCCGCTGGCAATCACGCCCAAATCGCCCGTGAGCAGCAGGCGCGTGTCCCCGCGGGCGTACTTGCGTAGCAGTCCCGCCGCGGTGGCGATGTCCGCCGCGCTGCCCTGCCGCACCTCAAGGTCGTCCAGCAGGCGGCTGAAGGACGCGCCGCGTGAGGTCGTGTCGATGTTGCCTGCGCCGAAGCGGAAGCCCTGCACATAGGCGATCACGGCGGGGTTCTGGAACGCCTGCGCCGTCGGGCGACGGATGACCGCCAGCCCTGCGCCGCCCATTCCTGCCGACGGCGAGCCGCCAAACGACAAATCCGCCCACACGGGCAACACTGCTACGCTCAGCAACCAGCACGCTATCCTTCGCATTGGTAGTCCTCCGCCCAAGTGGTTCGCCGCGCGGGGGGATGTTCCTGCTTGCGGTCTGCAAATTTCTCGGCAGTGCGCCGAAATTTGGAGGGCGGAAGCTACGCTTCCGCCCAACGCTGAAGCGAAGCTTCAGCACTCCAAAAATTGAGCGATGAACGCTATCGCTGTTGACCAAGCCAGTGGGTTGCGGGCGCGGGTGGCAGGATCACAGCCGCCGCCTGTGCCCGTGCTGTACGCCGACTTCGTGCTGTTTCGCGGCGCGCAGGTGCAACTCCCGCCCACAACGCTGGTGTGGCACTGGCGTTCGCGTACCACACCTGCCGTCGGGTGGGACCTGCAGGCGCGCCTGCATGTGGTTGGCAGCCCCGCGCAGTTCGACCTCGCCGAGTACCAACGCTGGCGCGCGCTCTTCCCGCAGTGGCGACTGGTCGGGCGGCGGCTGGAACTCTTGCAACTCGCCGATGTCGCCTGCCTGTGGCTCGCAACGGGCGTGGAACTGCTCCCGCGTCTGAAGATTCTGCTCGGTTGGCTCTCCAGAAACCGACCCCAGATGCCAATAATTCTCGCAGGTATCGGGCAGAGCGCCGCGCAGCGACTCCAGCAGTGGATGCATTCCAGGTATCCTTTGGAGTGCCTCACTGAGGCTCAGGCAAATCTACGGGGCAGCCAGCCCGCCGACGGCTACGCACGGCTAATCCGGTGGGCGACGGCGTACCCGCGTGCTATTGTCGCACACAAGTTGTAGGAGGTTGATGATGCAAGAGCAATCGCACCGTATTTTGATGATTTCGGCGGAGGTTGCGCCGTTAGCGAAGGTCGGCGGCTTGGCAGATGTGGCGGGCGCACTGCCCAAAGCCCTGCATGCACTGGGACACGACGCGCGAATCCTCATGCCCGCGTACCCGATGGTGGAAGCGGACACCCGCTGGCAGATGGAACCCCTAACCCAATTTGAGGTCGCCATTCGCCCCGACTGGACGGAGACGGCGACGGTCTCGCAACTGACGCTGCCGTCGGGTGTGCGCGTCTACCTGCTGCGGGTGGGCGACTGGTTCGCGAACGCAACGGAGTCGACGAAACTGTACGCGGTAGACCCGCGTGCCTATGTGGCGTTCTGCCGTGCGACGGTGGAGTGGCTGGCGCGCCATACCGACTGGACGCCGCAGGTGGTTCACTGCAACGATTGGCACACCGCGCTCGTTCCTGTCTACCTGCGTACCTATCGCACGGAGCGCACGGACGCGATGGCGACCGTGTTCACGATTCACAATCTGGCGTATCAGGGCGTGTTCGAGAAAGAGTTTTTCCGTGAGCTGGGGCTGCCCGACTACCTGTTCGACATCGAGGGGCTGGAGTTTTACGGCAAGGTGAACTTGATGAAGGGCGCGCTGCTCTATAGCGACCGAGTGAACACGGTCAGCCCGACCTACGCCGCCGAGATTCAGACGCCCGAATACGGCGAGCGGCTGGAGGGGCTGCTGCGCCGCCTCGCAGACGAACGCCGCCTATCGGGCATCCTCAACGGCATCGACTACGACGAATGGAACCCCGAAACCGACCCGCACATCCCCGCGCACTATTCGGCGACGAACCTGCAGGGCAAAGCAATCTGCAAAGCGGAGTTGCAGCGCGCCTGTGGCTGGCAATCCGACCCCAGCAAAGCGGTGATTGGGTTGGTCTCGCGTCTGACCGACCAGAAGGGGCTGGACCTCATCAAGTCGCTCGGCGCGAAACTGCTGCAGTTGCCCATCCAGTTCGTGCTGTTGGGCACGGGCGACCCCGCCTACGAACGGTTCTTCCGCTCGTGGCACAAGCGGCATCGCGCGATTGTGCATGCGACCATCGGTTTCGACAATGTGTGGGCGCACCGAATCTACGCGGGCGCGGACATGTTTTTGATGCCGTCGCGGTTCGAACCCTGCGGGCTGGGGCAGATGATTAGCCTGCGGTATGGAACAATCCCCATAGTGCGACAGACAGGCGGATTAGCGGACAGCATCGCGCCGTATGACGCCGCGCGCGGGGCAGGAAACGGCTTCGTGTTCCGCGAATATAAGCCGGGTGCGCTGTATGACGCTGTGCGTCAGGCGGTGGAGGCGTTCCAAGACGCCGAAGCGTGGCGGGCGTTGGTCGCGCGCGTGATGCAGCAGGACTGGTCGTGGAGCCGCTCGGCGGGCGCGTATGCCGCGCTCTACGCAGAAGCGTTAGAGTCGCGCGCAGGGCGTGCGACCGCCTATTCGCGCTGAGTGTCGCCGTCCAGGCGCGCCCGCGGCCCCTGGAGGAACGCATGAGAACGCATGAACTGGACGGTCGTGCCCCGCATCACGGGCGGGCTGGGCTGTATGATTGTGCTGATCCTGGGTATCGCAGCGGGTGTGGAGCCGCTGCTCTGCACCCTGCGCGGGCTAATCGGCGGCATGGTCGGCTGGATTGCGGGCGCGCTCTGGGCAGCGGTGATGAGTCAGTTGATGCCCGCCGATACGCCCCCCGAACGCGCAACGACCGTCCAATCCAACGCGCCGCCTGCCGAAACGCCCAGCAACGACTCGTCCGATCAGGAGGCAAACGCTGCGTGAGCGGTTTGTTTGCCCTCACCCCCTGTGTCCCCCTCTCCCGCAGGGCGGGCGAGGGGGAACTGCAGGGCGCGCTGCCGTGCGCCCCTACATTCCTCTTCCACGCGGGGAAGGGCGCACTGCCGTGCGCCCCTACGCCCCTCGCCCACGCGGGGGAGGGCGCGCCGCCGTGCGCCCCTACATTCCTCTCTCACGCCTTGGGAGAGGGGCTGGGGGTGAGGGCAATACGGAGAGGGATACTGTCTAATATCTATCGTGCGTTCAGCGTTCGTGAATTGCCCCCCTCCTTAAGGTTCCCCCCGCTTCGCGAGGGGAACCGAAGAGGTGCGGTTTGGCTCCCCCTGCTTCGCGAGGGGAACCGAAGGGGCGCGGTTCCCCCTGCTCGCAGGGGGAACCTTAAGGAGGGGGTTCTCGCTTATCCGTGCCTTCACAAACTTTGGCTCAGCGATTGGTATCACACCAGCGGAGGGAGGTACTCGCTATCATGATGGATGCATTCCAGATTCAGGAGGCGTGGAAACAGTTCAAGGTGTACGGCGACCCGCAGGCGCGCGAGCAGTTGATTCGCCAGTACGCGCACTTGGTCAAGCTGACCGTCGCCCGTGTCGTGCCGTATCCCCCCAACGGCATGGAGTGGGAAGACCTCTACAGCTACGGCGTGATGGGGCTGATACGCGCAGTGGACATGTTCGACCCCACGCGCAATGTGAAGTTTGAGACCTACGCGATTGCGCTCATTCGCGGCGCGGTGCTAGAGGCGCTGCGCTCGGAGGACTGGGTGCCTCGTTCCGCGCGGGACAAACTGCGCCAGCTGGAGCGTGTGTGGGTGCGACTGGAGGCGAGCCTCGGACGCCCACCCACCGACGAGGAAGCCGCCGAAGCGCTCGGCGTCTCCGTCCACGACTACCGCCAACTGCTCATCGACTACGCCCGCACAAACACCGTCTCGCTGGAAGCGTGCCTGATTAACGGCGATGACGAGGAGAACAATAACCTGCTGGAGACGCTCGCCGACGCCGAAGACCCCTACGAAGAGCTGCTGGAACGCGAGCAGACCCGCGCACTCACGCACGCCATCGAGAACCTCGCCGAGCGCGAGCGACAGGTCATCCAGCTCTACTACTATGAGGGACTGACCTTCAAGGAGATCGGGCAGGTGATGAACATCTCCGAGTCGCGCGTGTATCAAATTCATACCCGCGCGCTGGCGCGCTTGCGCGAGCAGCTGTGCGGCTCGGTCGTAGACCCCGACGCCCACGAATAGCAAAAAACGCCCCCGTGTGTGGAATAACCCCTCCGCGAGGGAAGCATGCAAACCTGCAAGCCGTTCGTGGGGACGCTGTGCAGTCTGACGCGACCGTTCGTGGCGGTGTTCGTGCTGCAACTGATTGCGCTGCGCTGGGGCATGGGCATTTCGCTCACGCCCGCACTTTATCTGCAAGCGCTGGCGATTGCGCTGGGCATCGTAGGCATAATCGGCGCGCTGCTCTATCGAGTCAACTGCCGCGCCTATGACGCTGCCAAACTCCAGCACACACGCCTGCTGCGCCTGCAGCACGCGATTGAATCCGCGCCCGCCGCCGTGTTCATCACCGACCCCGAGCAGCGCATCGTGTATGTGAACCCCGCCTTCACGGAACTCACAGGCTATACCCCCGACGAAGCCATCGGGCAGCGACCCAGCATCCTCAAAAGCGGACTGATGCCCGAAGCGTTTTATGCAGAGCTGTTCGCCGCGCTACAACGGGGCGAGCGATTCCGCGGCAGAGTGCTGAACCGCAAAAAGGGCGTCGCGATGAAGACCGCCGACAACGGCGTGGAATTCAGCCCCCAAACGCACTACTGGGCAGAGACGGTGATTGCGCCCATTCACGATGACTCGGGCGCGCTGTTGGGCTATCTCAGCATCCAGACCGACATCACGGAGCAGGTGCTGCGCGAGCAGGCGGAGGCGCGTCGGCGGGAGCTGCACGCGCTGCTGACGCAACTCGCGTTGACGCTGCAGTTAGACGCGCCGCTGGGCGAACGCCTGCCCCACCTGCTGGACGCGCTGATTCAACGCGGCGTGCTGGGCGCAGGCAGTACTCTGGCGTTCTGGGAGCGCGACGACGAAACGCTTCGCCTACATTCGGCTGCGGGCGCACTGCACAGCTACTTCCAGCAGGGCTGGCGCACGCTTACCGCCAGCGAATGGGACTATACGACGCCGCACCCGATGCAACTCTCGATTCAGGGACGCACGCTCAACGCCGTCGCTGTGCCCGTGCGCTGGATGAACCAGTCGCTGGGGCTGATGATACTTGTGTGCGAACGCTGTCGGCTCGATCGAACGGGCTTAGACTCTGCCCTGCGCGAGTTCCTCACGGATCTCGGCGAGCTGGTCGCGATGGCGCTCATGCGCGAACGCTCGCGCCAAGCGCTACTCAACGCCAAAGCCGAAGCGGAACGACTCGCCCAAGCGCGCACCGAGTTCCTCGCCAACATGAGCCACGAAATCCGCACCCCCATGAACGGCGTGCTGGGCATGCTGAACCTGCTCAAGGACACCCCGCTCACCGACGAGCAGCGCGATCTGCTCCAGACCGCCGAAACCAGCGCGCAGCACCTGCTGGAGATTCTGAACGACATCCTGAACCTCGCCAAAATCGAGGCAGGGCAGATGAAGCTGGAGCGCACGCCGACTGACCTGAAGCGTCTGGTGCGCGAGACCTGCGAAATGGTGCGCCCACAAGCGCGGCTCAAGGGCATCCTGCTGCGCGAGGAGTTGCCCACTGACGAACTCTACGCGCTGGCAGACCCGACGCGCCTGCGCCAAATCCTGCTGAACCTGCTCAGCAACGCCGTCAAGTTCACCGAGCGTGGCGAGGTGATCGCCCGCCTCATCCAGCGAGAGGCGTCTGCAGACAACGAACACGCCTTGCGCTTCGAAGTGCAAGACACGGGCATCGGCATCCCCCCAGAGAAGCAGCAGCAGATCTTCGAGCCGTTCCGTCAGGCGGACGGCTCCACCACGCGCAAGTACGGCGGCACAGGGCTGGGGCTGGCGATTAGCAAGAAACTCGTGGAGCTAATGGGTGGGCGGATGGGCGTCGTCAGCCAAGTAGGCGAAGGCTCCACCTTCTGGTTCGAGGTCAGCCTGCCCGCCTGCGACGCGCCCGCGCATGTGCGCCTGGAGCAGCAACTCCGCGCCGCCGAGCAGACGCCGCTCATGGGGCTGCGCGTACTGGTCGCTGAAGACAACTTCGTCAACCAGAAGGTCATCCGTCGCACGCTGGAGAAGTGGGGCATCGAAGCGCAGATTGCCAACAACGGACGCGAGGCGCTGGAGTGGCTCTCGCGCGAGCCGTTCCATCTGGTGCTGATGGACTGCCAGATGCCCGAAATGGACGGCTACGAGGCGACGCGCCGTATCCGCGCCTACGAGCAACCGCGCGGACTGCACATGCCCATCATCGCGCTGACCGCCAATGCGCTGGAAGGCGACCGCGAGAAGTGCCTCGAATGCGGGATGGACGACTACCTCACCAAGCCTGTCAATCCCGACCTGCTGTGGGAGAAACTGGTGCGGTGGGGCATGCCGCGGCTTGAGCAGACGGCGCAGGCGGCGTGAAGTCGCCCCAAAGCAAATCCATGTCGCCCCAGCAGTAGTCTGCGCACGCGACCGTCGGCTATACTTAACTCCGTTATGTGTGGCATCCACCTCGCACTGGGGCAGCCGACGCAGACCCCTGTGCTGCACGACCCGCGCGAGACGCGCCTGCGCAATGTGCGCCAACTGACCTTCGGCGGCGAGAACGCCGAAGCCTATTTCTCCTTCGACGGCAAAAAGCTCATCTTTCAAAGCACGCGCCCGCCGTTCACGGCAGACCAGATGTTCACCATGAATACCGACGGCACGGATGTGCGCCTGGTCTCGACGGGCAAGGGGCGCTGCACTTGCGGCTTTTGGTCGCCCGACGGCAAGAAGATACTCTACAGCTCCACCGACTGGTACAGCGCAGAGCCGCCGCCCCCGCCCGACCGCTCGCAAGGGTATGTGTGGGGGCTGTTCCCGTATCGCCTCTACATGGCGAACGCGGACGGCTCCGAGCGCGTTGCGCTCACCGACGACGACGCCTACAACGCTGAAGGCTCGTTCCACCCGCGCGGCGACCGCGTGCTGTTCACGACCACCCGCTGGGGCAACATCGACCTTGCCGAGTTGAACCTGCGCACCAAGCGCATCCGACGCCTGACCACCGAAATCGGCTACAATGGCGGGGCGTTCTACTCGTGGGACGGACGCTACATCGTCTACCGCGCCTACCACCCGAAAACCGACGAGGACATCAAAGAGTTCCAAGACCTGCTGCGCAAGCGGCTGGTACGCCCCAGCCAGTTGGAACTGTGGGTGATGACTGCCGACGGCAAACGCAAATGGCAAGTGAGTCGGCTGGGCGGGGCGAACTTCGCGCCCTTTATGAAGCCTGGCAATCGCCAGATTATCTTCTCCAGCAATCACCACGACCCGCGCGGACGCGAGTTCGACCTGTTCCTGATTAACCTCGACGGCACGGGCGTGCAGCAGATTACCTACACGGGCGATTTCGACGGCTTCCCGATGTTCTCGCGCGATGGCAAGCAACTCGTGTGGGCGTCGAACCGCACCGCCAAAACGCGCGGCGAGACGAATGTGTATATCGCAGACTGGGTGGACTCGTAGTCATGGTGCTGTGCAGCTGCGCGTGTAGGCGATAAAGTCGTCCAGCACCGCTTCGGCGCGCCCCGATTCGATGGCGCGTTGCGCCAGCAGCACGCCGTCGCGGATGTCGTCCACGCGCCCAGCGACCCACAGCGCGACGCCCGCGCTGGGCAGAATCGCCTGCATGCGGCGTTCGTCGTCGCCTGTGATGGCGGCGCGCAGGATCTGCGCATTCTCCTGCGGGGTATCGCCAGGAATTAGCGCGTCTGCGGGCGCAGGCTTCAGCCCCAAATCCTGCGGCGTAAACTCAAAGGTTTCTACCGCGCCGTCGGGCTTGAGGTGCGCGGCGACCGTCACGCCGATTGGCGACACCTCGTCCAGCCCGTCCATCCCATGCACGACCAAAGCGCGTTCCGTGCCCAGTTGCGCCAGCGCCTCGGCGATGAGCGTCAGCCACTCCCAGCTGAACACGCCCAGCAGTTGCTTGCGGGCGTTGGCGGGGTTGGTCAGCGGTCCCAGCAGGTTGAACACTGTGCGCACGCCGAGTTCGCGGCGCACAGGGGCGACATGGCGCATCGCAGGGTGGTGCAATGGCGCGAACATAAACCCGACGCCGACCTGCTCGATGCCCTGCGCGGTTTGTTCAGGCGTAAGGTTCAGGTTCACGCCCAACGCTTCCAGCACATCCGCGCTGCCGCATTTGCTGCTGACGGCGCGATTGCCGTGCTTGGCGACGGGTACGCCCGCCGCCGCGACCACGAACGCCGTCGCCGTCGAGAGGTTCCAAGTCTTCAGCGTGTCGCCGCCCGTGCCGCAGGTGTCCAGTAGGTCAGGGTTATCGATGGGAACCTTCACCGAGTGGGCGCGCATGGCGCGGGCGAAGCCGACCAGCTCCTGCAGCGTTTCCCCGCGCGTGCGCATGGTCATCAGCGCGCCCGCGATTTGCACAGGCGTCAGCGCGCCCTGCATCATGGCGTCCATCAGCGTCTCCGCCTGCGCCGCGTCTAAGTCGTCTCCTTCCAACACTCGCCGCAATAGGCTGGCAAGTTCCATGCGGTAAATATACCCGTTTTCGTGGAAGTGTCGATGCCCCCCGCAAATTCACCGAAATTTCCCCGAATTTGCCTCCAAGCGGCAGGAATCGGGGCGCAAATTGGTGTATAATTAGGGTGCGTTGAAGCGTTTCAAGCCAACGCGAAGGAGGTTCAAGCAATGAAGCGTACACTGTTCGCTTTGGGCATTCTGGTGGGCGTGCTGACGATAGCGACCGCCCCTGCGCAGATAGTGTATTCGTTCGAGACTGAAGACCTGCACGGCTTCGCGAACAACAGTGACCCAATTACGGGCTGGCTCGTGTTTCGGGAGCCATCGATTGGCGTGACACATGGCAACTACTCGATGGGCTTCCACTGGCCCGACGGCGTCAGCGGCTTCCGATGGATATCCGGTAATGGCGTGCGCGAAGAACTGCTACCGTACCTGGAAATCAGCAAGAAACTGCTGATGGATGTCACAGCGGATGCCAATGTGCCGTGGACGAATATGATTGTCTCGCTGAACGATGAGGCAATAGGCTGGCGGCAGACAGGCTTCCCCGTGGGGCTCCCGCGCGAGCCAGGCACGCGTACCGTGCTACTAGACTTGGAGTCCCTTGATCTACCCAACGCTGAATACACCGGATGGTTCCAAATTAACTTCGGGCTGAACGCAGGCGCAACGCACCGACTCTACTTTGACAATATGCGCCTGTACCGCACGGCGTGCGAAATGATGGCGATGGACTTCGAGACGCCTGGAGAGCTGTACGGCTTCGCGCCTGACCCAGACGACACGGGGGTCTCGGTTACCTGGAACAACGGCAAGATGCGCATCGCTTCGACAGGCGGGTTCCACTGGATTTTCAACGGAACCGTGCCTGGGCTGGCAGCAATGGTGCGTCGCGGCGACCTCGTGGTGATGGATGTCACGGTTGTTTCCCCAGCTCCGTGGGCGAACATGATCCTTGCCATTAACAGCTCCGCAGGTTGGGGGCAAGGGAGCTATGTCGCCGACATCACCTTTGGTGGCAGCGGGTTCACGCGTACCCTTGCGCTGGACTATCGCGATGCAACTGTCCCAGCCGACGATAATGATTACTGCCTGCTGAACCTCGGCATCAACTCGGGCGTACCAGTGACCCTCGATATCGACAACATCCGCATCTACCGCAAGGCGGTGGAGGGCGATGTGAACTGCGACGGCTGCGTGGACGACGCCGACCTGCTGAGCGTGCTGTTCGAGTTCGGCAGCACGGACATCACCCCCGCCGATGTGAACGGCGACCGCGTGGTGGACGACGCCGACCTGCTGACCGTGCTGTTCAACTTCGGTACAGGCTGCTAACTTCTCCTCACCTCCCAGCCCCCTCCTCGCCCGTGAGAGGGCGAGGAGGGATATGCGAATAATTGTTGCGTTGGTTTCTCGACAGCTCCCTTTTATACCAATCGCTGCACCAGACTTTGCAAAAACGGCGAGTAGATCGAATCCCCCCACTCCCGTGCCCTCTCCCCCCTTACGAAGGGGGGAGAGGGTCAGGGTGAGGGGGGATTCGAGACCCGCCGCATTTATAAACTTTGCTCAGGCGATTGGTACTATACCAATCGCCCGTCCAAAGTTCACTATTTGCCCCCCCCTCCTTTAGGTTCCCCCCGCTTCGCGAGGGGAACCGAGCTGCGCGCCCACACGGTTCCCCCTGCCTGCAGGAGGTCTTCAGTCGTACTTGTTATCGTAGACCCTGCTCGTGCGATTGGTATCATGCCGCGTCAATCGGCACCACCACCACATCCCGCGCGCGCCACGGGGGCATCGGCGGCTTGGGTGGCTCGCCGTCGCCGTACTGCCATATCGCCCAGATGACCGCCGTGTCCTTCGGGCGCGTGCTGGGGAACGGCGTGTGCCCGTCGGTCAGCACAATCACCGCCTCAGGCTTCGGCTTCAGCGCCAGCGCGGCGTTCAGCCCCGCGACCATATCCGTGCCCCCGCCTCCGCGCAGACCCTGACGCACCTTGAGCCAGTCCGAGCCGCTAAAGACGCGAATCGCCTCATACGGCACGGCGTCGCAGGGGATAATCGTGACGGGGATGCGCAACGCCTCCAGCACGGCGCGCACTTCCGCGAGCGATTGCATAAGCTCGCGGTCGCTGATTGACCCCGAAGTGTCCACCACGCACGCCATGCGCGGCTTGTATTCGCCCTGCAGCGCGGGCAGGTAAATCGGGTGATACACCGCACTGCGGCGGTGCGGGCGACGGTAGCTGTAGTCCAGTCGGTGTCCCAGCCCTTCGCTGATGACCCCGCGCAGGATGCGTTTGAGCTGCTCGCGCCAGTTCACCTTTGGCTTGAGAATCGCCTCTGCCCAGCGTAGCCAGCCTGCGGGCGCTGTGCCGCGCTCTTTTTGATGTTCCACGATGCGCCGTGCGACCTCCTCTTGCAGGGCTTGGCGGTCGAAGTCGCTGAGGGCGTTCGTGCTGGGGTCGTCGGCGTGCAGTTCCCACGGGCGCGCCTGCCTATGCACCCCGCTGCCCTCGTCCCACACACCCTCGCCCAGACTCGGTTCCCCCTGCGGGCAGGGGGAACCTGCAGGAGGGGGTTGCTGCTGCCCGCCTGCCTGCGACTGCTGCTGCCCGCCCGCTTGGGACTGCTGTTGCTGCCCGCCTGCTGGCGATTGTTGCTGACCCCCTGCCTGGGCTTGCTCTCGCGCCCGCTCCACCAGACGCTGATAGTACCACTCCGCAATCTCGCCGTCGGGTAGATTGTACCGACGCGGCAGCACAGCGAGCGGCTCGCCCCCCAGCGATGGGTACGCCATCCCCTCAGGCAGGTAGTCGTTGATCTCCATGTCCGCCGCAAGGTTCCACAAACGCGCATCGGCGTGGAGCGCCTGCGCACGCGCCTCGTGTTCCCGCAGCCAGTGCGCCACCTCGTGATACCACACCTGCGCCAACTGACGCACCAGCGCGTGGCGGTCTTGCCCGCACGCCTCGTACAAGCGGGCGACCCACTGCGGGTTGAAGTAGACGCGCCCGTAGCGGTCAATCGCGGCAGGGGCGGGCAGCGCGTCGCTTAGGTGCAACGGCGCAGCGTACAGCGCAGGCGCGAACCACCCGACGCACTCCGCCGCGTGCACCCGCGCCGCCCGCACCAACTCCTCAATCGGCAACTCGTGCTGTGTCGTCATCGTTGCGTCTCCCTGTGAACTGTGAAGCACGGTTAGTCCCTGCCTGACCGCTTCGCTTGAATTCGCTGGATAGCGTTTTGTGCGGCTTGTCGAACATACGCTGACATGTCTTGCAGTCGTTCTGTAAGTGCAGGCACGGCTTGGGGGTCGCCGAGTTTGCCCAACGCCTCCGCTGCCGCACGGCGAACAACCCAATTGCTATCCCCCAGTGCTCGGATGAGCGCGGGCACGGCTTGGGGGTCGCCGATTGCGCCCAACGCCTCCGCTGCCGCACGGCGAACAACCCAATCGCTATCCCCCAGTGCTCGGATGAGCGCGGGCACGGCTTGGGGGTCGCCAAGTTTGCCCAACGCCTCTGCTGCCGCACGGCGAACAGCCCAATCGCTAACCCCCAGTGCTCGGATGAGCGCGGGCACGGCTTGGGGGTCGCCGATTGCGCCCAACGCCTCCGCTGACGCACGGCGAACAGCATCCCAATCATCCCGCAGTGCTTTTATGAGCGCGGGCACGGCAGGAGTGCCTATCTTCACCAACGCCTCCGCTGCCGCACGGCGAACAGCATCCCAATCATCCCCCAGTGCTTTTATGAGCGCGGGCACGGCTTGTGGGTCGCCGAGTTTGCCCAACGCCTCCGCCGCCGCCCAGCGAATCTCCCAACCGCCATCCCCCAGCGCTTGGATGAGCGCGGGCACGGCTTGGGGGTCGCCAAGTTTGCCCAACGCCTCCGCTGCCGCACGGCGAACAACCCAATTGCTATCCCCCAGTGCCTTTATGAGCGCGGGCACGGCTTGGGGGTCGCCGATTGCGCCCAACGCCCACGATGCCGCACAGCGAACAGCACAGTCGCTATCCCCTAGTGCTTGAATAAGCGCGGGCACGGCTTGTGGGTCGCCGAGTTTGCCCAACGCCTCCGCTGCCGCACGGCGAATATCCCGATCGCTATCCCCCAGTGCTTGGATGAGCGCGGGCACGGCTTGGGGGTCGCCGATTGCGCCCAACGCCTCCGCTGCCGCACGGCGAACATTCTCACTCCACCAATCCCCCAGAGCTTTTATGAGCGCGGGCACGGCAGGAGTGCCTATCTTCACCAACGCCTCCGCTGCCGCAGCGCGAACAGCATCCCAATCATCCCCCAGTGCTTGAATAAGCGCGGGCACGGCGGGTGCGCCCAACCCCACCACGACCTCGCGCACCTGTGGGCAGGTCAGGGCACGGATTAGTACGCCCCACGCGCCTTGCGCGGCAACCTGCGCAACCGCTTGTGGCAAATCAAGCATAGGGTGTCCGAGCGTCTGCAGCGCGTCGCGTGCGGCGTCTTCGCCTGCGTGCGCCCACACGCTGAGCGCGGGCACGGCTTGAGGGTCGCCGAGATCGCCCAACGCTTCCGCTGCCGCACGGCGAACCCAGAACTCGTCATCCCCCAGCGCTTGGACGAGCGCGGGGATGGCAGGCGCACCCGCCGCACCAAACGCCTCCACAAGACGCCGCTTCAAGTCGATGTCGTCGTGGAACGCTTCGGGGAACTCTTCGTGCAGGTAGTGGGTGCAGGCTGCCATACGCGCGAACACGGGACCGAGCAGCTCCTCACAGGGGTTGTAGGCGACCTCGTATTCGCCCCAGCCTGTGAAGCGCAGGCGCACGGGGTGCTTTTGCCCCCCGCGCAGGGGACTTCAATCTCAATCTCTACGCCTTGCCAAGCCATCGTGTGTTACCTCCATCCCGAAATGTGTTTACTGTCCGCTCTCACTTGGCAACGAACGGCAGTCCTTTGGGGAAATCTTTGAGCGGATGAAACTCTCCTTGCAACAGGCGCAGGTTCAAAGCGACTGCAGGCTTGCCCCCGAACGGCAAGCGCGTCTCGATGCGGTAGATTCGTCTGTTGCGCGTGGGGGGCGACGCCAACGATAGTCCCTCGGCGGTTAGGCGATGCACCATGCGGACGGAGACGCCCAAAAACCGCGCCGCCTCGATTGCCGACAGGTAGGTTCGGCTGGCGTAATCGCGCGCTTCCATAACCTCACTCCTCGCTTCAACGACTAACACCAATCGCGCGTTCAGGGTTCATCGCCCCCCTCCTGCAGGTCTGATAAGTGCCTTTGCGTAGAGATTTAAACATCGCCCCCACCCCAACCCTCCCCGCGGGCGGGGAGGGAGTCGCGGCTCCTCCCCCGTCCACGGGGGAGGTTGGGAGGGGGGCATGTTGAAAAACCA
>Ga0272449_1001998_pt1 | contig 19718 bp, 18 predicted proteins | sample YNPCB0241_FD_198679 | JGI IMG/M metagenome (GOLD analysis project Ga0272449, IMG submission 198679) | Hot spring sediment microbial communities from Yellowstone National Park, WY, United States - YNP-CB-024-1 | ecosystem: Environmental > Aquatic > Thermal springs > Hot (42-90C) > Sediment... | reverse complement strand
ACGAGGGCACAATAGGTAGCAGATACGCCTCGTGCGACGAGATAGGGACCCCCCTCGCGGTTACTATAGACGAGAAGACGCCCGTCGACGGCACCGTGACCATCCGCGACCGCGACACCAAGAGGCAAGTCAGGGTGGGGATAGACGAGGTGGCGGCTTTCGTGGACATGGTCAAGCGAGGAGCCAGCTTCTCAGAGGCGGCGGAGGCCTTGAAGGCGGTGCCGGTATAATAATTTTTTAACAGGTCCTCATGTGGTGCCATGAGTGAGGGCAAAGACGTGGAGAGGGGCAGGAAGTTGCTCATTCCACCGTTCCTCTCGCCACAGCAGGAGAAGAAGGAGCAGAGGAGGGGGGAGCGCAGGGCCAGGTTGCGTTCTGCCGAGGGCGTAGAGGAGGGCGTGGCGAGGCTTGCGCCGGACGTCTATGAGGCTTTGGATAAGCCGGCTGAGGTGGAGATTGTGGCTCCCGGCGGGTCTTCGCATGAGAAGAAGAAGACTTTTAGGGCTGTGCTAGACGAGAAGGTGCCAGGCGGCGAGGTGCACGTATCTGCGGAGGACCTCAGGGCGTTGGGGGTGGCTGAGAACACCGTGGTGACCGTTAGAAAGAGATGAGCGCAGTCCTTAGGGGGCTCGCCGCGGTTGTAGAAGACGTAGAGCTCGCCAGGGGGCTCTACAGAGAGGGGTTCTACGGTCGGTTTCTTGGTTACGACAAGGTGAGGCGGGAGGATGTGGATAAGGTCAACGCGCCGCTGATTTTGGCGCTCTATGAGGCGTTGTATCTTTCTGAGAGGGGTAGGTTGAAGATTGTGGATGAAGGCGGCGTGGAGGTGCCGCCGCGGCGGCTTGCGGAGCTCGGCAGAGAGAAGATTAGGAACTTCGACGAGATCTACAAGATCTACAGATACTTCCGGGACCTGGGCTACGTGGTCAAGAGCGGGCTTAAATTCGGCGCCTTGTTCTCAGTCTACGAGAAGGGCCCGGGGATAGACCACGCCCCCATGGTGGTTGTGTTTCTAGAACCCGACAAGGGCATCTCAGCCACAGACATCACACGTGGCGGGAGGCTGGGCCACAGCGTTAAGAAGACCTTCACCCTGGCCACGGTGTTGAGACAGACAGGCGAGGTGGTGCTCCTCGGCTTCTCCTGGGCCAAGCTTTAAAAATAGAAGTCGAGACAGCTTCATGGCAACGGCAAGCAGGGCATCCCTACAAGAAGAAATCTACCTAAGATCGCTCACCGGTTACTTGGTGGGGCAGAACCTGTTGGAGGGCTACAAGAAGGTGGCTGTGATCACGTATCCAGACAGGATATGCAGCGCCATGGCCGCCGCGCTTATGACGTCTTACATCTCCAAGGGCAACTACCGAGACGGTGCAGGCGCCGTGTTTACATACGAGGAGGGCAAAGAGGCCGAAATAGCCCGGAAAGTTATGGAATACGGCGCCGACATGGTCTACATCTCGTTCGGCGGCGAGCAGAAGATGAGCTACGTCGCCGAGATCGCTAAGAAGACGATTGCGGCGCTCGCGCAGGCCGGCTACAAAGGCGCCCTAGGCATCCACGTAAGGGTCTGGCTCGCCACTAAGCAACTCTCCAACGTCCTCGCCGATGAGGCGCTGGCGAAGTACCTCGCCTCCCTGCCCGAGATAAGGCTGTTCACCGCCGACGTGCCAAACAGGAAGTTCCTATTCCACAAGGTGAAGATAGAGGGCAACGCCGCCAAGCCAGAAAAATACAAGGAGGTGGAGATAACGGCGGAGCACGCAAAACTGCTGTCGATTTCGCTACCGCCCCCGGAGTAATCAGTCTATTTTCAGCTCGGCCACTCCGTACTCTCCCGCCTTTGTCACCACTATCTGAAGCACTCCGTCTCTGTAGACGGCTCTTGCGCTGTCTACCCTGAGCCTAAACGGCACCTCTATCTTCCGCAGGACGGGGAAGTTCGAGATCCGCTCTCTCCTCAGCGGCTTCCCAGCCGCCTCGGCCTGGACAGGCGCCGCGGAGATCTCGATAGATCTGTCGTACACCCTTACCCTGATGTTCTCCTTCTTCATCCCCGGCATGTCTATGTATACGACCAAGTTCTCCCCCACGTCGTATATATCCACGTCTGGTTGCCTCTCCACCTTGCCCGTATTCGCGTCGTATAGCTCCTTCAAACCCTCCTCGATTTTCTTTACCGGTTCCATGCATTTCAAGAGCCTCTGCTTAAAATCGAAGGGACTGTAATACCTAAATAGTTGGTCATCATCACGCAATCCGCCGCGCTGGGGGTAGACAGCACCTGATCTACGGCTCCGGCACGTTGAAGGCCGTGTGTTATGCTGGTGATGGGTTACGCGGTGGTTTGAGGCGTTGTGCCGTTTGTTTAGGGCTGGCAAAACCCTGGTAAAAATTGTGTAGTGGGGTTATTTTGGCTGTACGACCCCTATCACCTCGCCGTACATGTTTATAGGGAAGGAGCGGCCGCACTTGGGGCAGTTGATGCTGAAGCCTATGTTGTACCAGCTCTCGCCTATCTCCACCTCGAACTTGTGTTTGCAGTAGGGACAAGTCGCCCGCACTTTCAGCGTCTTTTCAAGCTCGCCGCCGGAGTATTCCCAATCTTCGGGAAATTCTTGGGCCACCACCATGAGACCCCCCGTTAATGCTAATATATATTTTTTATCCTTGGCCTCTGTGGAGTTCTTCGAGGTTGTAGAGAGGAGGCGGTCGATAAGGCGGTTTAAGAGAGTGAAGATCCCAGAGGAAGACGTGAGGAGGATAATGGAGGCGGGCAGGGCCGCGCCGACAGACGCCACGTTGCATCTTTGGTCCGCGGTGCGCGTCGTGGACGAGGGCAAGAAGGCTGAGATAGCCAGGCTGATAGGGCAGCCACACGTGGAGGAGGGGTCGGACTTCTTTGTCTTTCTTGCGGATCTCTACAGGTTGAGGGAGTTGCTGAGGTTTAGGGGTAGGGATCTGGCCGAGGATCGGCTTGCCCTCTTTGTCTTCGCGGCTGTAGACGCCGCCTTAGCCGCCGAGAACATGGCCCTTGCAGCAACTGCGCTGGGGTACGGCAGTTGTTTCATAGGGGCTGTGCAAAACGCGGCTGGGGAGATCGTGAAGTTGCTTGGGTTGCCGCCTCTGACTTATCCGCTTTTCGGCTTAGTCGTGGGTGTGCCTGATGAAGACCCGCCGCTACGGCCGCGTCTACCGCTTGAGATGTTGTTCCACATAGATACGTACAAGCGGTATACCGATGCCGAGCTGGACCACGCCTTTAGGATCATGGCGAAGGTCACGAGGTCGGGGGATTGGTTGAGGCTTCTGGAGAGATACGCTGGGAGAGGGGGCTACTTCGAGGCGCGTGGCGGGGAGATGCGGAGGCTGTTGAGGGAGCTAGAGTTTTTATAATTGCGAGATTGGTGTGGCATGGCAACTATCAGAGGGGTGGTGGTGTCTAAGCAGCTGGTCTACGACCCGACAGGCGCCCGCTATGTAAAGATAGACATAGTCGAGGAGAGGGAGTTGCCCGGTCCGGTTGCGGCTTTTTCCGCGCAGGACGAACAGGCGGCGCAGCTGATGCGCGAGGTTATGCCGTTGGTTAGCCAAATCGTCAGGTCTCTGCCGTTTGGGGGCGGCAAAATAGCGGTGCCCCGCATTACGCTTTGGCTCACCGACGAGGAGGTGGAGGTCTTCGGCGACGTGGACGTGGGCGACACGGTGGTCATATACGTTGAGAACAACGAAATTAAACTAAAGCCGGAAAGTTAAAAAAGGGGTGCTGGGGCCGTCTCGTGATTTCAGACGCCTATAGGCTGAAGTACACCTTCGGCGTTGATTTTGGGACGAGTTATGTGAAATACGGCCCGATCGCTCTTAACGAGCCTAGGGTTGCGCAGACTAGGGGCCTTTTCCTGAGGGATCTGCCCGAAAGCGTGAAGATGAGGATCCCGCCTGAGGTCCTCTCCCGCGGCCTTGTAGTTGGCGACGAGGAGGTGCGGAGGTACCTCTCCAGCGTGAGAGACGTCCAGCGGAACCTGAAATACCCGCTTAAAGACGGCATAGCTAGGAGAGACGACGAAGATGCCTGGAGGGTGCTGAAGGAGCTTGCTAGGTACACCCTGGCGCAGTTCCCAGTTTCCGACCCTGAGTTCAGGGGGTGGCTTGTCTCTATCGCCCTATCGGCCTTGGCGCCCGACTACATGTATAAGGCCTTCTTCGACATATATACAGAGCTCGCCGGCGAGCACAGGTTACACGCCGTCACGATACTGCCTCAGCCCTTGGCTGTGGCCATCGCGGAGAACGCGGTGAACTGCATAATTGTGGAGGGGGGCCACGGCAACATCCAGATAGCGCCCATAAGCTTCGCCCTTATAAGGGAGGGCCTTGTGGCGCTGAACAGAGGCGGGGCGGAGGCTAACGCCATCACGCGGGAGATCCTGAAGGACATCGGCTACAGCGACATCGCTAGGGAGGAGTACGCCGTTGAGGTGGTGAAGAGGGCCGTGGGTCTTGTGCCGAGGAACCTAAAGGAGGCGATTAAGGCGGCTAAGGCGAACCCGGACAGATTCGTGGCCAAGGTGCGCCTCTCGCCTGTGGTGGAGGTGGAGATTCCCAGGGAGTACGCCTGGACCAGGTTCTTGATTGGGGAGATAGTTTTCGACCCAAACCACGAGGAGATCAAGAGCTACATCGAGCAGTCTCGCCTCCACATTGAAAACGCCGTGATTGGAGACGTCACTTTATACGGCGAGATGGACGTGGCGACTGCGATAATAACCTCGCTGAGAAGCGTCTCAGTGGAGATACAAGACCGCGTGGCGTCGCAGATAATACTCAGCGGAGGCGCCTTCAGCTGGCGGGTGCCGCCGGGCCTAGAAGACGTGGCTGTAGACAGCGTGGGCCGTATGAAGATGGCTCTTGAGGAGAGGAACCCGGTCTTGGCGTCTAGGGTAAACGTCCGCCTAGTGGCGGAGCCTCAGTACTCGGTGTGGAGGGGGGCCGTTATATACGGCTACGCCCTGCCGCTGACGCTGGAGTGGTCGGACTCCACGAAGGAGGGCTGGTACTTCGTAGGGGGCCGGTGACGTGGATTTCGTAAAGTTGCTTCTTGTTAGGTATTTTTCCGAGACTCTCGGCATGAGATACGTGGGCGAGAGCGGCGGCGTCGTGTGGTTTGAGGAGGGTCTCAACAGGGTGGCGGTGTTGCCGTACTTCGCCGAGGTCTACGAGGAGGCGGAGGTCTATAAACGCGTCGGCGAGCTGATGGGCGCGGCCGCCGCCAAGGTGTACCTAGCGGTCCTGCCCGAGGCGTCTCCCTTCGTGGACCCCAGATACTTCAAAAACCAGGGCGTTGGCCTAGTGGTGGTGGACCCCGCCAAGGGGCCCGACGGCGTGGAGATCAAGATCTTCGCAAAGCCGCGCCCGGCGCCCGCCGCCGACTTGGGCAGGGTTGCCGAGTCCCTCAAGGCGTCTCTCGCCGAGCACCTAGACGTGCAGTTGAAGAAGCTGGAGGCTTCTCTGTATGAAAAACTGCGACGCTACGTAGACGAGAAGATTGAAGAGATGCGCCGCCAGCTTCTGGCGCCTGCCAGGCCCGAGGCGGCGCCGAAGCCTCCCGAGGCCCCTCCGCCAGCTCCGCCCAGCTCCGTGGCTGACAACGAGTGGGTGCGTATCTTGCGGTCTAGGAGGAGGGAGGGTTAATATATAAGTCTCTACCACCTGTGTTCTGTGGATATATTGATTGAGGAGGTTAGGAAGGTCTTTGGTAATACAGACGAGGGGAGGCTGGCGGAGAGGCTTATTTCGGCGTATCGGGCGGGGGGTCCCAGCGCCGTTAAGGCGGTTCTGGTGGAATACCTAAAGACGCTGGGGGTCGATGTGGAGGCTGGAGAGGATTGAGCTGGAGAATTTCAGGTCCTACAGGGAGAGACACGTCGTCGAGTTCGGAGGGGTGAATGTGGTCTGGGGGCGGATCGGCGCCGGCAAGACCTCGCTTCTATACGCGGTGGAGTTCGCCTTGTTTGGGAGGCAGCTGGAGGTGAAGGAGAGGGTGGCCAAGTTGGTGGATCTGATAAACACCGAGTCGCACGAGATGGGGGTCGTCTTGACGCTGACGAGAGGCGGCGACGTCCTTAGGGTAGAGAGGCGGCTCACACGCCGAGGAGGCGAAAAGGTCGTCCTGCGGTTCAGCGGTCTGGAGCTCAGGGGGAGGGAGGCTGAGGAGAAGCTCGCCGAGCTTCTAAACGCCGACGAGGACATCTACGAGAGGCTGGTCTACATCTCGCACAGGACTCTTGAGGGCTTCATCTACGGAACGACGCAGAAGAGGGCAGTGTCTGTCGACAGACTGTTTGGGATAGACGTCGTGGACGGGGTGGTGAAGGCCGCGGCCTCTCTGGAAAAGGCCCTCCTGGAGCGGGCGGAGGAGCTAAGGAGGCGCCTCTCCGCCTACGAAAAGCACAGAGACGTAATAAGGCGATACGGCGGGTACGGCGCCGTTGCCTCGCGGCTTGATGCCGTCGGCAACGAGATAAAGACGCTTAGGGAGAGGGAGGAGCGTCTCGCCAAAGAGGCGGAGGAGCTGGCCAAGAGGCGGGCCGCCTACTTGACGAAGCTGAAGGAAGGCGAGGACCTGCTTATGGAGTACTACAGAGCCAAGTCGGAGCTTGAGCTTCTTGAATCCGCCGCAGGCGGCGAGGAGGTCGACGCCTCGACGCTGGAGAAGATAAGAAACGCGATGCGGGAGGCCCTGGAGGAGTACGAACACGTGGTCGACCCGCGGCTCGCTGAGAGGCTGGGCTCAGCAAACGACTTGGAGACCCTCTCTGCGGCGATGGCCGAGGCCTACGACGCTTTACTTAAGCTGTATAGGGATGTGGAGTCCCAGATCTCAGACACGAAGAAGATATACGACGCCTACGTGGCCAAGGTGAAGAAGATAGAGGAGGAGATAGGAGACGCGGAGGCCAAGCTCCGCAGGCTTGAAAAGCAGTACATAAGGTTCAGAGAGCTCCAGAAGACCTTCCGCTCGCTGGAGGCCGCCAGAGCAGCTTTGGCCGAGCACCGGAGGAGGCTTGCTGAGGCTGAGAAGGCGGTCTCGTTCTCATCTGCGCTCAGAACAGTAGCCCTGTATGTAGCCGAGACGGGCCTGGAGAGGTGCCCCATCTGCGGGGGGCCCGTGAGCCGCGAAACTGCGGCAGACGCGGCGAAGGAGGTGGAGGCTAAATTCGGCGACTTGATACGCGAGGTAGAGGCGCTTCGGGAGAAGGCGAGGGAGCTTGAGAGGGCGGTTGAGGAGATGGAGGCGTTGAGTAGCGACGTGGCGGAGTACCTAGCCGCCAAGACGCGGCTGGAGGAGCTCCAGCTGGAGAGGGAAGAGGCCGTAAAGAGGGCCCTTCAGGCGGAGAAGGCGTTGAGGCAACTGGAGAAAAAGGCGGAGAGGCTCCGCCTCCTCCTCGCTAGGATAGACAGACGCACCATTTCAGACGCCGTGTCTAAATACGCAAGAGGCATCAAGATGCGGGAGTTGCGGCGCCGCCTAAGGGAGCTGGAGGCCGAGCTGAAAAACGCGGGGCTAACAGACGAGGCCTTGGCGGCTGAGATCCGCTGGCGTGAGGTCGTGGAGGAGCTGGAAAAGACGTCGAGCCGCCTTGCGGAGCTCTACAGGGAGAAAGCCGCGTTGGAGGAGGTGGTGAGAGAAGTCGGCGGCGACGCAGACGTCTTGAAGAAGGGGCTTGACAACATGCTGTATGCCTACAGCCGGCTCCAGGAGCTCAAGGCCAAGCTCGAGCTGGTGAAGATAAACGCCAGGGCCAGGCTTCTGGAGGTGGCGAGAAACAGGTTCAACGAGATATTTCTCTCCCTGTATAAATACGGCGACATAGTAAGAGTAAACGCAGACCTGGAGCAACGCAGAGGCTACTACGAGTTCTACGCAGTTACGCCCGCCGGCGACAAATACGGCATCTCCAAACTCAGCGACGGCCAGCGCCTCTCCATAGCGCTGGCGCTGGCCCTAACCCTCAGGGAAATCGCGCATACAAACCTAGGCTTTGTCATATTCGACGAGCCGATCCCCTACGTAGACGCCAACATCAGAAAAGCCTTCGTGGAGCTCGTCAAAACGCTGGCTGGCCAGCACCAAATTGTGGTGGCCACCCAGGCTAGAGACTTCGCCAACGCGCTGAAAGAGGCGATACCCGACGCAAAGCTCCTCGTAGTAACCAAGAGAGAAAGCTCGGAGGTCAAGGTGGAGTAACGCCGCGGCTCATTTACCATTATGTCAGCGCTCCAGACCCCCTTCACCTCTCGTCGGCCCCACTTGGATTTTCATCACAGCCGACGACCACACATGTCTATATAACGTTAGCCCTCCGCCACACGTGGTCGAAATACGTCCGGGCGACCTCGATGAGGAATTTGTCGTTTGTATATATGCCCGTTATGTCGCCGCCGTATTTGACGTAGATGGTCACCGCGGTCCCTATGGCGCCGCCGCCGAACATCTCCCGGGCGGCCCTCACCTCTACGCGCGGCGGCAGGTCGAACCTAGTCCTCAGACGCTCCGTTGTGAGGATCTTCACGGCTAACCGCTTCGACTCCTCGCTTATCACGGCTAGGAGCCGGTAGTTCACAAGCTCCTCAAATGGAACTGCCAGATACACCTCGTCCTCAGCCGTAGTCACCACCTCCTGGATAAGCTCCGCCACCCGCTCGGCGCCGCGAATCAAGGTCAGAAAGGTGGGCGCCACGGCGGCGTACCGGCTTTCATACGCCATCTGCAGACTGTCGAAGAGAGGCTTGAGGGACTTCAAGACGTCGGCTGCGGCCCCCACAAGTTTTTTATAGACCTCGGCGGGGGGAGTCGCCTTGAACTTGGCGGGGCGCGCGGCGCGTTCAGACGAGATAAGCCCAAGGCTCCCCAGCTTATCCAGGTAGGCGTAGATCTTTGTGTAGGGGATCCCAAGCTGGTTTGAGAGCTCCCTCGCCGTTAACGGCCCCTTCTCCACCAATGCGAGGTAGATATCGATCTCGCGCCTCCCTACCCCAAGAAGCGCCAGAACTCTGGAGAGGACCTCCACGGCTTCTCCACGGCTCGGGTTTTTAACTGTTTTAACGGTATATAGTTAAAAAGTTTAAATTAGGCGCTTCTTTAGCGGGTTGATGAGTAAACAAATCGTGGAGTTACAGACGCAACAGCCACGGAGGCTGGTGGATATTTCAAGGTTTAACCTCGCCGAGAGGTACAAGTCCACGTTGCTTAACGAGAAGTGGCAGTCCACGTTGAAGAGACAGTATGGGCTACCTGAAGACACGAGGGTCGTGAAGGCCACGCTGTCGCTGTGTCCTGTGTGTAACAGTAGAATACCCGCCGTCGTGTACGAGGAAAACGGCGCCATCTGGCTTAAGAAGAGCTGTCCACAACACGGAGTCTTCGAGGATCTCTACTGGGGAGACGCCGAGATGTACTACTTCTTCCTCCAGTGGGACAGGCCGGAGTACATCGCGAAGGGCCTAGCCAACCCCTACACGGACCTCGAGTTCTACAAAGACATGGGTTCATGCCCGGAGGGCTGCGGCCTGTGTCCGGTGCATAAATCCAACACTGTGCTGGCGATAATAGACGTCACGAACCGGTGCAACATGGCTTGTCCGGTCTGCTTCGCCAACGCAGGCGCCGCTGGCTACGTCTACGAGCCGACTCTGGAGCAGATAGAGTACATGCTAAGGACGTTGCGGGCGCAGAAGCCCTGGGCTCCAAACGCCATACAGATCTCCGGAGGCGAGCCCACGCTGAGAGACGACCTGCCCGAGATCGTGAGGATGGCCAGGAAGCTCGGCTTCACGCATATTGAGATAAACACCAACGGCATAAGACTCGCCAACGACATAGAGTACTACAAAGCCCTCCTAGACGCCGGCATCTCCACCCTCTATCTGCAGTTTGACACAATAGACGAGAAGAATGAGGATGTGTGGAGACACCGCATGTACCACCCCAAGGCCTACAGAATAATAAAAGAAAAAGTCATCGAAAACGCGAGGAAGCTAGGCCACCGGTCCATAGTCCCAGTCGTAACTCTTGTGAAAAACTACAACGACAAAGACCTCGGCAGGATAATCGACTTCGCGATACAGAACAGAGACGTAGTTAGGTGGGTTAACATCCAGCCGGTCAGCTTCTCAGGACGCGCGAGGCTCTACAGCAAGGAGGAGCTTAGGAAGTACAGGATCACGATACCAGACACCATCATAGAGATAGAGAAGCAGACCGGCGGCGTCATAAGCAGGTGGGACTGGAGACCCACAAACTGGCCGGTGGCCTTCGCCAAGATGGTTGAGGTGTTGACAGACTCGCCCAAGCCTCTCTTCTCCATGAACCCCATGTGCGGCGCCGCCACGTTTATATACTACGACGAGGACGAGAAGCGCGTATACCCAATCACCAAGCTTGTAGACGTAGACGCCTTCGAGAAAGGCGCCTGGGACATCTACTACACCGCGGCAAAAGGCGGCATCTACAAACAGACAGCCAAGGTGAAGGCGCTGAAGCTACTGAAGGCTGTGAAGCACAAAAAAGTGAAGGACCTCATATATGAGGTGCTCGTCAAGAAGGACTACGACTCGCTGGGCAAGTTCTTCTTCAACGTAGTCGGCATCGGCATTATGCACTTCATGGACACCATGAACTACGACGTGGAGCGCGTACAGCGTTGCGACATACACTACGCCACCCCAGACGGCAGAGTATTCCCATTCTGCACATACAACGTCGTCGGCCACCGCGAAAAGGTCGAAAGCTCCTTCAAGGTAGACCCCAAGACCTGGGTAAAGGTCACAGGCCTCTCGCTCACAGGCTGGGACAGGCGGAGGTTCGCGGAACTAAATAAGTAATTTTTCCTTAGATTTTTATTTGTGGAATAGGTCGCATGTATCTAGCCCTCATTTCCTCACTCGTCTTTCAGCCCCCGGCCTGTGGGCGGGGCTCGCCGGCTCGTCTCTTCTAGCCACTTCTCTATGGCGTCTGCCAGCTCGGCGTAGCGGGCGAAGCCTTCTAGGTGCCCCTCGTAACATTCTATCATTATCTTGCCGTCTTTCGTCCGGTACACCCTCGGCTCCTCGCCTGTAAGGGCCTTCACAAGCGCTGAGAACCTCTTGGCGTCTGCCTCTCTGCCGCCGGGGGCGTCGGCCCTGGCGTAGGCGCGTCCAACGGCCGCGTTGTCTGTGCGCCTGCTGAAAGTTATTGCGTACTCATGCACTACGCCGTCTACCTCCGCCGTTATCCTAATCCTCAGCAACTTCCTGCCGCCTCCACTCTTGTCGAACTCGGCACCCCAACCTATCACCTTCACCACGTGCTCTCTGCCACCCACCTCAACCCTCCCCTCAAAGCCCTTTAGCGTTAGGGTGCCTCTCGACATACCCTCCTCTATGATCTCTCTGGCTTTTTCGTAAACCTCCTTGCCAGCCTCCTCCGCCCTTCTGAGTATGTACTCCACAAACTCCGCCGCCAGCCTCCGCTGTCCTCCCTCGCCGTATACGGAGAGCCACGCGGCGTAGGCCAAGCTCTCTTTTAAGACCGAAACGTAGCCCGCCTTCCCACCCTCCGGCATCTTCACCGAGAAGTGTCTGCCCTCCTCAAGTCCCATCTTCCTAAACCGTTGCACCTCCCGCTCTATGCTGTCGGGGTCGGTGGATTGGTATTTGACCTCAAGCGCGCCGCTACGCGTAAGCCTCACGAGATGCTTCGGCCAGCTCTCCATCAGCGTGAGGCCCTTCTCCAGCTTTTCCAGCCAGCCCTCAGCCTTGCCAGCGTCCACCCAGCCGATCTCCACAGCCCTCTTAACGATTTCGGCTATGGCGTTCCTAAGCTCCTTGCGCCCGGTTGCAAGCGTGTCTGTGTAGGCGTAGACGTACCACACGTCTCTACCGCCCACTTTCCTCACCTCTGCGCCGACGCCCACAAGTCTCAGAAGGCGGGCCGCAAGCTCCACGCGACTCTGGTCCGTAGAGTTAAATTGGAGCTCGATTGCGTTCTCGCTCAGATATACGTTGTATTTGATGGCAACATCTCCTTTCGATATTGTCAAGTCGGCGGCGGCGACGCCGCTCTTGGTCAGCCTCAGCCCCTCCCAGCTGACGCTAAGCCCCTCGGCCCCGAGTCTCGTAGCTTCAGCCAGCTTGTAGTTAATTACTTTTTCATCTCCCTCAAGCAGAGGAGGCCCGTAGAGGAAGTAGAGGCCAGCCAGCTGGGCCGCACCGCCGCCAGACGCGACTACATGAGACACACTCCCAGCATTTTCCACTTTCGCCTTAATGCCGTACGCCGCTAAGGCGGCCCCCCAGAGCAGAGCTACGGCGCGCTTGCCGCTAGTTAAGCTTACTACCTCCATCGCCGCGGACACGTGCCCATCTCCGCCTATGGCCCCGGAGATAACAGCGCCGAGGTACTTCAGCGTTTCCTCGTTTACGCCCAGCCTCTCTGCCTGTATCAGCAGAAGGGCCGGCGCGACAACCTCCCTCGCGATTTTGTCGTCGTTCAGCCTGTCCCTCAGCGCCTCTAGCTCTCTCCGAACCTCCTCGCCCAGCCGACTCACGGCGGCCTCCACCACGATGCCCCAGTTTTTCACTACCCAACTCTTGAGACCGTCCCAGCTCTCCGCCTTAATGCCAAGCATCTTGAGCCACCCGCCCTCCGCGCTCTTCTTAATAGCATCGTCGAGCTTCTCTAGAGAGGTGCGGGCCTGGAACTGCGACTTCGGCCCCTCAAGAGTCAAACTCACGCGGAATACTGTAATGTCAGGCCAGCCGAACAAGGCGTGAGTCTCCGCCAACTGCCACAAGTGGGAGGTTGTCATCTGCAACCGCCCTCCACTCATCGCCACGTCGGAGTTAACCCAGCCCACTATGTAGGAGAAGAGGTCTTCGACGGGCAGACGCCCCTTAACCTCCTCCGCCGCCTTCACCCCCGTCTCAAGTTCGTGCTCAAAGAACCCTTGCCATCTCGCGTCGAGATCCAAGACGTAGACTATACTCTCCCCCGCCTCCTTGATGCTCAGCTTTATGCCCTCAAGCTCGACGAGTTTGCCGCCCTCCTCAAGTCTGAACAGCCTCAACACGTAAGACGACTTGTGCCCCCTCTCAAGCTCCAGTGCCAGCCTGCCGCCTTTTGCGAGCCCCTCGACAAAGCGGCTGTAGTGGTCGGCGCCTGGCTTTAGGAAGAGACGGCGGAGGGCCTCCGCCACCAACTCCTCCACAGCCACTGGCCTCTCCACTCCCGCCTTCTTAGCATAGTCGTACGCTGTGGACGGCGCATAGTAGAGAAGCCATGCAGACCCACCCACCTCAAGCCAATACCAAGCCGCCGCGCCGAAGGCGCTCCCCCTACTCAGCACATACTCCCTATACGCGATTAAAGCCGCAAGGGCCTTCACGCCGAAGCTGACGTCGTTAAACTCGGAGAGCTCTGCTTGTTTCGCCTCAGCCAGCCTTCTGACCACGTCTTCCTTCATGTCTAGGAGGTCCCTCAGGCCGTACTTTACCGCGTATTCGTTCAGCCTCTCCCTAAGAGTCTTCAAGGCATCCCCGAAGGTCTCCTCCTCTTTCCCGGCCAGCTGTTTTATCTGTCCGACGTCAGCTACGTATACAACCCGCTTAAACGGCTCCTCGCTCACCTCCACCCTCTGCGCCGTCTCCCTAAGCCCCTCCGCGACCTCTTTCAACGCAGACTTGTAGACGGCTAAGGCCTCCTCCAGCGCAAGGACGGTGTAGAAAAGGGCGCGCTTGTAGTTCTCGTCTTTGCGGTACTTAGAATACAACTCGGCGCCCCTGCCAGACATAAGCTTCTTCTCCTCAGACGGCTTCGGCAGTATCAACACCCTCAACGACTCCCAAGGATGCGGTAGCTTCTCATTCTTGGCGATTGCCGCCTTGGCTATTTCCCTGAACTTCTCGTAGGGGTCGGAGGCCCCCCTCAAGATCTTAAACACCTCCTCCCTTGAGTACTCCTTGACACCGGCAGCCGCAAACGGCGCCAGAGATGCCGCATACGCCAGCTTATCGAGCTCAATCAAGCCCCACATGTTCAACGCGACTGACAGCGCGATCACTCCAGCGGCGACGGCGGCCATCAAGAAGAGGTATGCTTTGTGCTCGTCGATCCAAGCCAGCACCCTCGTGACCGCCTCAACGAAGAGCTCCACAAGGCGCTGAACCGTGACCTTCACCTGCTCAAAAACGTCTCTCGCCGCCTCATACAGCGCCTTAGCCGCCTTCTGCAGGTACTGGACAGCCTTCTTGAACTGCCCCGCCTTGGCGAGGGCAACAGCCGAGGCCACCGACGAAACAACGGTCTCTGAATACAGCCAGTGATACACGGAGTACAGCGCCGCCGAGAGCCCAGCTGAGGCGGCTTTTCCGCGTCTACGCCACATCTCCATGCGCCGGTTTAAAAACAACTATACGCAAAAGGAAACAGCTGAGGAAATTAGAAGAGAGACGATGGAGAGGCTTAGGGAGCCGCCTAAGCCTCCGCCTGACCCGGCTGAGGAGTTGTTGAAGGAGTGGCTGAAGCTGAGACATTCGGCGTGGAGTGGGTTAGGAAGTGGCTAGACCTTAGAGAGAGGTTAATTGAGATTGCCAAGACACTGCGCAGATTCCCGTGGATGGTTGATGTGATAAGGCAGAGGCCGATGAGCATCCTCCACCCGTATACGGTGGAGGTGTATGTGGCTAGGGACGGTTCTGAGGCGTGTCTCTCCCTAAACCCGCCTAAGGCTTTCTGCGCGCGGGACGGCTCGGTTAGGGAGACCAAGCTAGAGCTGGCCTTCAGCAGATACGAGACATACAAAGACAAGACAAGAGAAGTGTACAGACCAAAAGGCTTGCTGGCATACACCACGGCGGCCGGGGAATATGTGAAGATACTCTAGGCAAGATAGACGAAATACTGCCACCTCAAAACCAACCTTTTTGCCGACCCCCCGTCTTAAACTATTTCCTTAAACAAGACAGCCACAGATTTCTGGTATCGTTTTCTTGCAACGAGTTTACAAGCCTTTTCGTCTTAATGCGAACATTACCGCGCTAGCGGCGCCCGTAATTGCGACTACCAGTGTAAGTAGAGTCGTTATGTTAATCGTTAGATTACTCTGTTGCGACCTTTCAAGCTGTACCGGCGTAAGGCTTAGCGTGACGTTTTTCACAGCCACTGGCAACTCGATGAACCACTGGAGCTCCATTTCGCTTGCGTTAACCGCCGCGTAGTACCTCCTCAGCGCTTCTATCTGCGCCTCTATTTCCCGCTTCTGGGCGTTGATGAGGTAGGTGTAGTTCTGCGCAGCGGAGAGCACCGCGCCGAGCCTCGGCAGTGCCTTGGTCTGTTCTATGCGGAACCTGTCGAGCTCCGCGGCGTTTTGCTTGAGGCGGCGCCCCACGTCGGCTAGGGTCGCCGAGGCGTTGTGCAGGGGGATTGTGAACTTGGTCACTTCGTCTCCCGTCTTGTAGAGGTTCTGCGCAACTCCCTGGAGGTTTTTAGTTGCGTTGCGGATTATCTGCGGCATATCACTCCTCAGCACAGTGGCGTTGCTTCGCGTGGAGGCGGCTGTTCTGTTTAGAAGCGGCGCGAGTTCGCCGAGGCTCCTGCTCGTCGTCTCGAGGGTCCTCGCCGCCGAGTCCGTAATTGCTATCAAGGCTTCTACCGTAGACAGGAGGGAATCCACGGCTCCGCGTAGCGCGTAGAGCCGGCTGGCCGCCGAGTCGAGAAGAGCCGCCGACGTCTCCACCGCCTGCCTGGCTTCGGGCACGGTGACGTTTAGGGAGGAGAGCTTCCTCTTCGCCTCCTCCACGTCTCTTATGGCGTCGTCAAGCGACCGGCGGGTTTCAAGCAGATTCCGCCTTATGGCGTAGAGTTGCTCCTTTGTGTCCCGGAGGCTTTTCAGCGTCTCGTCTGCGGCCGTCTTGTAGGAGGAGAGGGCTGACGACTGCACCTCCAGCAGATTTGCCGCGGTGATCAGTGCGGTGTATTGATAATCGACGAGGAGGATGCTCTGGTTGAGCGTCTCCGCCACGCCGCTCGCCGCGTCGCCTAGGGCGCGTATCTGCATCCTCAACGCCTCAAGGGCGTAGGTGGAGGTGTTTAAAGCCACGGCCCCCTGTTCTAGCGCGACGCCGGTCAAGTTGAGTATCTGAATCAGCTGGGTCAAGTTCCGTAGCTGGCCGTAAGCCGCGTCTGTAAACACGGCGACTGCCTCTGTGAAGTTGCTCACCTGTGCATATGTTGCGTCTAGCCCTCTTGCCCTTTCTTCAAGCGCGGTCAGAGTGTCGTTTATACGTAGCGTCGCGACCACGGAAACTGTCGGCATCTTCACGGCGCCGAAGCTCCCGAACTGCCTAATTCTAAACCTCACGCGGAACTCGGCTTGGTTATCCACGAACAAGCTCCAGTAGTAGACCGTGGTGCCTGAGATCTGGGTGATCGTCGTCGGCGCGGTTTCGTAGAGAATGGCCAGCTTGTCGTCCGCCGGGATGGAGACTATCACCGGCACAGACACCGGCAACAAGGCGCGTAGCCCAAGCATCAGCTCGACCACGGCGTTTTCTCCTGCCTTTAGAACGCCTCCGCTCAACGTCCCGTTTATGTACCTCAGCCCAACGTCCAGCGCCAGGAACGGCGGATACACGTTGCCTATCGCCTGCTCCAGCACGGCGGCCGAGTACGGAGGAAGGAGGACGCCGGAGATATTGAGGGGGGCTGGGCCGCTGTTTATCAAAACGTCACGGAGCTTGACGTTTGTAACAGTTTTGCCGTCTGGCTTTACGACGTAGGTCACCACTACGGTAGACGCCAGCAGGAGCTCAGCCGCTAGCAAGAGAAGGAGGAGGCTCCTCATAGGCCTATTAACTCGTCGAGGTGTTTCAGCTTCTCGTATACGGCGGCGGCTCGCTCCATATCTACCTTGAAGTCCCTCCTCGGGGGCTCGGCGGTTTCGTAGGCGCGTCCGCCGCGCATGTACACCACGCGCGTGGCTATACGCGCCACGTCTGGGTCGTGTGTGGCGATGAACACGGTGTTTTTCAGAAGCCGGTTTATTACGTATATAAGCCCCAGGACCAACGAGGCGTTTTCTAGGTCTATGTTCGACGTGGGCTCGTCGAGTATCAACAGGGGCGGGTTCGTGGCAAGCGCCCTGGCGATGGCCGCCCGCTGTTGCATGCCGCCGGACATCTGATGCGGATACAGCCGCGCCGCCTTCTCCAAGCCCACGAGCTCCAGCAAGACGCGGGCCCTCAGAAGCGCCAGCTCCTTCTTCACGCCGAGCGCCATAAGGGGAAGCGCCACGTTCTGATCCGCGGTTAAATAGGGCACCAGGTTGTAGCTTTGGAAGAGGTAGCCGATGTTTTTCAGCCTGAACCTCTCAAGTTGGCTCTCGGACAGTTTAGTAACGTCGATATCCATGATGCGCACCTCCCCGCTTGTCGGCCTGTCGAGCGTCGCTATGATGTTGAGCAGTGTGGTTTTGCCCGACCCCGAGGGGCCCATAAGCACCACGGCCTCGCCCGGCGACACCGCCAGCGACACGCCGTCTAAGGCCACGGTCTTCGCCGCGCCGTTGCTGTAGATCTTCGACACGTTGCGGAGCTCTACCGCCATAGCTGTATTATCTCCAGCGGTCTCAGCCTGGCGACTCTGTAAAGCGGCGAAACTGTGCCCACTACGGCGACCAGAAGCGAGGTGGCTAAGCCCAACGCGGCGTATTGCGGCCGGAAGGTTATAGGCACGTCGAAATTTATCCCCATTCCTATAAGCATCTCCTTAACTGCGTTTGCCCCGAAGAAGCCGACGACGATGCCTGCGACGCCGGCCACGGTTGCTATAAGCACAACTTCGGCCGCCACTGAGAGGAGGATGTCTCGAGACGGGATGCCCATGGCCTTAAGCAGGCCGAACTCCCTCAGCCGCTCCCTCGCCGTGATGGACATGACGGCGAAGGTGGTTATCGCCGCGGTGACAAGCGCCGCCCCGCTTATTACGGAAAACACCGTGTTGAGGGCGTTGAAGACCTGCGTGACGGTCTCCAGAAGAGTCTCCTGGGTGTATACCTGGGCTTCTCTATACGTCTCCTTCAGATCCCGATAAAGCGGCTTAACATAGGCCTTGTCCCTGACGGTTATGAGGATCGCGTTGACGAAGGGACCAGTGCCTGTGTTCTCCTGGAGCCAATCCAGCGGCACCACCACCAGGTTAAGCCTAAAGGCGCCGACGAAGCCCCTGAGGAAGCTCCGCATCACCCCAACCACCTGCACCCGCAGGGTTTTCTCGCCGCCGGAGACCCCTGAGTACATCTTTACCTCAAGCACATCCCCTGGCTTAACCCCAAGCGATTCCTCCACCACAGCCTCCCCCCCAGACGCGGGGAGCCTACCCTCCTTGAGATCCACCGCGAAGTAATCCACATTCCTCAGCGGGATCCCCACGATGGAGACCACCTGTCCGTTGTATAGACCCGTAGTTATCACGATGCCCTCCGCAGTCTCCACAGCCGCGTTGCTTCGCAACACATCCACGATGTATGTAGGGATGTTTATCGAGTCTGAGTAGATCATGATGTCGGCTGGGTACACCTTAAACAGCGTCTGCTCCACGTATTCCCTGGTCGCGTCGCTTACGACGACGAGGGCCACGAGTAGAGCCACGCCGACGCCGATGGCCAAGGCGGTTAGTAGGTACCGGACTGCTCTCGCCTTGAAGTCCCCGGCGGCGATGAGAAACACATGCTCCACACATCCCCCCCAGCTCCCCGTATAAATCATTTTGTACATATCTTTTTATAGAAGCGAGGCGCATCTGCGGCTGTGAGGAAGCTCGTGGCCGTCGCCGCCATCCTAGCGGCGGTCTACGTGTACCTCGCCTTGCAGTCGCCGAAGGTATTCGACGTCCTCATCTACGACGAGTCTAAACTCATGCCGCAAGACATCGAGCCGAAGGTGGTAGAGGCAATCTTGAAAAACAGGACGCAAAGCGGCGCAGGTGACGGCGGCTTTAAACCTCTGCCGGTTGTCATATTCGGGCCCCGAGTCGAGGAGAAGGCCAGGAATCTATCCCGCCTCTTCCCCAACGCCACCACCGCGTGGACTATCCTAGACGAGGCGTTGAGGATCTACAACCAGAAGATGGAGGAGGCGGTGGAAAACGCCACTTCGCGGTTCAGAGAGGCGGCCTTGGAGATTTCTAACTCCACCAAGAGGATATGCGAAGACCTCGACCAGTTGGTGGGGGGCTACGAAGAGGCCCGGGAAAAGGCGTGGGGGCTTCTGCTGGGCACATACGGCGTCGTTGCGCTGGGCAGGTCGGTGGACAACCGCACGCAGAGGTTTCTGGAGCTATACGACAAATACATCGCTGTGCACGACGTAGATGTAGCGGTGAGGCTCGCCGCGGATGAGACATACGGCAACGTGTCTCGGTATCTGGCCAACGTGACCTGGAGGACTTGGGCCAGCCAGCCCGCCGTGGAAAACGTGACGGAGGCCATACTCGCCACGAGGCTCAACAAAACGTTGATAGACCTAGCCCGCGCCGTGGCCGCAGTCGGCGTGAGGCAGTACGTCTATGTGCAGCTGATAAACCAGACCCCGCCGCTTGTCAGGCCCTACCTGCCCTACCTAGTCTGCGGCGGAGACGTGGACAAGGCCGTGGAGATGTTTAGATCAGATTTGACGAGGAACTT
>Ga0272449_1001996_pt1 | contig 19723 bp, 13 predicted proteins | sample YNPCB0241_FD_198679 | JGI IMG/M metagenome (GOLD analysis project Ga0272449, IMG submission 198679) | Hot spring sediment microbial communities from Yellowstone National Park, WY, United States - YNP-CB-024-1 | ecosystem: Environmental > Aquatic > Thermal springs > Hot (42-90C) > Sediment... | reverse complement strand
TGAAATAAAATTAATGCGGTAGCTCCATAATTTTATTGAACGAAGTGAAATAAAATTAATAAATAAAATTAATGCGGTAGCTTCATATTCGTAATAAATTCTTAATTTCGTAGGATTTTTATATTTCTATTACTACTGGCAGAACCATTGGTCTTCTTTTTGTTTTCTTGAAAAGAAATTCACCAAGTTCTTCTCTTATTTTACTTTTTACAAAAGCAAAGTTTGTTGGCGTGGGAGCTTTTGTAATGCTTTCCACAAGGGCTATAACTTTTCTTCTTGTTTCTTTAAGAAGCTCTTTTGATTCTCTTAAATATACAAAACCACGAGATATAATATCAGGACTTTGTTTAACTTCTCCTGTTTTTGAGTCAACAATCACCACAATTACAAACATACCATCTTTTGCCATAAGTTGTCTGTCGCGCAAAACTACCTCGCCAACATCTCCAACTCCTAATCCGTCAACCATTACATAATTTGCTGGTACTTCTTTTTTTGAAATTCTGATTTGATTTCGGGTTAGTTCAACTATTTGACCATTTTTTGGAGTTACTATATTTTTTTCGGGTATTCCAAGATTTATTGCTAGTTCTTTGTGCATTGTAAGCATATAATGACTTCCATGAATTGGCATAAAGAATTTCGGGCGAGCAATATTTATCATTGTTTTTAATTCTTCTTGCTGAGCATGGCCTGAGGCATGAATATCCATCATTTGATTATGGAAAATTTTTGCTCCTTGCCAGGAAAGTTGATCTTTTAATTCTTGGACCGCTCTTTCATTACCAGGAACAACCGATGAAGATAAAATAACATTATCTCCTTTTTTAATTGAAAGAAAGGGGTGATCTTTATGAGCTAATTTCATTAAAGAAGCATCTCCTTCGCCTTGAGAGCCAGTGCAGATAATTAAAATTTTATCATCTGGGTATTTTTTGATTTCTCTTGGAGAGATAATAATATTTGGGTTTACTTTTAAGTATCCTAAATTTATTGCTATTTCGACATTAGCCTTCATTGAGTATCCATCTATCAAAACTTTTCTTTGAAATTTTTCGGCAAGATTAATTAATTCTTGAATTCTTGAAAGTAAAGAGGCAAAAGTGGCTGCAATAATTCTGCCTTTGCTTTTTTCAAAAATTATTTCTAAATTTTCTTGAATTGTTTTTTCAGAAATACTGTGGCCAGGAATTTCAGCATTTGTAGAATCAGACATTAAAAGCAAAACTCCATCATTGCACAAGGTAGCGATTTTTGAGATATTTGCGGGTTTATCGCCAATTGGAGTGTGGTCAATTTTAAAATCGCCTGTATGCAAAACCTTACCAACTGGTGTTTCAATTAAAAGTCCTACACAATCAGGAATATTATGATTTTGGGGGAAGGTTTTTATTTTAAATGGAGGGAGCAATATTTCGTCTTCTCTTTTAATCTCAATTATTTTTGGAGTAGCAATATTTGGAAAATCTTCTTGTCTTTTTAATATAATTCCTTTGGTAAGAGGAGTAGCAAAAAGAGGTGGATTACCAATTTTATCTAAAATATAGGGAACTGCCCCTATATGATCATAGTGACCATGAGTAAAAATAACCCCTAAAATATCTTTTGCTCTTTTTCTTAAATAAGCAGTATTTGGGACTATATAATCAATTCCCGGCATATCAGAGTCAGGAAACTGGAGTCCCATATCAACAATTAGGATTTTCTTTTGATATTCAAAAACAGTCATATTTTTCCCAACTTCTTCTAGTCCTCCAAGGGGTATGATTTTAAGCGGTTCTTTTTTTTGAGCCTTTTCTTTTTCCATAAATTTATAATTTAAAATTAAAATAATTTTTAATTTTTGTGCTGAGGGGGAGATTTGAACTCCCACGGGAGTAAATCCCAGTAGGTCCTGAACCTACTGCGTCTACCAATTCCGCCACCTCAGCCTTAAATAAATTTAACTTATAAAAAAGGAGAATTATTTTTTGTTTTCTTTTTTTGGAGAGGGTAACGGAGAATTTGATGTTGGTGTTGGCAAAATTGGTTTTGGTTTTTGATAATTTTGGTCTTTTGGAATTCTTTTTTCTTTTATGTACCAATTTTCTATACCAATAAATCTTTTTGAGGGATCGATAATATATTTTCCATTAAAACCTTTTATTTGTTTTTTTGTGGCATAAAGATAATTTGGGCTATAAAGAAAAATTGCTGGAATATCTTCTGTAATCTTTTTCTGAATCTCTGCAAGGGCTTTATTTCTTTCTTGTGTGTTTATTTCTTTTGATTCTTTTTCAAGAAGTTTATCAACGTCTTTATTTTGGTATAAAGATAAATTTAATCCAGGATATTTCACTTGAGAGGAATGCCAGAAATAATATGGCTCGGGAATCATTGTAAGAGTATTTCCAAAAAGCAATATTTCGTATTTTCTTTCTTTGATAACATTTTGTAAAAGTTCTTGGGGTTGGTAAGTTTTTATTTCCAATTTTACTCCTATTTCTTTCCAGTTTTCTTTTATAATATTTGCCACCTTTTTTAATTCTTCTTGCTCAACAGTATGCAAAGTAAAAGAAAGGGAATAATTTTTTCCATCAATTTCTTTTTCTAAAATTCCATCTTTATTTTTGTCTTCCCATCCTTCATTTTTTAAAATTTCTTTTGCTTTTTTGATATCAAATTTATAAACAGTATAATCTCCTTTTATTTTATTTTCTTCAAGAAAAGGGGATTCTACTTTTCTTGCTCTTCCTTCAAAGACCTCTTTTATAATTTTTTCCTTTGGCGTGGCTAATGTCAATGATTCTTTTATTTTTTTATTTTTTAAAAGTGCGTTTTCTTGATTTAAAAACAAAGCAAAATATCTTGTTGGAAAAAGATTTTTAACATCAAAACCCTTTTTAAAATTTTTAACCTCGTCAAAAGAATATATTGACAAATTTGTAGCCTCTTTTTTTAGTCTTTGGAATTCTTTTTCATCTTTAGCAAAAGTTAATTCAAATCTTTGAATATATGGGGGGCTATAATATTTTTCATTCTTTTTTAATATTATTTTTTTGATTTCTTCTTCTTTTTTTAATATTTTTTCGATTTTAAAAGGGCCAGAACTTGCAAACGTTTTTGGGAGAGAATAGGACATTTCTTTTGGCGGAATTTCTTTGAAAATATGTTGAGGAATTATTTTGAAAGTAAAATTTTCTAAAAAAGAAGGCGATGGATTTTCTGTTGTAAAAGAGATTGTTTTTTCATCTATTTTTTTAAATGTTGTCCCAAGAAAGACGATTCTTAAAGGGCTTTGAGTTTCTGGGTTTTGAATTAAATTCATTGTGAAAGCCACATCATCTGCTGAGATTTTTTGACCATCACTCCAAAAAATATTTTCTTTTAAAACAAAAACATAAGTCTTTCCATCGTTTTCTATTTTATAATTTTTAACCAAGTCTTCTTTTAGATTTCCTTGGCTGTCATATTTTAAAAGACCAGCATAAGTTAATTCTGTAATATCTCTGTCGGCATCGTTTAAAGAAGCAAAAAGAGGATTTAAGTTTTTGGGTTCTCCCAAAATTACTTCTTTTATTGTACCGCCTTCTTTTGGTACTGATTTCGTGTTTGAAATATAAGATTCACGCCACCAAAAAAATGAAGAAAACACAAAAACCAAAAAGAAAAAAGAAAATAATATTTTTTCTGGCAGAGAGATAATTTTAAAAAAAGCCCGCCATTGCTTTTTTGATGGGCGATAGTTTTTATATTCCTTCCACTTTTCAATAAAAAAGAAATCTTTAAAAAATCTTTTAAGGTTTCGGGTTGTACTCATTAAGATTTTTATTTAATAAACAGATTATAGATAGCGAGGCCAAAAAATATTATAGACAAAATTATTGTCCCATAAAAAAAGAATTTTTCAGGTCCTCTTCTTTTAAAAAAAGTGCCACTACTTCCTGCGCCAAAAATTGCTGAACTGCCACCACTTTGCCTTTGCATTAAAACAAAAACAATTAGAAAAATAGAGACAATAATTTGTAAAACAGAGATAATTTCCATGAATTTTTGAGTTTATAAAAAATTAAAACTATTTTAAAAATTTTTTTCTCCTTAATTTTCTATGATAGTTAATAGCGAAACGATGAGTTTCGTCTTTAAGACGCAAGATTGTCATTTTAATAACTTTATCTAATTTGTCAAGAGAAAGAGGCTTATTGAAGGTATTAGTATACAAAATATTTTTTCTTTTTGCAAGAGAAATAACAGGAATAGTTGCTTGTCGTTTGTTTTGTGTTGCAAGTTGTTTGTCATTTGTCGTTTGTTGCACGTTGTTAGTTGCAAGTTGAATAACTTCATTTGCTGCATTAAATTGAGCTTTTCCGCCATCGACATAAATTAAATCTGGCATTTGCCATTCTTTATGGGCAAGGCGTCTTGAAATTATTTCTCTAAGACAAGCAATATCGTTTTGTTTTTTTACTGTTTTGATTTTAAAAAGACGATATTCTTTTTTGTTTGGTAAATATTTATATTCTTTAATGTTTTTTTCAAAATTCGGGCTAATCAATGAGAACACTGTCATTGCTCCAACCATTTCATTGGATTGAATATTTGAAACATCATAACCTTCAATTCTTTTTGGAATATTTTTTAACCCAAGGACCTCTTTAAGAGCTTTCCCTTCGTTTATTTTTTCTTCTGAAAACTTTTGCCCAAGAACAATTTTGTGGGAAAATACTTTTTCAAGCGCCATTATTTTATCTCTTAATTCTGCTGCCCTTTCAAATTCTTCTTTTTCTGCCGCTTTTTTCATTTCCTTTTTGAAGCCGTTTATAACTGTTTTTCTTTTGCCCTCAAGAATTTCCTTTAGTTTTTTAATATTTTTTTTGTATTCTATTTGTCGCTTTTTTGTTTGGTTTTCAAGGTCTTTTCTTATCATTTTTTCTTTTTCTAAAAGACAAGGAGCAGGACATTTTTCAAGATAATGCCAAAGGCAGGGTCTTTTTGGAAAACTTTTGCACGAGCGGTACGGAAAAATTTTTCGCAAAGTTTTAAGAGTTTCTTTTAATGAAATTCCATCAGTAAAAGGACCAATAAAAGTATTTTTGATTTTTGCTGTCGCCTTTGGCGACTCCCCGAATGGTCCTTTTTGATTTTTGATTTTTATTTGGTGTGTTAAAAAGATTCTTGGCCAGTCTTCATTTGTAATGCCAACATAAAAATAATTTTTATCATCGCGAAATAAAATATTAAATTTTGGTTGAAGTTTTTTTATTAGTTGACTTTCAAGTATTAACGCTTCAATTTCAGAGGATAGGGGAATGTAGCCAACTTTTTCAACTTCGTTTATAAAAAGATTATCTTTATAATTTGGCTGATTAAAATGATTTTTTACTCTTTCTTTTAAATTATTTGCTTTGCCAATATAAAGAATTCTCCCTTTTTTGTCATAAAAAATATAAACTCCCGGTTCTTTTGGAAGCGAGTCTAAATTATCTTTTTTTATTTTTCGCTCTTTTGCCATTGTTTTAATTTTAGCAAATTTTTATAGCAAATATAATTGACAATAAAATTTATAAGTGGTATAATATGGGCATTGTTAGTCAGGTCCATTTTAGAGAAAGGAGGTGGAAAATGGACCTGAACGTTTTAATTTTGGTTTTTCTGTCTTTCTCCGCCGGCGCCGCAATAGCCCGGTTGGGATTGGCCAAGTTTCCGGTTCCCAGCTTCCAGCGATGGATGCTGGGGATTGGGATTCTTCTGGTAGTCGCCTCCTGTATTTGGGGGGCGACGCCGGACAGGCGGGGGCTGGCGTTTGGCCTGCCGCCGGCCCACCCGGCATGGGCCCTGGCAGGGGCGACATTGGTTGCCCTTGCCATGGTTCTTTTGGTACTCGCGGACGTGGTCCGCGAGTACAAGGCTCGCAGGGCGGGTAAGGTTTCTTTTGGGGCTCACTGAGGTGAGCCCCTTTTTATTTGTTGTTATCGCAAAATTTTTTTTGGTTTCAAATTTTAAATTATAAAAGTTTAAATTTTTTAAACAATTAAAAGAGAAGGGCATAGAAAGGAGTTTATAAATTTTAGAATTTGTAATTTAGAATTTGTGATTTGTTTAGGATTTAGAATTTCGGATTTGATAAACTTTATTCGTATATTCGTACAGATTCGGAAATTCGTAGGGGTATCTTGGTAATTTCGTATCTTTCTATTTTACTTTCTTTAGATATTTTCCTGTCCAGCTTTTTTTGGAGGTCATTATTTTTTTAACAGGCCCTTCTGCAACAATTTCACCACCTCTATCGCCGCCCTCTGGACCCAAGTCAATTATCCAGTCAGCGTTTTTAATAACATCTAAATTATGCTCAATAACAATAACTGTATTGCCTCTATCTACTAATCTTTTTAGAACAATTAATAGTTTTTTGACATCGTCTGAATGAAGACCAACAGTTGGTTCATCTAAAATATAAAGAGTATTTCCGCTTTCAGTTTTTGAAAGTTCTTCTGCTAGTTTTACTCGCTGGGCTTCACCTCCAGATAAAGTTGGCGCTGGCTGGCCAAGATGAATATAACCAAGGCCGACATCTTTTAAAGTTTTTAATTTTCTCTCAAGCGCTGGATATTTTCTAAAAAAAGTTAATGCTTCGTCAACTGTCATTTCAAGAACTTCTGCAATATTTTTATCTTTGTATTTTATTTCAAGAACTTCTTTATTGTATCTTTGACCATGACATTCCTCGCACTCAACATAGATATCTGGCAAAAAATACATTTCAACTTTTTTAAATCCTTGTCCTTGGCAGGCCTCGCATCTTCCGCCCTTAACATTAAAAGAAAACCTTCCGGGTTTGTAACCTCTGATTTTTGCTTCTTCTGTATTTGCAAAAATTTCTCTTATAAAACTAAAAGCGCCAGTATAGGTTGCTGGATTTGAACGAGGCGTTCTACCAATGGGGGATTGGTCAACAATGGAAACCCTTTTTAAATGTTCAATGCCAAGAATTTTTGAAAACTTTCCCGGTTCTTCTTTTGAGTTATAAAATTTTTTCATTAAGGCTTTGGCAAGGGTATCATTAATTAAGGTTGATTTTCCAGAACCAGAGACGCCGGTAATACAAATAAATTTTCCTAAAGGAAATTTAACATCAATATTTTTTAAATTATGCTCTTTTGCGCCCTTCAAAATTAAATATTTTCCTTTATGACTTGTCGCTTCTCGCTGTTTGCTTGTTTTTTGAACTTCAACTTTTAATTTTCCTGAAAGATATTTTCCAGTGAGGGTGTTTGATTTTAAAAGCTCCTTTGGCGTGCCCTCAAAAATAATTTTTCCTCCATACTTTCCAGCGCCAGGTCCCATATCAATTACCCAATCAGCGGAGAGTATTGTTTGGGGATCGTGTTCAACAACAATTACTGTATTTCCCAAATCCCGCAATTCTTTTAAGCTTTCAATAAGTTTTTTTTGATCTCTGGCATGAAGACCAATTGAGGGTTCATCTAAAATATAGGTAACCCCAGTTAACCGGGAGCCAAGTTGGGTTGCCAAGCGAATTCTTTGAGCTTCTCCACCCGCCAAGGTTCCTCCCTTTCTTTCAAGGGTTAAGTAATCAAGGCCCACATCTTCAAGAAATTTAAGACGATTTGATATTTCTTTTAAAATTGAATGAGCAATTTTAAATTGAGAGGGGGTTAATTTTTTTGGCAGTCCATCAAAAAACTCTTTTGCTTCTTTAATATTCATTTTTACAACATCATCAATTGATTTTCCTTGAATTTTAATTGAAAGAACTTCCGGCTTTAATCTTTTTCCTTCACAAACCGGACATATTTTAACTCTCATATACTGTTCAATTTCTTCTCGCGCGGCATCGCTTTCAGTTTCTTTCCATTTTCTTTCAAGCCAGGGCACAACACCTTCAAAAAATCCATCACCAAAAAGGATTATATTTTGGATTTCTTTTGGCAGGTTTTTAAACTCTTCATCTAAAGAAAAATTGTATTCTTCTGAAAGTTCTTTTAATTTCCACCAAAAATATCCTTGTCTTCCAATTTTATGGGAAGCTCGTGCCCAGGGCTGAATTGCTCCTTCTGCTAGTGTTAGGTTTTTGTTTGGTACAACAAGTTCTGGATCAACTTCTAGTTTTTCGCCCAGTCCAGAGCAAGAAGGACAAGCGCCAATTGGTGAATTAAAAGAAAATAGTCTTGGTTCAATTTCAGGTAAAGAGATTCCACAATAAGGGCAAGCAAAGCGTTCACTAAAGACTAAATCTTCTCGAATTTTTTTAGGGCGATTAACGATTACTAGCCCCTTTCCAATTTTAAGGGCAGTCTCTACAGAATCAGCAAGACGAGAGCGTTGTTCTTTAAAGCTTTCGCTATTTTTCTTTTTGTCTAAATTTAAGATAGTTAATCTATCAACCACCACTTCAATTGTATGCTTTTTGTTTTTATCAAGCTCCATTTCAAGTGCTTCTTCGATTGGTATAATTTTCCCATCAATTCTTAAATTCATAAAACCCTGTCTTTCAATTTCTTCAATTATTGCTTTGTGTTCTCCCTTTTTTTGTTGGACCACAGGACCAAGAATTATAATATCTCCATTTAGTTTTAGGATTTTATCAACAATTTGATCTAGTGTTTGTCCCTGAATTTTTCTTTTGCATAAAGGACAATATGGTGTTCCTATTCTTGAAAATAAAAGTCTTAGATAGTCATAAATTTCTGTAATTGTGCCAACGGTTGAGCGGGGGTTTTTTGAAATTGTTTTTTGGTCAATAGCAATGGCTGGCGAAATCCCTTCAATTTTATCTGCATCTGGCTTTTCCATAATTCCCAAAAATTGTCTTGCGTAGGCTGATAAACTTTCAACATATCTTCTTTGGCCTTCGGCATATAAAGTGTCAAAAGCAAGAGAAGATTTTCCAGAGCCAGAGAGGCCCGTAATTACAACTAATTTATTTCGCGGAATATCAACATTGATATTCTTTAAATTATGAACCCTTGCTCCGCGAATTTTTATGAGATTTTGGCTATTTTCTTTCATAAGATTTTGCCTTTTGAAAAATCCTTAATTTTACCACATTTTAAAGTTATTTTCAATTATAATGTTATATATTTTTTTTAAAAAAATCTTTACCTAATTTAACATTGACAAAGAAAAAAAAATTTATTATTAAATCTTTTGTTGGTTCTTTAAATTAGGCAAAGAGACCGAAAAGAAAGGAGGAGAGAAAATGTTAGTTGGTGCTTATGAAAGAATTTTTAATGGAAAATTTTTCGTTTTACCACGGCCCCTTTTTAGAGAAATTGCCAAAGAAAGCTGTATTATAGCTATACCTGCGAGATCTGCCGAAAAATGTATTGTACTTTTTCCATTGTCTTTTATAAATTCGATTAGAGGAATTGGCGACTTTCGTTTTCTTTGTGGAGTAGAGTTTGGTCAGAATAGGGAAATAATAGTTCCCAAAACAGTAAAAAGAAAGATTTTTGAAAATTTTAAAATAAAAAGAGGAGAGAAAATAGTTTTTGTAGGGTGTGTAAATAGAATCGAAATTTGGAAAAAAGAAGATTGGGAAAAAATCCAAAAAGAATATCCTTACGAAAAAGTTTTAGAGAAGGTGCTCTATTCAAAAGGAGGTGAGGGAGGTGGTGCGTTTTGATTGTAGAAAATTTTCAAAAGTAAAAATGAAAGATTGGGAGAGGTTTCAGAAAGCAGCTTCTTTGCATTTTTTGCAGGAAAGAAAAAAAGCGAGCGAGAAGGAGGTAAAAGATGGAGATCGGCGAGGTTGTAAACGACAAAGATTTCTTGGCTTACGAAAATTCCTGCAAAGAACTAAAGGCGGTAGAAAGGAAACTGAACAATGGTTTTCTTCCCAAAGGGAAGAGAGAAAAGTTATTATACAGAAAGAAGGTTTTAGAAGAAAAAATTTTGCCAAAATTGGTAAAAAGATTAAATATGTAAATTAAGGGAGATACTTTGGCGGTTATTGAATGACCGCCAATTTTAATTTTATTTAAGAAAATTTTTAACCAATTTTTCTGCTTCTTTATAATTTTTTACCCAAACAATTCTTTTGTCTTTTTTAAACCAAACCATTTGTCGCCTTGCATAATCTTCAATATATTTTTTAAGTTTTTCTATCATTTCTGATTTGCTGATTTGTTTTTGAAGATATTTTGCAATCCATTTATACTCAAGGCCAAAGCTTTCTAATTTTTTCCAAGAAATACCAGATTTTTTAAGATTTTCAACCTCTTTTATCATTCCTTGTTTTAATCGTTTTTTGAGTCTTTTTCCAATTAATTTTTTTAATTCTTCTTTTTCTTTTTTTATACCAATCATTAAAATATCATATTTTGGATTTTTTTTAATTTCGGGGACTGGTTTTTTGGTTTTTTTAACAATTTCAATGGCTCTGATTAATCTTCTTGGATTGTTTTTGTCTATTTTTTTGGCTCGGTTTGGATCTAGTTTTTTTAAGATTTCAAAGAGTTCTTTTGTTGATTTTTTCTCAAGTTTTTTTCTAAGTTGCCAGTCAGGTTTTACTGGGGGGAAAGAGATATCATCAACTACTGCTTGAATATAAAAACCCGTCCCCCCACACAAAATCGGAATTTTCTTTTTTCTTAATATTTTCTTAATTGCTTTTTCTGCTAATTTTTTATATTGAGCAACGCTAAAAGTTCTTTTGGGCGAGGCAACATCTAAAAGATAATGAGGGATACCCCTCATTTCTTTTTTTGTAATTTTCCCTGTTCCAATATCCATCCCTCGGTAAACTTGACGCGAGTCAGCAGAAACGATTTCGCCATTAAATCTTTTTGCAAGTTTCACTGCTATATTTGATTTCCCAGAAGCAGTAGGGCCCAAAATAACAATTAACTTTGGCCTTGTTTTTTTCATATTTTGCTTAGCGAAAATGAGCTTAGTAATAAAATTAATGCGCAGTTACCGAAGATTTATCGAAGGTGGACGAAACTTCCTATTCGAGATAAATTCGAATTAATTCGTTGATTTATTTGAGAAAAGTTCTCTTAAAATTTTCTCTCTTCTTTCTTTTTCTTTTTGGGGAATATTATCTTTTAATTTTTCTGCCTTTGTTCCCGGCCGAGGGGAGTAGCAGGCAATATAAGCTTTTTTAAAGCCAACTTTTTTAACAACATCAACGGTTTCGTTAAAGTCTTTTTTTGTTTCTCCTGGAAAGCCAACAATGATATCTGTTGAAAGTTCAACATCTGGTATTTTCTTTTTTATTTTTTCAACAAGTTTTAAATAATCTTTTTTTGTATAGCCGCGGTTCATTTTCTTTAAAATTTTATCACTTCCTGCTTGGACTGGTAGGTGAATATATTTTTTGATTTTTTTTGAGCTTGCAATGGTTTCAATTAATTCATCTGAAAAATCTTTTGGATGGGAGGTTAAAAATCCAATTTCAAAATTGCCCGGAATTTTTTCTATTTTTTGAAGGAGCTTTGGAAAAGTAATAATTTCTCGAATTTTATTCGAATCACCTCTAATTTTTCTCGAATTTATTCGAGATGTATTCGATTTGATTCGATAGTCATTTGAGAATTTATAACTATTAACGTTCTGTCCAAGCAGCCAGATTGTTTTGTAGCCCCTTTTTAAAAGACATTTTATTTCTTTTATGATCTCTTCTGGTGCTCGAGAAATTTCTCTGCCCCTTGTATAGGGAACAACGCAATAAGCACAAAAATTATTGCAGCCCGTCATTATTGGAACATAAGCAAAATCCTTATTTGAATATTTTGGGACAATTTTAAGATAGTGGGTTGCTTGCTTTATGTTGCTTGTTTTTTGTTGCAGTAGCTTTGGTAAATTCTGGAGCTCATCAATTTTAAATATGCCATCAGTAATCTTTTTAAAAATTTTTTTATCTTTTTCTAAAATGCAGCCAGTCAAATAAATTTTTGCTTTTTTGTTTTTCTGTCTTAAATTTTCGATTTTTCTAAAAACTTTATCAACTGACTTTTGACGGACAGAGCACATATTTATAATTATTAAATCAGCTTCATCTTCTGTTTTTGAAGGGCGAAGATTGATTTTCTCTAAAACCGCAGCAATTCTTTCAGAATCACTTTTATTCATCTGACAACCGTAAGTTATGATATAATATTTCATAACTTCTTGCTAAACTACAAAAAAATTAGTATGATTTTACTGGGTTTTTACTTATTTTGCCTATATAATATAGTATAGTTTTATGAAAAAAAAGACAAAATGTCTACTTTTGTTTTCTGGAGGGTTGGACTCTATGTTGGCGGCCAAGATTTTAATGGAGCAGGGGATTGATGTTTTGGGCTTAAATTTTAAAAGTTGTTTTTTTGATGAAAAACAGGCAAGAAAGTCGGCAAGAGAAATTGGTTTGAAATTAAAAATAATTGATATTTCAAAAGAACATTTAGAATTGGTTAAAAAACCAAAATATGGCTATGGAAAAAATATGAATCCTTGTATTGATTGTCATTTATTGATGTTAAAAAAAGCTAAAGAATTAATGGAAAAAATGAAATATGATTTTGTAGCCACAGGCGAGGTTTTAGGAGAGCGGCCAATGAGCCAGAATAAAAATATTTTAAAATTACTTGAAAAAGAAAGCGGACTTGAAGGATACTTACTAAGGCCGTTATCTGCAAAGTTATTAGAGCCAACAATTCCCGAAAAAGAGGGTTTAGTTGATGGAGAAAAATTTTTTTCGATTTCCGGGCGTCAGAGAAAAAAACAATTTGAGCTGGCAAAAAAATTTAAAATTAAAAAATACCCAACGCCATCTGGAGGTTGTTGTTTAACCTATAGAGAATTTAGTCAAAGATTAAAAGAATTATTAAAAAAACGGCCAGAAGCAAATTTTAATGATATAGAGCTTTTAAAATATGGTAGACATTTTTGGGTAAGATCGGGAAATCACGTGAAACAAAAACCCGAAACTACGCAAAAAGATTGGATTTTAATTGTTGTTGGCAGAAACGATAAGGACAATAATGCTATAAAAAAACTAAAGAAAAAAGGGGACATCGTGGTTGAGCTAGAAAAAATACCCGGTCCAACAGTATTGATTCGGGGAAAAGATATTTCTCAAGTAGTCGTTGAAAAAGCTAAAAATTTTATTAAAAAATATTCAAAAATAAAAAAGAAAGAGGTTTTATTCAGAGAACTATAAAAAAGAAGGAGAACTGTTCTCCGCATTTTTCCGTTCCCGAATCTCTGAATTATCGTGTCAAATCATTTAAGGAGATAAGGGAAGTTTTCAGTTAAAAGAATTAACGAATTAACGAATGCTCTACGAAATTACGAATCCCTACGAATTTACGAATCTTTACGAATATACGAATAAGGGAAAAAGAAAGAAAAAATTGGTTAAGTAATTAACGGATTAACGAGTTAACGAGTTATGAAAATTAGAAAATTTGAGGAATTAGAAATTTGTAATTTGGAATTTGGAGTTTATTTGTGATTTGTTATTTGTTATTTGGAATTTGTAATTTGGTGCTTGGGATTTGTAATTTGTAATGACTCTATTTCGTATATTTGTGTTAAAATTCGTATATTCGTGATTACTCTTCCACTTTCATTATATTTTAGATGACACAATACGTTGTATTGACTTTTGATAGGGGGGGGTTAAAATTAAACAAATACAGAAAAAAGAGAGGGAATCTTAGAAGGGGAGAAATTTTAAATTATACTTTTACTTGATTTTTGTGTGTAAGAAAGATAAAATTAGAATAACAAATGTATAACAAAAATATATTATTTCGAATTTAATTAGTTATGGCAATTTACCCTTATACACAAGAGCCAAAACCAAAAACAGAAATATCAACAGCAAAAGTTGTCTTTGGTATTTTGCTTAGTATTTTGCTGATATTTCTTTTTTTCCTTTGGCAAAAGAACAATGACCTTAAAGCAGAAATCCTTTCGCAGAAACGAGAACTTGAGCATACTATAAGGGGTCAGTCAAAGCACGCAGTAAGTCTTAAAGAAATTGACCGGCGAGTGGAAGGCCTAGAAACTCAAATACGGGATGCTCGTTCAGGAGACATTGTTTGCGAAAACTGCATAGAATTAGCCAAAGAAACAAAAGGTAACTTTGTTGCCACAATCAAAGGCAATAATCAAATTGAGGTTACAGGCAGTGGCAATGAAAATGCTACAATTTTGCTTTCCATTGCTCCTGACTCAATAGGAAATGACCAGCTTGCTTTTGATACCGGACAACACTTAACTACTTCTTCCTCGCCAACATTTAACTCTCTTTATCTTTCATCTTTAAATATTTCTTTTTCAAAGTTTGTTGTTGACTCAAACGGCAATATCACAAAGATAAGCAATGTCTCTTATTCTTGGCCATCTTCCCAAGGTTCAGCAAACACAATACTCCAGAACAACGGTTCAGGAATTTTGACGTGGGCGACCATAGGATCAGCTTCTATCACTCCAGACTCTTTGGATTTTACAGAGTTTAAAGACGACTTAACATTAGACAATGACCTTACAATATTTCCTTCTGGCGCAAATTACTCAATTAATATTGACTCTGGCACTTTTTATGTTGATACAGCTAATAATAGAATAGGTATTGGTACAACGACACCTTCATATACCTTAGATATTGCTGGCGCGATTCGTTCCACTGGCAATTTAACTGCTCCAAATGTTATTTATTCTGTTTCTGGAACAACACGTAGGATTACTTCTTCAGGCGGTCAAAACCCAGTCATTGATATTGCTTCTAATTACGCAGGTCAAACATCAATTATCACCTTAGGCACAATCACGACTGGCACTTGGCATGGTGCTATTATAGAGACTGCCTATGGCGGAACTGGTCTTTCTTCTATTGGAGCTGCTAATCAGATATTGGGAGTTAATTCTGGAGCAACTAGTTTGGAATACAAAAATATTGCTTCTTTGCTTAGCGCAGGAACAGGAATATCAATTACAGGAACAGATAATGCAACCATCGCTAATACAGGAATATTATCTTTAACAGCAGGCTCTGGCATTTCCATCTCTTCAGGACAAAACCCGACAATTTCTAACACAGGGGTGCTTTCTTTAAATTCATTAACAGGTTTTTTAACTTTGCAAGGGACAACAAATCAGATTAATGTTTCAAGCGGCGGGGCAACTATTACTTTATCAACCCCCCAAGATATTCACACAGGAGCTTCACCAACATTTGCTGGCTTAACTCTTTATGGACTTACTCAAGGTTCTGTTTTATTTACCGGAACCGGGGGCGCTATTTCCCAAGACAACGCCAATCTCTTTTGGGACAACACTAATAAGAGATTGGGCATCGGGACGACGACACCCAACAATGCTATCCAAGTTGCTAATTTAATAAACTTTGATAATACAGATTACAATACCAAATTAGGTTATCAAGCAGGTCTGAACATAGTTTCAGGGGCTCAATATAATACTTTTGTTGGTTATCAAGCAGGGCTGTCCAGCGCCACAGGAAGCACTAACGGAGCTGATTACAATACAGCGATTGGCTCTCAAGCCCTCTACTCCAACACCACAGGCTACCACAACACCGCTATAGGCTATCAAGCCCTCTACTCCAACACCACAGGCTACCGAAACACCGCTATAGGCTCTCAAGCCCTCTCCTCCAACACCACAGGCTACCAAAACACCGCTATAGGCTATCAAGCCCTCTACTCCAACACCACAGGCGACCAAAACACCGCTATAGGCTTTCTAGCCCTCTCCTCCAACACCACAGGCATGACCAACACCGCTATAGGCTATCTAGCCCTCTCCTCCAACACCACAGGCTACCAAAACACCGCTATAGGCTCTCAAGCCCTCTACTCCAACACCACAGGCTACCAAAACACCGCTATAGGCTCTCAAGCCCTCTACTCCAACACCACTGGTTCTTCTAATGTTGCTCTTGGCTATGGCGCTGGCTACTATGAGACTGGTTCAAACAAGCTCTACATTGCCAATAACTCAAATCTTAACAATGCCCTTATCTATGGTGAGTTTGATAATAAAAGATTGGCACTACTTTCTAATGTAACTGTTGCTAACACCAGTTCTTTGGGTTCAGAGAAAGTAGCAAATGGCGATTTCTCAACCGTACCTGATACCTCCTGGACCTGGGGAACAGGTTGGAGCCATGATACAACAAACTATGAAGCAGACCACGCAACAGGAAACACTGTTGCCTTAGAACAAAATATCTCTGCAGTAGCAGGTGAGGTCTATTATCTTTCATTTACAGTTAAAAACAGAACAACAGGTTCAGTTACACCCCAGATTGGTGGCGTAAATGGTACTTCAGTAGACAGAAACATCACCTCCACTCAAATAATTACTGCCAGAGGCACAGAAAACCTTAAATTCATCCCCACCTCTAACTTTAATGGTTCTATTGATAATGTTTCAGTAAAAAGAATCACAGGAGGAGATTTAGCAGTAGCAGGTCTTCTTACTGGTGGTGGCACTTCTGGTATCAAGATTGACACCTCTGGCAACGTCGGCATCGGGACGACGCCAGGAACAAAATTAGCTGTTTATGGTTTAACTGGTACTGCTTCATATAATCTTGTTAGAGTAGATACAGCGACTGGTAATTTTTATTATGATACTTCAACGCAAAGGAACAAAGAGAACATCCAAACCTTGGAAGAAGATTTTTTCAAGATTTTAGAAGTTCAACCAAAATCATTCACTGATAAATCTAGCGGTTTAACTGAAATTGGTTATATTGCCGAAGACTTTGACCAAATAGGATTAAAGAACTTAGTTATTTATGATAAAGAAGGATTACCTGATGGCTTAAAATACGATAAAATTCCTCTTTATCTTTTGGAAGTTATCAAAAAACAGCAAAAAGACATTGCAGAATTACAACAAGTTACAACCAACACACAACAGACGACAAATCCATTTAAGATTCAATACGACTCTTCAAACTATCTTAGTATCTTTGTAAACCAAGATGGCGAAGTTTCTCTTGATGCTACTGGCAAAGCGGCAAAGATTGTGTTCCAAAGCCCTGTTGTGATTAAAGAGTCCCTTACTATTGGCCAGGGCGGTACTCCAATTACTGGGCATATTTCAAAAACCATTACTTGGGACCCGCCATTATTTGCTAATAATGAAGTAGTTTCAACTACTATAGCAATTGCAGAGGCAATGCCAGGTGATATTGTTTATGTTTCGCACGATAAGATTGGCGCAAACGATGTAATTATTTCCGCTCATGTTCAAGAACCGGGTATAGTTCGGGTTATTTTGAGAAATGTTTCAGGAAAGGATATAGATATTGAAAGTGGAACATTAAGAGTGAGTTTGTGGAAATACTAAAGATACGACCTTATGATGGTTGTAATTAACGCATTAACGAGTTAACGCATTAACGAGTTATGAACCTAAATCCTAAATTCTAAACAAATACTAAATCCCAATGATTCAAATTTCAAAGAAGATAGTTTAAAACGAAAAATAAAAATATAAAGTTTGAAATTTGGAATTTATTTGTGATTTGGTGCTTGGAGGTTGGAATTTGTTTAGTATTTCGAATTTCGGATTTCGGTTCACAATCCGTTAACTCCTTAATCCTTTAATTGTGAATTAGACCGTTTGCATTTTTTTAAAAAAGTTATAAAATTGATTAATGTTTTTTCTTGCTTAGCAAGAAAAGAATTTTAATAAAAGGTCTTTATTTAAAAATTTTAAAAAATAAAAATTGTGAACACAGGAGATATAAAACTAACTATAAAAAAAGAAAAAAAAGAATCTGAAGTTGTAAATCAATCACCTTCAGGATCAAATAAGAAAAAAGGTTTTAAAATTTTTATTTTGGTCGTTTTTATTTTAATTTTACTTGGGGCTTTGGGCTATCTTGGCTATCAGTGGCAGAGTATGAGAAAAGAGCTTCAGAAAATAAAAACATTGCAGGGCACACAAGAGCTTCAAAAGAAACAGACAGAAGAGATAATAAATAAGTTAAAGGCCCACACTGTTTTGCCAGAAGATGAACAACCAATAATTGCAACAGTTATTGACGCTGCAGCCCTCAAAAAGCAATCAAGCTTTTACGAATTGGCAAAGAATGGAGATATGGTGATAATTTACATTAAGGCAAAAAGAGCATATCTTTATGACCCAATTGCAGATAGGGTTTTAAATATCGGACCAGTACTTACGGGGCAGGCAGCTCAAGAATTGCCTCAGCCATCTCCTTCTCCTACAACGATAGCCAAGACCTATACAGTTGAGATTAGAAATGGAACAGAAATACTTGGCCTTGGCACCGAGATGGCAAAGAAAATAAAAGGAGTTGATGCTTCTTTAGATGTTTTGCCGGCAACAAATGCTGATAAAAGTTATACAAAAACGATTTTGGTGGTAAAAAACGCTGACAAATCAATAGTCTCGAAATTAGAAAAAGAACTTGGCGTTACTGCTCAAACAACAGTTCCAGAAGGCGAAAGAGATACTTCAGCAAATATTTTGATAATTGTTGGGAAGTAAACAATAAACAACAAACAATAATCTAGGTATTAATAAAAAGCTCCATAAATTTTTTTAATTTCATCTCGCCAATATCACCCCGGCCTCTTTCACGAACTCTGACTGACTTATTTTTCATTTCTTTATCGCCGACAACTAATAAATAGGGGATTTTTTGAATTTCACCTTCTCTAATTTTTTTGGAAACCGTTTCTTTTTCATCTTTTACCTTGGTTCGTAATTGATAAGTTGTTAGTTGTAAAGTTGTAAGTTGTTTGTTAATGGAATTCGCATATTTAATATGTCCTTGACCAACGGGAATTATCCAGATTTGCTCTGGTGCCAGCCAAAAAGGAAATGCGCCAGCATAGTGTTCAATTAAAACTCCAAAAAATCTTTCAAGCGAACCAAGGAGGGCTCTGTGAATCATAAAAGGAGTTTTTTCTTTGCCGTTTTTGTCGATATAGGTCATTTGGAACCTTTCTGGCAAATTGAAGTCAAATTGAATTGTTGTACATTGCCATTCTCTATCAAGTGAATCTTTTATTTTGATATCAATTTTCGGACCGTAAAAAACTCCGCCACCTTTGTCAGTTTGATAATTTAATTTTTCTTTTGAAAGAACATATTTTAAAGCTTTTGTAGCTTTATCCCACATTTTTTGGGTGCCGGCAAATTTTTCTGGTTGAGTTGAAAGATATATATTAAAATTTTTAAAGCCAAATTTTTTTAGCATTGCAAGCCCCTGTTTTAATAATTTTTCAAGTTCTTCTGTAATTTGGTCTTGGGTGCAAATAATATGAGCATCGTCTTGAGTAAAGCCACGTACCCTTGTAAGCCCATGCAAGGTTCCAGATCTTTCGTACCTATAAACTGTTCCAAGTTCTGCTAGTTTTATAGGAAGATCTCTATAACTTCTGATTTTGCTTTTGTAAACATAAACATGAAAAGGACAATTCATGGGCTTTAAAAGATACTCTTCTTTGATTTTTGGCTTTTTTGCTTTTTGTTTTTCTTCTAAGCTTTGACCAACCTCAAGTGGCGGATACATGCTTTCGCTATAAAAATTCCAATGGCCCGACGTTTCCCAAAGTTTTCTTGAGCCAATATGAGGAGTGTAGATCCATTGATATCCTTCTTTTTGAAGCTCTTCATAAAGATAATTTTCTATTATTTTTCTGATAATTGCTCCTTTGGGAAGCCAAATTGGAAGTCCTTGGCCTATTTCTTCATTGATTAAAAACAATTCTAATTTTTG
>Ga0272449_1001995_pt1 | contig 19727 bp, 18 predicted proteins | sample YNPCB0241_FD_198679 | JGI IMG/M metagenome (GOLD analysis project Ga0272449, IMG submission 198679) | Hot spring sediment microbial communities from Yellowstone National Park, WY, United States - YNP-CB-024-1 | ecosystem: Environmental > Aquatic > Thermal springs > Hot (42-90C) > Sediment... | reverse complement strand
TCACCTCTTGTCAAAATAATTGGATATCTTGAATAGGTATTTATTATAAACTTTTTTTCTTTTTTAAACAAATCATTACTCATAATAGATTTATTTTTCTTGCTGCCCATAGTAAAGTCAAAATACTTTTTGAATCTTTTATTTCATTTTTTTCTATCATTTTAAAAATTTTTTTAAAACTTAATATTTCAATTTTAATCATTTCATCGGGCTCAAGTTTTTGTTCTGTTTTTATAAGTTCCTTTGCAATAAAAAGATGTGTTAGTTCATTTGTAAATCCTGGGGAAGAATAAACTTCTCCTAATTTAATAAATTTTTTTGCTTTATAACCTGTCTCCTCTTCTAATTCTCTTTGGGCTGCCTGAATTGGTTTTTCTTTTCCATCCATAACACCTGCTGGAATTTCCCATATCCATTTACCTATAACAGGTCTATATTGCTTTATTAGTAAAGCTTTTTCACTATCAAAAATTGGTAAAACAGCAACACAACTTTTATGAATAACATGTTCATATAAAACTTTTCTTCCATCTTTTTCTACTTCATCTATTTTTAATGTTACAATTTTTCCTTCATAAATTGTTTTCATTTTTATCTCCTAAGTTTAAATTTTATACTTTCCGTTTTTTAAGCAAGGCTAAAAGCCTCACATAATAATTTTTTTACTTTAATATCTCTTTTAATCTTTTCTCTAAATCTTTTGCGACTTTATAATCTAAAAAAATTTTTATTGCTGATTTAAAAATATCAGTTCCGAATATAACATTCCCAAAATCTATCAAAAAACCTTTATCTTTAAGTTCAATTTTAAAATTATTAACATACTTTTCATTTAAATCTTTTGAGTATTCATATTCAATCTTTTTAATTTTTTTAATGTAATGAACTTCTTTTTTATTTCCAGCCTTTATATAAAAATGGTCACCTTTATAAAATTGTTTTGTTCGTCTCATTTTAAAGTTTAAATTTATATAAAAATTTTAAATTGTCAATAAATTTTAGGAATAATTGAAAAATTTTTTAAAAGGCAGTTGATTTTTTAAAATTTTGTTATATTTTTTTATTATGAAGAATTTAGGATTTATTGAAGGCTTTGTTTCTGTTATACTAAATTTTTTAATTTTTATTTTTAAAATTATAGTAGGCAAAAGTTCAAAATCAATAGCAATGATATCTGATGCATGGCATACTTTATCGGATTCTTTTACATCAATAATTGTTATTTTTGGTTTTTATTTAGCGAAGCGTGGACCTGACAAGAAACATCCTTTTGGACATCAGAGAGCAGAACAAATTGGTGGCATAATAATTGGCACTTTACTTTTTCTGGTTGGCTTAAATTTTTTAAAAGAGAGCATAAATAGGCTAATTATTAAAGAGAGAGCAATATTTAATTTAACAGGAATTATAATATTTTTAATTTCAGCTTTATTAAAAGAAGGTTTAGCTTTGTTTTCTTATTGGGCTGGTAAAAAAATTGATTCTTATTCACTTATAGCTGATGCCTGGCATCATAGAAGTGATGCTATAGCTTCTTTTCTAATAGTTATTGGAAGTATTTTAGGAAGAAAATTTTGGTTTATTGATTCTATTCTTGGAATTATTGTTTCTATGTTAATTTTGTATTCAGCATACGAAATTATAAAAAATACCGGTTCAGTAATTATTGGTGAAGATATTAGTAATGAAACAAAAGTTAAAATTGAAAATATTATTAAATCAATTTCAGATAAAGCAAATGATATTCATCATCTTCATATACATTCTTATGGAGACCACAAAGAAGTAACTTTACATTTAAGATTACCTTCAAATTATTCAATTAAAAGAGCACATAAAATAGCAACAGATATTGAAAATGAAATTAGAAAAGAGACTGGATTAGAGATTACAGTTCATATAGAACCTGAAAAAGATTAAAGAATTAACATTGCGTCACCGTAAGTGTAGAATCTATATTTATTTTCAATAGCAATTTTATAAAGTTCTTTTAATTTTTCTAATCCAACGAGGGCTGAGACTAAAAGTATTAAAGAAGTTTTTGGGAGATGGAAATTTGTTATAATTCCCTGGACAATTTTAAACTTATAACCTGGGTAGATAAAGTTATTTACTTCTCCACTAAATTCCTCAATTTTTCCATTTTTATTAGCCAAGAATTCTAAAGCTCTTGTTGTAGAAGTGCCAACTGCAATTAAGCGACCTTTTCTATTATTTATTATATCAACATTTTTTTTGTCAATGGTAAGATATTCAGGCAACATTTTATGTTTTTCAATTTCTTCAGATTTAATTGGTTCAAAACTTCCGAAGGAGAGGTGCAAAGTTAGGAATGCTATTTTTACTCCTTTATTTTTAATTTTTCTTATAAGTTTATTTGTGAAATGGAAACCCGCTGTAGGAGCTGCCACAGAGCCTGGCTTTTCAGCATAAACTGTCTGATAAAATTTTTTATCAATTTTATTATTAACTTCTCTTTTAATATAAGGTGGTATAGGCACATTTCCTATTTTGTTTATATCTTTATAATCAAGAACCCTATTAAAAGAAATTAGAAATCTTCCGTCACCATATATATTAATTACTTTTGCTACAATTTTGTCTATTATTATCTCTGTATCAAATTTTACTCTTTTAGCAGGCTTTATTAAGGCTTCCCATATATTATTATCAATCTTCTTCAAAAGGAGAATTTCTAACTTTGCTCCTGTCTCTTTTTTTAATCCAAACAATCTTGCATTGAAAACTTTTGTATTATTAAAAACTAAAACATCTTCAGGGTTTAAATAATCTATAATTTCATAAAAAATTCTATGTTCAATTTTGTCTAAAAATCTATTGTAAACCAACAATTTACATTTATCTCTTTCTTTTAATGGGTAATATGCTATTAGTTCTTCTGGAAGTTCATAGTCAATATCTTCTAATTTCATAAAAATTATTCAGCAGAAACTCTTTCAATTAAAGCAGCAGTTAAAGTGACAATATCTTCATTTGCTTTTCTTAATCTTGAAGCCAGAATTTTAGAAATCTCTCTTGTTATAATTAAGCCGATATATGGATATTTATTTCCCAGTTTAATAAAATCATCTCTTGAAATTGCAAGTAATTCAACATCTGAATCAGCAACAACTGTAGCAGAACGTTTATCATTATCAAGCAAAGCCAACTCACCAAAGAATACTATATTATCACCTTTTGATTCTAAAGTTGCAACAGAATATTCTTCGTTATCTAATGTCTTTTTTAAAATAGAGACTTTACCTGATTTTAATATATAAAAATTGTCACCAATTTCACCTTCTTTTATAATTATTGTGCCTTTTTTCATTTTCTTATAATTTATAATTTCAGCAATCTTTTTCAACTCCTCTTCTTTATTAGCAAGCTCTTTCAAAAATCCAACATTCTTTAATATTTTAATAATCTCTTCTTTCATAATTATGATTTTGACAAAATAACAATCGCTCTACTATTGGGTTTAATTATATAATCTTTTTTAGGATTCAACACAGGTTCATTTGCTCTAACTTTTTCAACATTTTTTAAATTACTAATTAAAGAAACTATATCTCTTGTTTTTTGAGCTTCTTTAACTGCTTCTTTTTTTCTTAGATACGCATTTCCTATATTTTCCAAAAGACCAATTAAAATATAATTCTTTTGAGCATAAAAATCAATTAAATCTTTAAAAGGTTTACCAATAAAATTTTCAGGGAATTCTATAATTTTTATTGGTGTTTCTGAATCTACATCAATAAGTTTATGAATAACATGCGATACGCCATAGGAAGCTGAAGCATTTGCAACTAAAATTCTGCTATAAAGTCTGCTATAAATTACCTCATCACAATAAGAAAGAGTTAAATATCTTTCAAATTTAGGATTTAAAATTTCTGCACATAAATAAATCTCTTTTGTTATAGCTTTTATTGTCATTGCTGTCATAACTGTTCTTGTATCAACTTCATATGAAGTAGCTGATGGATTTGTTTGGTCAGCAAGTATTATGCAAGTTTTGGCTTTTTTAATATTTGCTTTTCTTAATATTGTTTCATCACTATAATCACCATAGATAAATCTTATTTTAGATAATTCTCTATCCGAACGAATATCATCAATCATTGATGGGTCAGCAAAATTTATTATTACAATATTAGAAGGGTCAAGTTTGGGATTAACTTTTAATATATCTTTTAAAATTTGTTTTAATTCTTTTTGCCAACCGCATATAACATAATGATTTGTAAGTTTAGATAACTTAGCCATTCCTTTTTCTTCTTTTAATTGCTGACCAACAAGGTATGAGGCAATCTTACCAGAAACAGCACCCATAGTAGCAACTCCAAAAAATATTATTAAAATTCCTAAAAGTTTCCCTCCAGTTGTAAGAGGCGTCTTGTCACCATAACCAACCGTTGAAAGTGTTACAATCGTATACCATAAAGAATCAAATAAACTTTTAAATTGCTCATTCTTTGTCTTTTCTACTAAATATACCCCAACCGTGCTTATAAAAAGAGTTAAGATAAAAATTATTACAAGTTTTATTGTAACTGACCTTTTTACATTAAAAATTATATCATTTATCTTATTAATTATTTTATCTAACATTTCTTTATCTATCGGTTAAAATTTTTATATTTTTAAATTTTTTTAAGTTCACTACCAAATTTTTCAACAATTATATTTGATATAATAGAATCTTTTAAAATATTATTAAAATATTCTGAATTAGCTTTTTGTAAAATAAATAGAAGAATAGTAATAAAAATTAAACCCTTGAAAAATCCAAGTATAATTCCTAAAAATCTATCAAGAGCTGTTAGATTTGTCTTATCAATTAAATCAAAAATTGAATCAAAAATAAGTTTTAATGCAAGATAAACTATCATAAAAATTAATGTTCCTGCAATAATTTTAAGTATATATTGATTACTTGTGATAAAATTAAAATATTTAAAAAGTATTGGAGATAAAGTATAAGCCAAGAATATACTTATTCCGAAATTTAAAAGAGTAAAAATTTCAAAAAAGAAACCGGCATTAAAAGAGGCTAAAATAAATAAGAAAATTATAAAAATTATTATTAAATCAATCAAACTCATTTTCAATATTTATTTTCGTAAGAATTTAAAAAAAGTTGAATATTTAATTGTAAGAAATCAGAGATTTCCTAAAAAGGTTTTGGTTGGAGTTTTTGCAAAGGTGAAGATTAAAATACTATTAAATTTGAAAAATTCTTTAAAAATCCAACTATCAAAAGCTTATCAGTTTATTTTTTAGAAAATTTCTGTTGAGAAATAAAAGTCTTATACACAATTTTTACTCATCAATAATTTTAACTTCAACTCTTCTATTGCGTTCTCTATTTAATTCATTTATATTAGGAACTATTGGTTCAGTTTCACCATAACCTTTAGCTGTTATTCTTTCAGGCTGAATACCCTTTTTAATTAAATAATCTCTTATAGCCTCTGCTCTTTTCTGTGATAATTTTAAATTATATTCATCATCCCCAGTATCGTCAGTATGTCCCCCTATCTCTATTATCATCTTGGGATTTTCTTTCATACTTTTAAAAAGCTCATCTAAAACTTTATAAGAAACAGGTTTTAATTTCGCACTATCTTTGTAAAAAAAGATGCCTTGTAAAACATATTTTCTTTTATATTTTGTGCTAATATTTATTTTTATAGGCTGATTAATAGTAACTTTTCTTTTAATATCTGAAATCTTTATAAGTTCATCAAATTTAAATTGATAATCAAATTTTTTTATTATTACATTATAATTTTTTCCCACAGGCAATTGAAATGATATTTTCCCATTTTCATCTGTAAAACCTTTATTAGTTAAATTATCAAAATATACTATTACTTCTGCATTTTTAACAAACAGGTCATCTTTATCTGTAATTATAAAATTAACATTTGCCTTATCTGTTTTTATATCATATTCCCCAAAAAGCACTATAAAATTTAATATCAATAAGTATAAAAATTTATAAATCATAGTATAAATATAATTTAATTTATTTAAAAAATCAAGTTTTTATAATTTAAAAGGGACTTTTCAACTGTCATTTCTCTCTAAGCAGTCCAATAAGTATCGGAACTTCTGCAATGTTTTTATAATGAGAAGGGGATTTGAATTATTAATGATATTAAAGCAATTATAATAGATATAAAAAATATTGGTAAGCCATATTTTAACCAATTTGAGAAATGGACAACTTTGCCTTCGTATTTTTCGTATAGAGACAAAGCTACCATATTAGCCGAGGAGCCTATCATTGTTAAATTTCCACCAAAACAACCACCAAAAAGCAATCCCCACCATAATATATTACTATGAGCTAAACCAATAAATTTTAAATTTTTTATAACAGGGACTAAAGCAGCTATAATAGGAAGATTATCAACAAATCCTGAAGTAATACCTGTGAAAATTGTAATAATTATTAGCAATATAATTGTCAAAGTATATTCAGGACTAATAAAAGGAATAGAGATTTTTTTAGCAAGATTTAATATAGAATAAGATAATTTTATAGTAACTCCTGTATATTCAAGACAGGCTGCTTTAGCAAATAAGAACATAAAGAATATAATAGACCACCAATCTACTCCTTTTGTAATTAAATTTTTACCATTCTTTTTTTCAGCAAAAACTATTAAACCTACAAATAATAAAGGTATTGCTACAAGTGTTGTGTTCGTTTCAAGTTTTAAAATCTGGTCAATCTTTTTTGATAAACCAATTAAAAAAATCAGTATTAAAAATAAAATCTCAGCAACTTTTATTTTTTTAATATTATTAACATTTTGTGAAATAATAATCTTTTTTAAGTCAATTTTTAAAACTTTTGGTAAATAATTTCTAAAAATGAAAATAAGAATGAATGAGATTAAAATTGTGCATCCGAATGAAATTGGTGTTGCCCATCTTAAAAAATCTAAAAATGTTAAATGACCTGCAAAAGCTATATAAATACCAATTGGATTCCCTATCATTGTCAATGCTGAAGCATTATTTGTAGTAAAGACAAGTCCAATAATAAATGGAAAAACCTCTAAATCTAATTTATCACATAATGAAATTGCTATTAAAACAAGAACTAAGATTGCGGTTATTTCACCAACAAAGCCACCAAGTATTCCTGAAAAAAGCATCAATATAAAAAAAATCCTGCGGGGGTAAGGTCCTATTCTTTTAATAATATTTAAAATTAAATAATCAAAAAGTCCAACACTCTCAAAATATGAAATAATTACCATCATTGATATAATAAAAAGAATTGTTGGAATACTCATAAATTCAATTGCTGTATGAATATCCATTACACCTGATAATAATAATACTCCTAAACCCAAAGAAGCAATTGCTACCCTATGATGCCAAAAAAGTAAAGTTCCTGTTACTGTTGCTAAAAAAACACTCGCAGATAAAATTTGTTTATTAATCCATAAAATTTCATTGAATTTTAAATAATTTGAAGCTTTTGTAATTTCATTCTCAGGTATATCTAAAGAAGGAAATATAATCTTAAATAAAATAAAAGTTACAAATGTAGTAATTAAAAAATAGAATACTCTTGAATTCTTTGTCCAAAAATTTTCTTTATACTTTGAAGTTAAAATTAAAATAATTGATTCAGGAGTTTTAGCTTCAATTATCTCTTTTATTGTCTGCTCTTTTTGTAGCCTTCTTGCTATTTGAGATAAATTTCTTAAATACTCTTCACGATTATCTTTATGCGAAAGAAAAAGTATTACTAAATTTACAGGTTTACCATCAATTGAATTATAATCAATCGGCTTTTTTAACCTTGTTATTATAATATAACTTCTCCCCAATTCATCCATCATAAGATGTGGAAAAGCAATCCCTTCACCTATACCAGTTGTCCCTTTCTTCTCATTCTCAAGTAAATCATTAAAAAACTTTTCTTCGTTCTTAATTATACCTTTTTCATATAAAAACGAGGCTAAAATCTCAAATAACTCTTTTTTTGTTTTTACTTCAGGGTCAAGTATAACATAACTTTTACTTAAGAAATCCTCAAATTTCATTTTAAATTTTTTCTTAATTTTAATTTTTCTATGCTTTGCTTTATTGCATTATAAATTTTTTCAAGGTCAATATTTTTTAGACATAATAAGGAATCACATTCTCTCTTCCAACAAGGTGAACAAGGAACATCTGATAATATTTTTACACCTCTATCATATAAATCAATTTCAGCAGCACAGGAAACATTAAACCAAACAATTATTTCTTTCTTTAAACCAATTCCTATATGCATTCCCAAAGTATCACCTGTAACAATTATATCCGCTATATCCATTACAGCTATTCCCTTTCTTAAGCCCTCATCTGTTGGAGTATTTATAATATTAAAATTTAAACTTTTAGCAATAAATTCATTTCGTTCTTTTTCATCCTTTCCACCAAAAAGAGCAATCTTTACATCAGGAAATTCTTTATGTATCCTATTTATAAGATATAAAATATGTTCAATTTCAAATTTTTTATTTGGATATAAAGAGGAACACCCTGTATTAAATCCAACAACAATATCATTTTCAGATATATTATTTTTTAATTTATATTCTCTAATATATCTTTTTTGCTCTTCACTTAAATTCAGTATATACTCATCACGGGAATATTCAACTCCAAAAGTTTTAGCAAGAATTTCTTGTCCTGTAAGCTGATTTTCCTTAAATTTAGCTTTATTATTTAAACCAAGATAATAATCATAATAAGCATCCTTATCAAATGGCAAAATCGCACCAAATCTATTTATTTTGAAACCCTTTTTTAAACGAGCATTCATTTCCATAGCAAACGCTGATGAACGAATTGATTTATCAGCATTAAAAACAATATCAAATTTCATATTTTTTAATATTAAATAACTCTCCCAATCCCAGGTCATAATTTTATCAATTAAATGATTATTCTCAAGTAAAGGAACTGCATTTTTTTCAGTTAGCCAAATTATAAAACTTTCAGGATATTTTCTTTTAATAGCAGGTAAAGTGGCTGTTGTCATTAAAACATCACCAAGAGCATCTAAATTTATAATCAAAATTAAATATTTAATCTTCTGATAATTTTCACACCCTTTACAATTCTCACGATTGAATTTACAAGGCTTATAACCATTAAAAAATTTACAATCAAATTTGTAGTTACTAATTTTCATAAAATTGTTTAAAATTTAATATCTTTAATAATGAAATCAAGAAAAAATATATTGTAAATATTTCCCAACTTACTAATTCACCTAAACTTCATCATTTTCAAAATTAAAATAGAAAAAGCCTGCTAAAGAAATTCCATTCCAAAAAGTGAATTATCCGGAATAAACTTTGTTTTAAATCTAATAATTTTCTCATTCCTTCTTTATGCTTGTGAACAAAAGCAGATTTAATAATTTGTTCTTGACCTTTTTTTTAATTTTTGTAATTATTAAAAATTATGAAAAATGAATTTATATTAGAAATAGGAACCGAAGAATTACCAGCAAAGTTTATATTAAGTATTGAGAATAAATTAACTGAAATATTTTCTTCTATACTGAATAGTTACAATATAAAATATCAAAATATTGAAACTTTTATTACTCCCAATAGAATATTAGTTTTAATAAATAACCTTTCTGAGGAACAAAATGTTAAAACGATTGAAATCCAAGGGCCTCCTGTAAATATTTTTTATGATGAAAAAGGGAATATAACTGAAACTGGGAATAGATTTTTAAAATCAAAAAAAATCACTTTAAGCGAAATAAAAGTTAAAGAAACCCAAAAAGGTAAATATATATTTATTGTTCAAAAAGTAAAACCATTAAAAACAGAAGTTTTAATTCCTGAGATTGTAAAAAAATTTATATCTTCTATACCTTTACCCAAATCAATGAGATGGGACAACTCCGAATTAATTTTTTTAAGGCCTATACGATGGATTGGAATTTCATACAAAAATAAACCTATAAAATTTAAAATCGGAAATATTATTACATCTAATTCCTCTTCAGGTAATAAATTTATTTCACCTAAAAAATTTAAAATTAAATCTATAAATTTATTTAAAAAAGAACTTAAAAAAAATTATGTTATTATCTCCCCAAATGAGAGAAAGAATTTTATTTTAAAACAGATAAATAAAATTCTTACAAAAAATTTAAAAATAATGGAGGATGAAGATTTATTAAACGAAGTTTCAAATCTCGTTGAATATCCATTTATTCTCTTATGCGAATTTGAGGAAAAATTTTTAAATTTACCTGAAGAACTAATTTGCACAGCTATTAAGCATCATCAGAAAGCTTTTCCAATTTATGAAAATGAAAAACTTACAAATAAATTTATTGTAATTATTAATAATATTCCAAATGAAATTATAAAAAAGGGCGAGGAGAGGGTTTTAAAATCAAGACTTAATGATGCTAAATTTTTCTTTGAACAGGATAGAAAATATGGCAGACTTATTGATTTTAAAGAAAAATTAAAAAATATTTTATTTTTAACAGATATGTGTAGTATGTATGAAAAAAGCCTCAGAATAGAAAATATTTCATTAAAGATTATAGAAAATTTAAATTTATCAGAAGAAAACAAACAGAAAATTTTAAAATGTGCCCAGATTTGTAAGTGCGACCTTGTAACTAATGTAGTATACGAATTTCCTGAATTACAGGGAATTTGTGGTAGAATATATGCTTTACTTGATAACGAAGATAAAGAGGTTGCTTTAGGTATAGAAGAACATTACAAGCCTAAAAATATTGACGATGTTCTTCCTAAAAGTTTGCCAGGAATTTTTGTATCAATTGCTGATAAAATAGATTCAATTGTCGGTTGCTTTATAAAAGATTTAAAACCAACAGGTTCTTATGACCCTTACCAACTTAGAAGATTTTCATTGGGAATAATAAATATTATTATTGAAAACAAATTACAAATCAGACTTGATAATTTAATAGAATTTGCATTTGAAAATTATAAAAATCAAAATTTAGTAAACTCTGAGAAAAAAGAAGATATTAAAAAAGAAGTTTTAGAGTTTTTTAAAAATAGATTTAAAACAATCTTAACTGAAAAAGATATTCTGCCTGATGAAATTGATTCTATTCTTTCTGTTGAGTTTTATGATATATATGATTCATATTTGAGAGTTTTACATTTGCATAATTATAGAAAAGATGAAAATTTTAAAAAGTTATTAATAGCATTGAAAAGAATGGCAAATATTTTAAAAGAGATAAAAATTGAAGGAGAACCTGACGAATCGCTTTTCAAAGAGAATGCAGAATATGAAATCTTTAATCACCACAAAAAAATGAAAGAAAGTTTAAAGAATGCCTATAATAATAAAGATTATTTGCTTTATTATAAAATTCTTTCTGGTTATAAAAATATTGTTGACAAATTTTTTGATGAAGTTCTTGTAATGTGTGAAGATGAAAAATTAAGATTTAATAGATTAAAACTTTTGAATTGGATTGTTAGTGATTTTAAAATAATTGATTTTTCTAAGATAGTTATTCAATAATTGAAAGGAGTTAATTATATGGGAAGTGTAAAAGATTTAGAGATAATAAGAAAGCCAACAAAAGAGGAAGCTGGGATTGGTAGGTTTATATTTTCAGATAGATATTCAGTATTTGATTGGGGCGAGATGCCTGATTATATAGAAAACAAGGGAAAAGCTTTATGCATTGTTGGTGCCTATTTCCTTGAAAAACTTGAAAAAGAAGGAATTAAAACTCATTACCGAGGAGTTGTTCAAAATTCTACTGTTAAAAAACTTTCAGAATTAAAAGAACCAACAAATATAATGGAAATAAATTTACTCAGGGTATTAAAACCAAAGTTAAAGAATAATAATTATGATTATTCAATTTATAAAAACGAAACAGGAAATTTTTTAATTCCGCTTGAAATTATTTATAGAAATTATTTAACATCTGCCTCATCACTTTACAAAAGAATAATTAGTGGCTTAGTTAAAAAAGAAGAAGTTGGATTAAATGAAATTGATTCTTTACCTGTGAAATTGCCTAAAACTTATTTTGATGTATCAACTAAACTTGAAAGAAGTGATAGATATTTAAGTTGGGAAGAAGCAAAAGAAATTGTATCACTTTCTGAAAAAGAATTAAATGAAATTAAAAATATAACAAGTAAAATTGAAAAAATAATTACAAGTGAAGTTGAAAAGATAGGTCTTATAAATGAGGATGGAAAAATTGAATTGGGATTTGATTCAAAGCGAAGTTTTATTGTCGTTGACATTTTAGGAACTCCTGATGAATGTAGATTCACTTTTGAAAATATTCCAGTTAGTAAAGAAGCATTAAGAATTTATTATAGAAAAACTTCCTGGTTTAATGAAATTGAAAATGCAAAAAAAATTGATAAAATAAATTGGAAAGAATATGTAAAAATTGAACCGCCAAAACTTCCAAAAAATTTAAAAGAAATAATTTCAAATATTTATCAGTCTCTGTGTAACGAGATAACAGAAAATAAATGGTTTAATGTTCCTGATTTTAAAATTTGTTTAAATGAGTTAAAAAGTATAATTTCTAAATACCAATGAGATATAAAAACATAGCGCTTCTAACGGACTTCGGACTTAAAGATAATTTTGTTGGGGTAATGAAAGGAGTAATTTATAAAATAAATCCTAATGTAAATATAATTGACATTACTCACGAAATTGAATCACATAATATTTTTGAAGCTTATTTAATTTTAAAAAATTCTTATAAATTTTTTCCTGAAAAAACAATATTTGTTTCTGTCGTTGACCCAACTGTTGGAACTAACCGAAAAATTATTATAATTAAAAATAATAAACAAATTTTTATCGCTCCTGACAACGGAATTCTATCTTTCCTACCTAATTCCTTGAAAATATTTCAAGTAAAAATACCAAATAAATATATTGAATCACCTGTTTCAAATACATTTCACGGAAGAGACATATTTGCAAAATTAGCAGGACTTTTAAGTAAAGGTGTTAATATAAAAAAATTATGTAGCGAAATTAAAAAAATTGAGAAAATAAAAATTCCTGAAATTAAAATTAAAAAAAATTTGATGGAAGGTGAAATAATTTACATTGATAAATTTGGAAACTGTTTCTCAAACATAGAAAAAAAACTTTTTTATAATTTTATTCAGAATAGAAATTATATTATAAAAGTTAAAAATTTGAAAATAGATAAAATTTTTAAAAATTACCAAATTAATAAAAAATATGGTGCTCTTTTCAATAGTTTTGAACTTCTTGAAATTTTTGTTCCAAATAGAAATGCATCAAAATTTCTTAAAATAAAAAAAGGCGATAAGGTGAAAATTTTAAAATTATAATTTTTTTAGTTCATCAATAGTTTTGGCTTTTTTTATAGTATCCTTTAGTGCTCTTAATTCTGTTATATCTTTTCCATTCTTGATTTTTTTGTAAAATTTCAATCCTTCCAAACCAAACTTTATCTACAAGGCTAACTTTATACCTTCTAAAAGTCCTTGCTTTAATCCTTCTTCACGACCTAATCGCTCTGCTGTAGTTATATATTTCATATTAATCACCTCCTCATATCTTTTCACTTCTTCAATTAAATCCTTCTCTAAATCCTGGGGTAAATTTATTACCCAATCTATAAATCTATATAAATTTATTATATCCTTTTTCTTATATCCTTTCTCATATAATTTCTTTATTAAACTCAATTTACTCAAAAACCTTTTGTCCAAATTACCTTTTATCTCAAGACTTTCTAAATAAGCTAATACTACAACTCCAAATATATTATCCGAACTCTCAATCTCGGCTCTTTTTAATCTATAATCTAACAATTTTACAACTGGAAACTCAAAATTTAATCTAAAATTCCAGTAATTTCTTTCATACTTATACTGAATTCAATAAATTTAAAATTTATAAATGGTTAATTTAATATAAAATTTTATTTCTTTCCAAACATTAATTCATTTATTTTTGTTACATATTTTTCAGCGAATTCTTTAGTTGTAATTTGATTACTAAAAAGATAATCCAAACCTTCGTTCAAATATTTATCCTGCGCTTCTTGCCATTTAGAATGAAAAGGCTCATAAATTGTCCATTGGACAGCTTTATTTAACATTTTTTTATTTAATGGTTTATCATTATTTAATGCAAAATATTTTGATTCAGCAATTCTTTTATTAGCAGGCTGAGCAAGTCCTGTCATTCCCAACATCTGTTGTCCCCAATCTCCTGCTAAACATTTTAAAACTTCAAAAGCTTCTTTAGGATGTTTTGTGCCTTTTAAAATCGCATAGCCACTTCCACCTGTTCCAAATCCTCTTCTTTTAGGACCTTTAGGAAACATAACAACATCCCAATCAAAATCAGTAATAGTTCTCAAACGAGGTGTCTCCCAAATTCCAGAAGAGAACATAGCAAGCTTGCCTGACATAAATAAATCTATAGGACCCTGGTCAATAGTTCGCAAAACCAAAGGAGATGGTGAAACTTTATATTTATTACAAAGGTCAGCATAAAATTGTAAACCTTTTAAAGATTCAGGCGAACCCAATAAACATTTTGTTGGATTTTCAACATTATCTACAATGCTTCCCCCAAAACCATAAACAAAATTCATCCAGCACCAGGAATAAAAACCATACTGAATTATATTACCTTTTTCGTCTCTTTTAGTTAACCTCTTCGCAATTTTTAATAAGTCATCAAATGTCCAATCATCCTTTGGATAAGGAATCCCTTCTCTGTCAAAAAGATTTTTATTGTAAAATACACAGGCAAATGGAGCAGTATCACGCGGAATAGCATAAATTTTACCACCTCTTGTAAATCTTTTAACAACAGGTTCAAAAAAATCTTTAATATTAAATTCTTTGTCATTTTGAATAAATGGTGTCAAATCTAAAAAAATCCCCTTTTCAAATAGCGGAACAAAAACATTAACTTCAACAAAAGCGATATCAGGTGGATAGTTTCCAGCAACTTGTGTAAGAAGTTTAGAAATATAATCCGGTCCCCCTTTTGAATGCTCTAAAGCAACATTTATTTCCGGATGTTTCTTCTGCCATTCAGAAACAGTATCAGTAATTATTTTAATCTCTTCAGGCCCTCCCCAATACATTACTCTAATTTTTGTTCCTTTCTCCTTAACTTTAATACAAGCTAAAAAAATTGAAATTAAAAATAATATTGTAATTTTCTTTTTCATTTTAGATATACCTCCACTTTATAAGTTTTTCTTTTTTTAAACTGCAAAATATTACTTCCCACCTCCTTTCCATCTACTAAAATTTTTTCAATCTCCTTTGCTTTGCCCTGATTTATTATTCTAATTTCATAAATAGAATTTCTAAAATTTCTCTTAACATAAACTTCTTTCCATTCAGAAGGAATTTTGGGCTCTATTCTAAGTCCTTTAAATTCTGGCTTTATTCCAATCATTTCATTTAAAATAACAGTAAAAAGCCAGGCAGCAGAACCTGTATAAAAAGTCCATGAAGCTTTACCAAAAAATGGTGAATCCGGTCCGTCTATATTACCACAAGTTACATAGGGTTCAGCAGAATAAAGTTTTGGATTTTTAAACGAATTTAAAACAGGTGAAATTCTTTTTAATAATTGATAAGCATAATCTTTATTTTCAAGAATTAAATTTGCCCAAATATTCCATACAGCAGCATGAAAATATACTCCGCCATTCTCCCTAACACCGGGAGCATATCTTGTTAAATATCCTATCTCAGGGTCTGGCTTTTTATAAGCAGGATAAAATAAAAGTGAACCAAATTCTCTATCAAGTTCTTTCCTTACACTATTCATAGCAATTAATTGATATTCTTTATCAACAGCAGAGCTTATAACAGACCAAATTTGAGGATTTAAAAAAATTTTCCCTTCTTTGCAACTTTTACTTCCTATTTTTTTACCATTATCTTTTGTAGCTCTTATAAAATATTCACCATCCCAGCCATATTTCATAATTGAATTTTTTAATTTTTTTAAAAAATTTGACCATTTTTCAAAATTTTTTTTATCTTTCTTTATTCTAAAAATTTCAAGCCATTTTTCAATTACATAGTAAACAAAAAATGCAAGCCATATACTCTCTCCCTTCCCTTTTGTTCCAACAGCAGATAATCCATCATTCCAATCACCACCAAGAATAAGTGGCAAAAACCTCTTACTCATTCTTTTTGAAATAACTTCAAATGTCTTTAAACAATGGTTATATAAACTATCTTTACCTTTATCAAAATATTTAATCTTTTCATTTAAAAATTTAAAATCTGCGGTTTCAAGTAAATATCTATAAACTATAAAAGGAAGCCATAATAAATCATCACTATGATTACTTTTTGGACCTTCTTCTGAAATTGGATGCCACCAGTGAAAAACAGTTCCATCACTAAATTGATGTTCAGTATGAAGCCTTATCTGTTTTTTTGTTAAAAAAGGATTTATAGGTAAAAAAATTTGACTATCCTGAAGTTGGTCTCTAAAGCCATAAGCACCACTTTGCTGATAATATGCTGCCCTCGCAAATAAACGACAACTTATAGCCTGATATATTAACCAGCGATTTAAAAGCAAATTTATACTATCGTCCGGAGTTATAACTTGAATTTTATCAAAAAAATTTTTCCAGAAATTTTTACAAGACTCAAATTCTTTCTCTATATTTGATTGCTCACTCAAATATTTTTTAATTTTATAAATATTTTTTTCTTTCTCATCAATTCCCAAAACGAAATTGATTTCTTTTGTTTCGTTTGATTTTAAAAATAAATTAACCTTTAAGCAGCCAACAGGGTCAAGCCATTTCCCAGTGGTATTTTTTAAATTAAAAATAGGATTTGTTATGCTTCCATACTGCCCTATTACTTCCTCTTTCTCTGTTGTAAATGAAGTTGGCGTAATACTGCTAAAATGATATGCTATAAATTCCCAATCTCTGTTTAAATATTCTCCCTTTTTATTTTTTATATTCCAAAGTCTGTTCTTTGCTAATATTACTTCGTTTTTAAATTCTGTTTCTATAAATGTTTTGTAAAATTCACGATGATTATCATCAGAAATATTTAAACAAAATTCAAAATATGTATAAATTTCAAGTTCTCTATCTTCGTTTTTTTCGTTTGAAATTTTTAAATTCCATATTTCAAGATTAAGATTAGATGGTATAAATATTTTTAAATCAAATTTTAAATCATTTATTTGAGTTAAAAATTGGGAAAAACCAAAAGAATGTTTAACTTGATAAGAGTGGAAATTTTGTTTTGTAGGTTGATAAGTTGGTGAAAATAATAAATTATTTTTTAAATCTTTTATGTAAATATATTTGCCCCATTCATCTCTTATAATATCTTGAAACCATCTTGTTAAAGAATTTAATTTTGAATTTTCAAAGAAAGAAAAACCCGAACCGGTTTGAGAAATAGTTAAACCGTATTTGCCATTAGAAATAACATTTATCCAGGGTTTAGGTGTAAAAGGTGTCTTTATTACATATTCATAATTTGAATTGAAATATCCAAATTCAGTTTCATAAAATTTTTGTTCCATAATCTTTTCCTCTAACGAAAATTTTTTATTAAAATATCATATTTAATTTTGAATGTCAATTATTTTTTAATATTAAAATAAAAAATTAAATTAATCTTAATTCCTAATGTAAAAATTTGTAAGTTTTATAAATTAAAAACTTTATTATTTTTGGTGAACTTAATCAAAATTTAAATTTTAAAAAATAGTTGACTAATTTTATTATTATATTAAATTTAATAAAAATTTAAGTTATGCAAGTAGAATATGTTAATCCGTTCATAACCAGTGCTATAGAGATATTTGAGAAAGTAGCGAATATTGAGCTGAAAAAATCAAATTTAACATTAAAGAAAAATACAACTCCGAGTAATGAAATTTCAATAGTAATAGGAGTTACAGGAGCATTTGAAGGTCAAGTAGTTTATAGTTTTAAAATGCATACAGCAGAAAGAGTTGTAAGTTGTATGATGCCTAATGCATCTGCTGAGAAGCAAAAACTTTATCTTGAATCTGCTTTATCTAGTATGGCTAATATGATTACAGGTAGAGCAACAATTTTGTTATCGGGTAAAGAAAAAAGAATTTATATAACTCCACCTTATGTTGTATTAGGAACAGATAGCAAAGATGTTAAATTTATAGAATTCCCAACAATTTGTATAGAATTTACATCAAGATTTGGAACTCTTGAAATAAATGTAGCTATAAAACCTGTTGAATAAAAAGAGGAAAAATTATGGCAACAATAATGTTGGTTGATGACATAGCGTTTATAAAACTTGTTCAAAAAGAAGTTCTTGAAAAAGAAGGTTATGAAATTGTTGCTGACGCATCTGATGGAGTTGATGCTATAGAGAAATATAAAAAATTTAAACCTGATGTTGTTATAATGGATATTACAATGCCAAAACTTGATGGTATAAATGCGATAAAATCAATTTTACAAATTGACCCAAACGCAAGAATAGTAGTTTGTTCTGCACTTGGACAACATCAACTTGTAATTGATGCTATAAAAGCAGGTGCAAAAGATTTTGTTATTAAACCATTTGAACCACAACGACTTGCTTTAGCAATTAAAAAAGCTTTAAAATAATATGAAAAAATCTTTTCTTTCCATTCCACTTTTCTTTTTTCTATATAACTCTCTTTTTTCAATGGGATTTCAAAATAAAAAATCTTTAAAAGAAATAAAAAAAATTTTAATTCAAGATAAAAATACAAGAATAATTGCTATCTTGCCATTTGAAAATAAAACTTTAAATGATGATTATTCTTACCTTGGAAAAACAATTCAAATGTTCTTATATAATAAACTTTCCCATCTATCTGAAATACAAATCTCAACAAATGATATTTACATTCCAGAAAAATATAAAACTAATAAAAATATAATTTTTGATTACGGAACTAATTTTACTCGTTACCCAATTTTTCTTCAACCAGAAAGTGTTAACAAAATTTATTACAAAATATATTATCCTGATAACAAAAAAATTGTTTCCGAAAATTTAAAATCTGATTATTTAATTTATGGTGATTATAATTTTTTTAATAAAAAAAATGAAGAATTTAAAATAAATTTTTATATCTACAACCTTGTAAAAAATTCAAATTATTTTATTTCAAGCGTTCTTTCATCTAAAAAAGAACTTGAAAATGAACTTGAAAAAATTTCAATTTTTATATCAAAATTTTTTAATCCACAAAAAATTGGGTATTTAAAAATAGTTGCTCAATTTTCAAACTTTGATGTTTTTATTGATAATAAATTAAAAGAAACAGAATTGGATTTTTCAGTTATTCCCGCAGGTGAACATATATTAAAAATAAGATTAAAAGAAAATATTGAATTAAGTAAAAAAATTAATATTGAACCTGAGAAAACCAATATTATTTATTTTACAAATAAAAATTTTACAAACCAGAAAGTTATATTAAAAATTGATTCAAATCCAACAAATGTTTCTGTTTTTATAGATATTAAATATGCTGGAAATACCCCTATTATCATTACTAATGTTGAAGCTAAAATTTATAGAATAAAATTAGAAAAAGAAAATTTCAATACAATTTTTACTCAAGTTAAATTAAATTATGGAACAAATTATCTGTTTTTAAATTTAAAAAAATCA
>Ga0272449_1001994_pt1 | contig 19728 bp, 15 predicted proteins | sample YNPCB0241_FD_198679 | JGI IMG/M metagenome (GOLD analysis project Ga0272449, IMG submission 198679) | Hot spring sediment microbial communities from Yellowstone National Park, WY, United States - YNP-CB-024-1 | ecosystem: Environmental > Aquatic > Thermal springs > Hot (42-90C) > Sediment... | reverse complement strand
GCGCGCGGCGCGGTGCGCGTCTCGGACGACCTCGCACGCGACTTGCCCCAAGCGGATGTCATCATCACCGTCACCAGCGCGGTGGACGCCGTGATTTACCCCAAAGATCTCAAGTCGGGCGCGGTGGTGGTCGATGTGGCGCGCCCGCGCGATGTGTCGGTGCGCGTCGCCCGCGAACGCGACGATGTGCTGGTGATTGAAGGCGGGCTGGTGGAAGTGCCTGGTGCAGTGGACTTCGGCTTCAACTTCGGCTTCCCGCCGCGCATGGCGTATGCCTGCATGTCGGAGACGATGATGCTCGCGCTGGAGGGGCGCATCGAGAACTTCACGCTGGGCAAGGAGGTCAGCCTGCAGCAGGTGCAAATCACCCAAGCGTTGGCGCGCAAGCATGGCTTCCGACTGGCAGGCTTTCGCAGTTTCGAGCGTGCGCTGACCGACGAGGAAATCGCGGCGATTCGAGCGCGGGCGCGTCGCCCCTCGCCGTCGGACGCTGCGCCCGCTATCCCTGCAAGTTGACCGTCGGGTTCCACCAGCCGCGAATCTGTTGCATGAACGCCTGCGCCGTCTCCTCGGTGAGCGTGGCAGGGTCTACCGCCGCCGCTTGTGGGGGCAACTCGCCTGAGAAGATGAGCGCATCGCCGCCCGCAGGGTTGGGCGCAATCACCCCGACGCTAATCGACGGGCTGTTCGGGTAGAGTTCGAAGAACGCCCGTGCGAGCGCGACCGCCTCTTGCAGCACGCGCACGCGGTTCAGCACGCCCGACTGGATACGCACGCGCGCCTGCCAGCGATTGGCGGCAGGGTCAAACGCGCACCACACGGGCGCGCCGTTCAGACGCTGGCTGAGCTTGGCTGCCAGGTCAGATTCCGCGCTGCTCATGCCCGCAAAACCTGCGGGTGGGGCCGGGGCTGGCGCAGGCGCGGGCGTGGGCGGCTCGGCGATGGACGCTGGCGGCGGAATGCGCGGCGCGTCGCTCGGCGCAGGCGGCGCGATGGATCCCTGCGCGGGCTTGACAGGTTCCGCCGCCGCTCGACTCATCGCGCTCATTCGCGCCCCAGCCACAAACGACGCGCCAATCAGAATCAACGCCAGCATGCCAAACAGCGCGTATGCCAGCGTCTTCGGCTTGGCGGGCTTCGCCTCTGGCTCAGGCACAGGCGGCGGGGGCGCGACCTGCGCCGTGCGCATCGCCCGCAGATTGTGCAACTTCGCGTTGTAATGCACATTCGTCGGCGCTAACTCCACCAGCAACTCGTACCATTGAATCGCGTCCTCAAGTTTGCCCTGATCGGCGTAGATGTCGCCCAGCAGGGCATGGACGGTCTCGTTGCTGGGGAACCGCCCCATAATGCGGCGGCAGACTTCGATAGCCTCCTCGTACTTGCCTTGCATCCGCAGCAGGTTCGCCCGCGCGAGTTCAGGGTACACCTCGCGGTCGGAGCCTTCCGCGTACAACGGGTCGGTGGTGTCTTCGCGGATGCGCGAGCCACACTCCATACAAAACGCGCTGGTATCGGGTATCTCTGCAAAGCACTTCGGGCAAATCATCGTCCCTAACTTCGCCTCCCTAAGCATACTGCAATTGTCGGCACAGGCGCGAGAAATTGTTCCCCACGAGGCAATAGGATACCCATTTTCAGGTATAATCTTGAGTATGGCGCGGTTTCTGTGGAGCATTTTCTGGGGGCTTGTGTGCATCGCGGCGTGGGCGCAGCAGACGGCGCGACCCGTGTATTACATCCAGTTCAAGGAGATTGTGCATCGCGCGTCGGCGGACTACCTGATGCGGGCGCATGCGGACGCCGTGCAAGCGAACGCGGGCGCGTTTGTGGTGCTGCTGGACACACCGGGCGGCGAGCTGCAGGCGACGCGCGACATCACAACCACCCTGCTGAACAGCCCCATCCCCGTGATTGTGTTCGTGTACCCGTCGGGGTCGCGGGCGGGGTCGGCGGGTGTGTTCATCACGGTCGCCGCCAATATCGCCGCGATGGCGCCTGGCACCAACATCGGCGCGGCGACCCCCATCTCGGGCGACGGGCAGGACATTCCCCAAGACCTGCGCCGCAAGGTGATGAACGACACTATCGCCTACGCTAAGACCATCGCCGAGCAGCGCGGGCGCAACAAAGACTGGGTGGTCAAAGCCGTCACGGAAGCCGCCTCCATCACCGAGCAGGAAGCCCTGCGCAACAAGGTCATCGATATCGTCGCCAGTAGCCCCCAAGAGTTGCTGGTCGCCGTCAACGGGCGCACAGTCAAAGTCGCAGGCGGTAAGACCATTACTCTACGCACCAAAGACGCGCCGTTCCAAGAGATTCCCAAAAACTGGCGCGAGTCGCTGCTGATGTTCCTCGCGCACCCGAATGTGTTTTATATCCTGATGCTACTCGCAATCTATGGCATTCTGGGCGAGCTGCAGAATCCAGGCGCGACCTTCCCTGGCGTGATTGGCGCGATTGCGCTGCTGCTCGTGCTGTATGCGGCGTCGGTGCTGCCCGTGAACGCGCTGGGCGTCGCGCTGATTCTGCTGGCGTTCGTGCTGTTCGTGGCGGAGTTGTTCACCACCTCGCACGGAGTGCTGACGGCGGGCGCGTTGGTCTCGTTCACCATCGGCTCGATTATCCTGTTCCAGTCCGACTCGCCCGTGTTTCGGGTCAGTTTCTGGCTGATCGGCTCGATGACCGTGCTAACGGGTGCGGCGTTCCTGTTTGTGGCGTATTCGGGCATTCGGGCGCAGTTCCGTCGCAAGGTGAGCGGTCAAGAGCGGCTGATCGGGATGATTGGGCGCGCCCGCACGAAGCTGGAGCCTGAAGGGATGGTGTTCGTGGACGGCACGCTGTGGCGCGCGATCGCGCTCGACCCGCCGATTGAGGCAGGCGAGTATGTGCAGGTAGACCGCGTAGACGGGCTGACGCTCTATGTGCGCTGGCAGCCCAAGCCCGCGCCGACCGCCGAAGAACGGGAGTCCGCCCGCGCCTGATGCTCCGCACGCGCGTCCTGACCGCCGTTGTTGGCATCCCGCTTGCGCTGGCGGTGGTGTTCGCGCCTGGCGGTGGGCTGATGGCGTTCGCGCTGAGCCTGCTTGCGCTGCTGGGCGCGTTGGAGTACCGCCGCGCCTACCTGCACGCCGATTGGATTCCCCAGCCGCGCCCGAACCTGATTTTGCTGCTGGCGGGGGCGTGTTTGCCGCTGGTGGTGTGGCGGTTCCCACAAGCGTCGCTCGCGAGTGTGCTGCTGCCCGCGCTGGCGGTGGCGTCGCTCTACGAGTTGGCGCGGGCGTGGGGGAGCAGACGCCTCAGCCTCGCGGCGAACCTTGGGCACGGCGTGTTCGGGATGCTGTATATCGGCTGGCTGTTCAGCTTCGGCGTGCTGCTGCGCGCGGATGACACGCCTGCCCCGCTCTGGGGCTGGCAGGTGGAGCGGGGCGCGCTGTGGGTGCTGTGGCTGCTCGCGATGCTCTGGCTGGGCGATTCGGGCGCGTACTTTGTGGGCAGGGCGATTGGCAGGCGCAAGCTTGCGCCGACGCTCAGCCCTGCGAAGACCGTGGAAGGCGCGGTGGCGAACCTTGCGCTGTGCCTACTGGTGGGCTGGCAGGGCGGCGTGGCGTTGGGGCTGCCGCTTGGCTGGGCAATTGCGGGCGGGCTGGGAGTGGGCATCCTGGGGCAGCTGGGCGATTTATTCGAATCCGCGCTCAAGCGCGCCGTCGGCGTCAAAGACTTCGGGGGCATTCTGCCCGGACACGGCGGCGTGCTGGACAGGTTCGACAGCTTCCTCTTCAGCGCGCCGTGGGTCTGGTGGATCGTGCAGAACGCCGCCTATCGCCCGTGAATCGCGGTCAATTCGGCGCGAAACCAGCAGGAATCGCCATCCCCGCCTCGAAACCTGCCTGCAGGGGAAACGCCAATGCCCGACGCAACGAAGCGTCCTGTCTCGGAATGGCGCGAAACGGAGTGGCTGCAACACCTGCAGCGGCAGGCACGACGACTGACCGCCTGCCCCTACCACGCCGACGACCTCGCACACACCTGCCTCCTCGCCTTCTACGACCACCGCCGCCACTACCCGTGGCAACACCCTGACCCTGCCCGCGCCCTGCGCTGGTGCGCCCAAAAACTCCGCGCCCTCGCCTGCGACGCCCACCGCTACGCCGAACGCCACCCCTGCCTCGCGCTGGAGACGCTGCCCGAAGGCGTCCGCCTGCGTAGACATCGCCGCGCAGGTGCAGGAGGACATCGACGGCGAGCGGTTCGTGGCGAGCCTGCCGCCGCGCCTGCGCGCCGCCGTAGAGTTGCGCTTGGTAGGCTACTCGTGGGACGAGGCAGCGCAGCAGTTAGGGGTCGGCGCCAGTACCTTGCGGGGGTATCTGCCCGAATTGCGGGCGAAATTCGTGGATTTTTTCGGATACGACCCATCGAAACGGGCTTCTGAATCTTAGGGCAGAGGGGAAAACCGTCCCTCAGATGATAGAGGAGGAGACACAGATGAAGGCGATACTCGGATTGGTGAACGGCTTGGTGACGACACGGAACACGCGGGGGGGGGGGGGAGTCTATGAACGCCTACTCTATCCCAGCCATTCCACTACAGCCCTATCAGGAACTGGCGGTGCGATTTGCCCTCAACCGCTTCCTTACCCGCTATCGTACCCCCTGCCACGACCGTCACGAATGGCGCGTCGAATGCCTCCGCGAAGCCATCTGCGCAGTGCTATGTGCCGACGCGGACGAGCCTCCCCCTACGCTATCAGCTTTGGGCTTGGACGCGGAAGATGGTATCTTAGTAGCACAGAACGCCGAAGTTCAAGAGTTGTGGGCGCGGTTGAGCGAGGCGGAGCGGGAGCGGGTGTTGTGGTTGGCGCGTCAGGCGGAGAATGCGCTGAAACGGTATTGGCGTCGGGAGCATCGGTTTTACGGTTGCACCGAGGCGTTGGTGATGCTGAATGAGGAAGGTGAATGGGTGGAGTGGGAGATAGAAAGTCAGGAGGCGTTGGATGCGCTGGAGGCGGTGTTGGAGCAGCTTTACACCGAGCAGTTGCTGGAGCGGTTATGGGAGCGTTTAGACCAGGTGGAGCGGGTGATAGTGGCAGGTTTGAAAGAGGGCAAAACGCAGGGGGAGATTGCCCAGGAGTTGGAGGTAACGCAGTCGGCTGTAGCCCATCGGTTGCAGAAGATTCGGGCGAAAGCGCAGGCGATTTTGGCGGAAATGGGGGAAAATCGGGGGTGAGCGCTCATTATTTGCGCGGCTGGATGGCGTATTAAGGGTGGAGGGGGAAACCGTCCCCCAGATGATAGAGGAGGAGACACAGATGAAGGCGATGCTCGGATTGGTGAACGGCTTGGTGACGACACGGAACATGCTGCGGGCTAAATCCCTTGTGGCTATGGGACGCGCGAAGCGTGGTGGTTTGCGTTGGGTACGCCGTGTGCTAACAGGCAGCAAGGGGCGTTGGGTAGCGGTCGGGCTTGCCCTGACGCTGCTACATATAGACCTTGCGCCTGCAGTTGCCAGCACCGAACTGGCGCGAAGTAAAGGCGTCTCGGTACCGTCCATCTCGCTGACGGAGCGTCTCTCGTCGCTGCTGCTGTCGGTGGCGTCGGCAGTGTCTCAACTGCAGAGCGTAGACAGCCCGCCGCTTGCGCCTGCGCCTGGACTACCGCCTGCGTGGGGGGCGAGCGCGAGTGTGTACGGCGGTGTGGTGAACTTGGGCAACGGGAACCTGTGCTTGCAAGTCCCGCTGGGCACGGCGGGTGTGGGGTTCAGTTTAGTGTTCAACTCGCAAGCCAATCCGAGCCAGCCGTCGCCGATTGCGCCCAAGTGGACGCACAGTTGGAATGTGTTTGTGGAGGTGAGTTCAGACAGCAAGCGGGCGACCGTGCAAGAGGGGGACGGCTCTCGATGGGTCTATCGGGATGACGACTTGGACGGCGTGTTTGTTGCCCCGCGAGGCGTGTTTGACCGTCTGGTGCGCGAGAGCGACGGGCGGTATGTGTTGGTGCGCAAGGGGAGCGAGGAGCGTTGGGTGTTTGCCCCCAGTGGCGCGTTGCGGCGGTTGGAGCGCGTGGAGGACAAGTACGGGCGTGCGATAGTGTTGAGCTACGATGGGAGCGGTCGGTTGCAGTCGGTGATGGATCGGTACGGGCGCGTGTTGGGGTTGGAGTATCAGGGTGCGCGGTTGTGGAAGGTGCGCGATTTTGCGGGGCGCGTGTGGGAGTTGGTGTACGGGAGCAGCGGGCGACTGGAGCGTGTGCGTTTTCCTGCGGTGCTGGATGCGCAAGAGCCGCCCCAGACGCGCGTGTATGAGATTGCGTTTGGCTACAACAGTCGTGGGAATGTGGTGCGTTGGGTCGATCGGCTGGGTCAGGTGTGGCGGTATGGGTACTTGAGTGCGACGAGCGATGTGCTGAAGTGGTTTCGCGACCCTGACGGCAACTACTGGACAGCGTACTACTCCAGTGTGGCGCAACCAGTGGGCATTCAAAGTGGCGGTGTGCCTGAAGTGCTTGAGACGGGCAGTGTGCGTTGGGTAGACCCGACGGGCGTGTGGGTGGAGTACGGCTTTGTGTCGCCTGTTGTGGCGCGTATCACACGAGGCGGCAACGAGACGACGGAGCGGCTGACCACGCGGCTGTGGCACAACGGGCAGTATCAGGTCATCAAGCGTCAAGACCCTGCGGGCTTGGTGTGGGAGTGGAGCTACGACGCGCAAGGGAACCTGCTGTGGAGCAAGGAGCCGAACGGGGCGCGCACGGATTACGAGTACTATGCAGGCACCGACCGCGTGTGGAAGATTACGGACGCTTTGGGGTATGTGTGGGAGTATACCTACACGAGTTATGGCGGTGTCAAAAGTGTGAAAGACCCTGAAGGGGGCGTGGTGCAGTATGTGTACGACTATGAGTTGGGCGAGCCAGCGTATGGTCAAGTGCGGAAGGTGGTAGACGCTTTGGGGCGTGCGACGGAGTATTGGTATTATGGTGCGGATGATGCGAACTTAGCGCGTCGGGGTCGGGTGCGTCGGGTGGAGGCGCCAGGGGGTTATTGGCGGGAGATGGATTATGGTGGTGCAGGTTGGCTGGTGCGGCGCGAGGTGCAGACCGCCAACGGCAGCGAGGTGACGACTTACACCTATGATGCGTGGGGTCGGTTGCGTGCGATTGACTATCCGCGCAGTGCGGATGTGCGGATGGGCTGGGACGGCGAGAATAGGCGTGTGTGGGTTCGGGATGGTGTAGGCGAGCGTCGGTACACCTATGACGCTTGGGGTCGGGTGACACGGCAGCAGGGTTGCTGTGGCAGTGAGATCGACATCGTTGCGGTAGAGGCAAGCTATGACGCTGCGGGTCGGCGCACTGAAATCCGAGAGATGGCTCGCTGGTGGGAAGGCAGTGAGGTTGCTTGGCGCACCATCTATACTTTCTACGACGGTCTGGGGCGTGTGAAAGCCATCGGTCCCTCACCTTATCCGCCTGGCTCTGAAGGAGGGGCTTCAAATGTAATTTACCATTATGACAGTGCTGGACGCTTGTGGAAGGAAGCATTTCCCAACGGCAACCACTTCATTCACACCTACTATGGGGCAGAAGCTCCCAAGCAGCAGGGGCAACTGAAATCGATCCAGTTGTGCTTGGGGGATTGTACGGCTGTAGACGAGTTGGGCAATCCAGAGGGGGTTCCTGTTTTTGGATACGAGTATCAGTATGATTTGTTTGGACGAGTGGTAGAGAGTCGCGAGCTCCCCAGTGGAGATAAAACGGTGTATGACTACTCCCCAGCAGGACGGCTGATTTACGAGGGTCGCGATGGAGATGTAAGCTATATGCGTCTCTACAGCTATCACTTAGATGGCTCTCGGTGGTGGGTACGGCGCGTGGATGGTCGGTTGGGTGAGCATTTTGATTGGTACAGTTATGACCCTGTATCGGGGCGGTTGACCCAAGTGTACGATCAAATCAGCGATGTGGTGAACCGCTTTGAGTGGAACCCGGAGGGCACTTTAGCACGGTGGTCTGATGAGAGTGCGCCATATGATCGGGTATATTCCTACGATGAGGAGGGACGCTTAGTTCGGATTGGATGGGACTATCGGGACGGTCGGGAGCGGGCGCGCTATGAGTATCGGTATAATAGCGACGGGTTCAAGGTATGGGAGCGAGAATGGTTTGAGACGGAGAGGGGCTGGCGTGCGTTTGCCTATCGTTATGTGTGTAGCATCGGTTGTAGAGCGTTGCCGTTGGTGATTTATCGGGAGGATGGAGCGGATGATTTACCGAGGTGGTCGCGTTATCAGTGGACAACGGATTTGTTGCGTGGGTTTTGGTATGAGGGTTATGAGTTTGAGTCGTTAACTTGGCGGAACTTGGACTATGAGTTGTTAGCGGGTTATCTGTGGGTAGCGGATTTGTGGTTGCACTATCCAGGTGGTGGTTTTCGGATGCGGTATTGGGATAGGTATGGCTTGGTGGTTGGAGAGCGGTTTTATCCAGCGAAGCCGAAGGAGTTGTTTTTCGGAAGACGAGAAAATGGGGACCTACCCCATGCATACGTACCCATACCAGTCGATGCATATATACCGCCCGTTGGAGGAGTTTATGATCTCGGCAACGGACTTCCCAGAGGCGGCTTCACTCCTCCAACCGACCTTGAGAACATAAACACTCTGCCCGATGAAGTCCTTCGTGAAATCACGAACAATTACGTGTGCAATATAGGCGGGCGTTTAGGGCGTCTAGTTGGGAGGGGTCTTGGCAGAGCAGGTTGGTGCAGGGCCTGTGAGGTTGAATGTACTAATAGGTGTCGCACGCTTCACTGCATTTTGGCATGTGATGTACGATTTCGGCGGTGCCTTGCGACAGGTAACTTCTAATGGCGTACGCACATCTGTGAGTTGTCCTATAGGGTAAACTCTTCAGAGGTATCACGGAGGCGGATATGGATGGTTCTAAGCAGATTTCTCAGATGATTCAAGATGCAGAGCAGCAGTATCGGCATCTTGTAAGTATTGCACAACTGATTCAGCAGGGTGAGCTTCAAAAAGCAAAGGAGGCCTTAGAAGCCTTCTCGCAGGAGTTCGCCCGTGATCCGCGAGCGCATTTTAATGCTGCTTTACTCTATGAGCACTTACAAGCATGGACCGATGCCTTCAGGGAAGCTGCGCTCGCAGTTCTCCTTGAGCCAGACGGTCGCGTGCGTGGAATGTATTACCCCCTCGCCGCACGGTATCTTGCAAAGATGGGGATTGAGGCACCGATAGACGCGATTCTGGAGCAAGGATGGCAGCTGTGCAAGGCTTTGTGGAAACCCTCTGAAAGAGAGCTTCGGAAACAGGAATATTTCCGCCAAGCCGTTCGGGAGTGATGTTAATCTTTTGCGGGAGCAGGACATAGCGATGCAGCTGAGGCTGTGGAATGTTTTCCCAAAGGATATGGAGGTGTTTGAGGGAACCATGAAAGAGGTGTCTTGCAACCGTAGGGTACTCCTTGTTATGATATGAAAGGTATTATAGATGGTATTTGTGTAGAAGGTGGACACAAGCGTGCTGCGAACGACAACTTGCTGATCGGGTACGAGTATAGTTATGACCCGCTGGGTCGTGTGGTGCAGAGCGTGGAGCGTCCGAGTGGTGATACGACGGTTTATGCCTACACGCCTGCAGGTCGTTTGGAGAGTGAAGTGCGCGAGGGTCAAGTGGCGCACAGTCGGTACTACGGGTATAATCTGGATGGCAGTCGGCAGTGGGTGCTGCGGGAGGATGCGGTGAACGGTTCGCTCTAGGATATGCACAGCTACGACGAGGTGTCTGGACGGTCGGCATCGGTGCAGAATGTGTGGACAGGTGAGGCGAACGGTTTTGCGTGGAACCCTGAGGGCACTTTGGCGCGGTGGGAAGAGCCGAACAGTTATGCGCGGGTGTTTGGGTATGATGAGGAGGGTCGCTTGACGAAGATCGAGCGCGATTACGGGTCTGGCGGCGTGCAAGTGGCGTATGAGTACGGGTACAATACCGACGGTGCGCGTGTGTGGAAGCGGGATGTGCGGAACGGGCAGGAGTATCGGTATGTGTGTCGTATTGGGTGTGGCGGTGTGCCGATGCGGGTGTATAATAGAGTGATGAGCGGCGGGCGCTGGAACACGCTGGAGGAGTATATGGATGCGCCAACGGTGCGATGGTATGGCACGAGTGCTGAGAGCTTCAGCGACTATCCGCTGCTGGCAGGACACTGGTTGAGTGAGTGCGCGTCACCTCCTGAAGCTTGGTTCTGGAGTAAGTGTCGGTTTGACAGGGCAAGGTTTCGCTTTCACTATCGGGATAACATTCTGAGGAGGTGTTAATGAGAATGCGACAACGCAAGCTTGAGGTGCCCGAACAATTCGCACGAACAACCGTGTATGGCTCTTTTGAAGCATTACTGCTGGCTGGTTACATACAACTCGAATCGGGTGAAACTGAATTCGCCGTGATACGCGCATGGGTTTCACCCTACGGAAGGCGCTGGGAGCGGGTTGGAAGCCACGAGATACGCCTCGCCGTCGATAAAGAGAATACCGTCGTGATCTACCGACTGGAGCCGAAAACAAAGACGGCTTATATCGAGAGTAGTGAGCCTCTCACTCAGAAGGTCTCTCCACGAAAGTCTGCTCGGCGCGTTGAGGTGTATCGCGGTCTGCGGTGTAGGGTTGAAGAAGTGAGTGAACGAGAGGCTGAGGGGTTTATTCGCAAATCGCGTGAATGGCGCGTGTCGGATTCAAAAGCGGAGAACTGGCCTATGCGTATTGAGATGCACCTGTTTTGGAGGGAACAGCTGTCGACGATAATGTTATGGGACACTTTAGACATAAAGTTTCAGTTGTTTCAGCGCGAGTTGTTTGTAGTTCCTCCGGATTACAAAATCGTTCGTTGACGCAGCTGGTGTAAGCAACTGTTCGCAGGTACAATACTGGGTACAATCAGCACCAGCAGTATCGGCATACAGGCGGTGAGTTGCTGATGATGGGGGCGACGGGCGAGCCGAGCGGGTGCTATCCGATGGACGCGAACGGGCTGGCGGTGCAGAGTGAGCAGGAAAGCGTAGCGCCGCGCCGAACTTGCATCGCTGATGAGACGCGCCTCCGTTGCGACTGCGCGCGGGATCGCGATTGCCGTCGGTCCTATGCTTGGCGTCGCGCCCCTGCTAATCCCCCACCCTGAGTCGCTGACCCCCGAAGCGTGGCGGCTGGTGGGGCTGACGCTGTGGATGGCGCTGTGGTGGTTCTCGGAGTGCATCCCTATCCCTGCGACCGCGCTGTTGCCGTTGGTGTGGATGCCGCTGGTGGGTATTGCCGATGAGAAGCAGGTCGCCGCCCGCTACGCCGACCCTATCGTGTTCCTGTTTCTGGGTGGGTTCATTATCGCGCAGGGGATGCAACAGTCGGGACTGCACGAGCGGCTCGCGCTGGGGATCGTGAAGGGGCTGGGGCGCACGCCTGGCGGATTGGTCGCAGGCTTTATGGCGGCGACGGCGTTCCTCTCGATGTGGGTCAACAACACCTCCACGACGATGATGATGTTCGCCGTCGCGCTGTCGGTGGTGGAGTGGGTGCGGCGCGCGTGCGGGCGGGAGGCGACGCACGGCTTCGCCGTCGCGCTGATGCTGGGCGTGGCGTACTCAGCGTCCATCGGCGGCGTGGGCACGCTGATTGGCACTGCGCCCAACGCACTGCTGGCGGGCTTTTTGCGCGACAACTACAACTACGCGCTGAACATGCTGAACTGGTTGAGCATTGGGCTGCCGTTCGTGGGGCTGATGCTGCCGTTCACTTGGTTCTGGCTGACCCAAGTGCAGTTCCGCGCCCGAAACTTGGACTTCCGCGCCCTGCGCCAGTCGCTACTAAGCCAACTCGATCCGCGCGAGCGTTGGAGCCTCGCGGAGAAATGCGTCGCGGGGGTGTTCGCCTACGCGGTGGCGGGCTGGCTGGCGCGGGAGTGGCTAAGCCGCCAGTTCGGGGTCGCGCTTTCCGATGCGTTCGTGGCGATGAGCGCGGCGCTGACGCTGTTCCTGCTGCCCGCCTGCACGAAGCCGTACAAGCCGATTCTGGACTGGCGCACGGCGGAGAGCATCCCGTGGGGCGTACTGATTCTGTTCGGCGGCGGGCTGGCGTTGGCGGGCGCGTTCGAAAGCACGGGGCTGGCGAAGGCAATTGGCGCGAGCGTGAAGGGGCTTTCGGGGCTGCCTGTGTGGGCAATTGTGCTGGCGGTGGCAACGCTGATTATCTTCCTGACCGAACTAACCTCCAACACGGCGACGACGGCGACCTTTCTGCCCGTGGTGGGCGCGGCGGCGGTCGGGCTGGAGATTGACCCGCGCCTGCTGACGATTCCTGTGGCGGTAAGCGCGTCGGCGGCGTTCATGCTGCCCGTCGCCACGCCCCCCAACGCAATCGTGTTCGCGTCGGGCGAGATTCGCATCGCCGAGATGGCGCGCGCGGGGCTTGCGCTGAATCTATTCTGCATCGCAGCAGTAACGCTGATTGCGCTGACCACCGCGCGCTGGGGGTTGGGCATTCCATAGGGGTATACTTCGCGGGCGATGGAGGCGTTTGACCCCTCGCGCATCTGGCTATACCATGAGCGGCTGAGCGCAATCCCCGAAGAGATGGGCGCGGTGCTGGAGTACGCCGCCTGTTCGCCCAACATCAAGGAGCGGCGCGACTATTCGTGTGCGCTGTTCGACGCGCAGGGCAGGCTGATTGCGCAGGCGGCGCACATCCCCGTGCATTTGGGGGCGATGCCCGCGCTGATGGCGTACCTGTTGCCGCGCATGGAATGGCAGGCAGGCGACATGGCGCTGACCAACGACCCCTACCACGCGGGCACGCACCTGCCCGACTGGACGCTGATTGCCCCCGTGTTCGTGGAGGGGCAGTTAGTGGGCTTCGTGGCGAGCCGCGCACACCATGCCGACACAGGCGGCGCAACGCCCGGCTCGATGCCGCTGGCGACCGAAATCTACGAGGAGGGGCTGCGCATTCCGCCCGTCAAGATTCTGCAGGGGGGCGCACTCAACGAGCCGCTGCTGGAGCTGATTCTGCACAATGTGCGCACGCCTGACGAGCGACGCGGCGACCTGATGGCGCAGATCGGCGCGAACCAGATGGGAGTCCGACGCCTGCAGGAATTGCTGCAGAGCGAGGGCGTCGGCGTCTGGCAAGAGCGGTTCGAGATGCTGATGCGCTACAGCGAGCAGTTGATGCGCGCCGCGATGCGCCAGATTCCGCCCGGCGAGTACGAGTTCGTGGACTACTTGGACGACGACGGGCGCGGCAATCGCGACTTGCCGATTCGTGTGCGCGTGGTCGCTCCTGCCGACGGGGAGGGCACCGTGCGCTTCGACTTCACGGGTAGCGCGCTGCAGTCGGCAGGTGGACTGAACGCGCCCGAAGCCGTCACGCGCGCGGCGTGCTACTATGTCGCCCGTTGCCTGCTGCCCGAAGACGCGCCGACCAACGACGGCTGCTGGCGACCGATTGCGGTCGTTGCGCCCGCAGGCACGATTGTGAATGCGCAGCCCCCCGCCGCCGTCGCAGGCGGGAATGTGGAGACCTCGCAGCGGATTGTGGACGCCATTCTCGGCGCGCTGGCGCAGGCGTTGCCCGACCGTATCCCCGCCGCCTCGCAGGGTACGATGAACAACATCTTGTTCGGCGGGTACGACCCCCAGCGCGGGCGGGCGTTTGTGTATTACGAGACGCTGGCGGGCGGCGCAGGTGCGCACCCTGACGCCGACGGCGCAAGTGCAATCCACACCCACATGACCAACACGCGCAACACGCCGATTGAAGCGTTGGAGAGCGCGTACCCCGTGCGCGTGCTGGAGTACCGCATCGCCGAGCGCACGGGCGGGTCAGGCACGCGGCGCGGCGGCGACGGCATCGTGCGCACCTACCAGTTCCTCACCGAGACGACGCTGACGCTGCTGACCGATCGACGGCGACGCGCCCCTTACGGACTGCACGGCGGCAAGCCCGGCAAGCGTGGGCAGAACCGCCTGCACATCGACGGCGAGGTGGACGCCGAAGTGGGCAAGGGCGTGATTCGCGTGCCTGCAGGCGCACTCCTAACGATTCGCACGCCTGGCGGTGGGGGCTGGGGCGAGCCATGAATTCGGTATAGTAATCCCACCCAGCGAGAGGCGAATCGTATTCACAGGAACACTCATCCTGACGATAAGAGAGCCGATGTCTACAGTCCGAAAGGTTTTGTCGGTGTGCGAGGCGGGCGCGCCGCTGTCGGAGTGGCTAACAGAGGCGCGTCGGGGCGGGCGTGCGCTGCTGATTCTGGGCGAGCAGGGCGCAGGGCGCAGCACGATTCTGCGCGAGTTGCACCGCCTCGCCGTCGCGCAGGGCGTCACGGTCGCCGAGACTTGGTGTCGCGGGGACGCCGCCGAGCCGCCGCACCTGCCCCTGATGCACCTGCTGGAGAGCCTCGCCTACGACGCGGGCGAACCCGCCGCGCCCCTGCGCGACGCGCTGGACAAGTGGAGCCAGAACCCGCAGGCATGGCATCTGGCGTCACGCCTGATTTACCCCCTGCGCGAACTGGCGCGCCGACAGCCCATCCTGCTGCTCATCGACGACCTGCACCATGCCCACGAGAACCTGCAGCGCATCATCGTCAACTGGCTCATCGCGCTGCGCATGGAGCCTATCGGATTGGCAATGACCGCCGCGACCCCCCACAAGAGCCAACTCCTGCGCGAGTTGGAGCAGGTGATTGGCGAGCGCGCTGCAGGCGAGGTGTGGAGCCTGCGGATGCTAACGCGCGAGGAGACCGCCCAGCGCGTGCGCGCCCTGCTAAGCAACCCGCCCGACGCCGACGCGCTGGCGAACACCTTGCATGACCTGACAGGCGGCAACCCGCTGTTTCTGAGCGAAATCCTCACCAGCCTACAGGCGGATACGACGCACACCCCTGCCAGCCTCGCGTCGCTGATCCCGCAGAGCCTGCGCGAAGGCGTGCTGCGCCGTTTTGAGGGCTTGCCGAAGCAGGCGCAGGACATCGGACGCGCGCTGAGCCTCATAGACGACACGCTGTACCCCGACGCCGCGCAGGCGATGCTGGGTCTCAGCGACAGTGCATTCGCCAAGGGGCTGGACGCGCTTATCTCGCTGGGCTGGCTCGAACGGCGCGCCGACGGGCAACTCGCATGGCGTAATCGGGTCTTCCGCGAGGTGGTCGCCTCCACGCTGGAGCCACACGAGCGGGCGCGTTGGCACGAGCGACTGGCAGCCGCGCTGGAGCGGACAGGCGCGCCCGAACTCGCATGCCTACACCAGTGGTGTAAGTGCCCGCCGACCGCCGAGCGACTGCAACGCATGCGAGACGCCTACCTGCGCTTGCGGGCGCAGTTGCCCCCACGCCAGCGACTGGAGATTGTGGACAGCTGCCTGCACGCGGCGTCGCAACTCGGCGATGGGCAGGCGCGCGCCATGCTGCTGTGCGAGCGCCCCTACCTGCTGTTCCAGTTGCAGGACGGGCTGCTGCACGCGCTGGACGCCTCGCAGCAGGCGTTGGCGGCGCTGGAGGCGCACCCCGACGCCGACCCTGACCGTGAACTGTGGGTGCAGGTCAGTTGCGCCCGCGCAGGGCAACTCGCCCAACTGGGGCGCATCCGCGAAGCGCAGGAGACGCTGCAACCCTTGCTGGGCGACCCGTCGCTGCGCGAATCGCAACGGCTGATGGTGGAACTGAGCCTGGCGTATATCAGCGCGTGCCAAGGCGACCTGCGCGCCGCATACACGATTCACCAGCGCGTCTGGGAACGGCTGCGGGCGAATCGGGAGTGGCTGATGCGTTGGGGCGGGGTGCTGCGCTACACCCTGCAGTACGCGCTGGCGTTCGGCGACCGCGCGCTGGCGCACGCCGCGCTACAGTGCGTGGAGTCGTGGGCGCTGGAGCCTGCATTCCCCGAACGGTTCCAGATGCTCTACCACCTGATGGGGGCGGACTTGGCGTACTACGACGGGCGCGGGGCGGAGCAGCAGGCGCGGGCGCGGCTCGCGCTGGAGATGGGCGAGGCGTCGGGCGACCCGACCGCCGCGCTGGAGGCGTGGTTCCAGACGCTGCTGTACCGTCAGCCTGCGGAGGCGGCGCGTGTGGCAGAGCACGCGCTGATGCTGGTCAGGCGTGCGCTGGGGCAGGAGCGCGAAGCGGAATGGCTCACGCGCCGCGCGCTCGCGCTGCTGGAGGCGGGGCAACACGCGCAGGCAATAGACGCCGCCGACGACGCCCGACGCGCCGCGCTCAAAATCGGCAACCAGTGGCACACCGCCAAAGCGTGGCTGATTATCGCGCAGGCGCACTTGGCAACTAAGCGCGTCGCCGAAGCGCACGAAGCCCTGCAACAAGCAACGCCGATTGCCCGCGCACTGGACGCCCCCGAACTGCACTGTGAGCTGTACCTGACACAGGCGGTCGCCTACCTGCTCGCTGAAGACGGCGCGCAGGCGCGAGAGGCGATTCACCAGGCGCAGACAATCGTAGACGAGTGGGGACACGCGCTCTATCGCGGCTTGGCGCACGCGCTGCACGCCCAGGCGACAGGCGACGCCGACGCACGCGCCCGCGCCGACGCGCTGCTCGCCGAGTACGGCGCGCCGCTGCTGATCCGACTACTCCAGACATCCACGGCGCGACCGATGCGCAGTCGCGGCTGGGATCTGTATCTGCAGCTGCTGGGCGAGATGACCCTACACTATCGCTCGCAATCGATGCCTACGCGCCTGTGGCACAGCCCGCGCGCTCGCGCCCTGTGTGCCTCGCTCGCGATGCAGGAAGGCGCGCCTGTGGACGCTTTTACGCTCATGGAGTGGCACTTCCCCCACTTGGACGCCGACCGCGCGCGAGTGAACCTGCAGACGACCATCTCGGCAGCGCGACGCTCGCTGCGCAAAGCGTTCGGCGAATCGGCAGGCGACTGGATTCAGTACGAGAACGGCGTGTACCGCTGGTCGCCGCCGTGCGCGTGGCGACTGGATGTGCAGGAGTTCGAGTCCGTCGCGAACGACGCGCTCAACATCGCGCAGCCCGACCAGCAACTGGAGCGGCTCAACGAGGCGACACGGCTGTACGCGGGCGACCTGCTGCCAGAGTTCGCCGACGAAGCATGGTGCAGCGTCGCCCACCAGCGCATGCGCGTGCTGCTGGTGGAGTGCTTGCTCGCGCGGGCGCAGCGGTACTATGTGCGCGGCGAGTATGCCGACGCCGCTGCGGATTGCGAACGCATCCTGCAGGTAGACCCGACCGACGAGGGCGCGCTGTGCCTGCTGCTGCAAATCTACGCCGCGCAGGGGCATAAAGCGGAAGCTGCGCGCCTGTTCCACCAAACCCAGCAGCACGCCCGCGAACGGTTCGGACACACCCTCGCGCCCACCACCGTCGAGACCTTTCAGCGGCTCTTCGGCTGAAACGCCCATTTTCAGTGGATTTTCAGTGCCGTAGCGTATCCTGTGGCTACCTGAGAGGGGATACCTATGGCAACTGAATGGGACGACACGGTTGAATTGGCTCGCTGGCTCCAGTTTGCGGAGCAGTGTGCGGAGCGGTGGCTCCATCGGCGCAACGCCCAAAGCGCGACGCCCTTGTGCTGGGACGACCTGCAAGACATTTTGTGCGAGGTGCGCATCGCCGTGCTGCGCTTCAAACTGCCTGAGCATGTGGTGGAGTGGGCGCCGCTGCTGACCAAGTATGTGCAGCGGGTGTGCGAGCGGGCGTATGCGCGCGCCCAACGGGAACGGCGACGGCTCGAATCGCTGGACGCGCTGCCCGAAAGCCTGCACCCGCAGGTGGAGACGCGCACGGACGGCTTGGACGACTCGTGGTTTCTCGCGCGGGTGGCGTCCGTCTTGAAGCAGATGCCTGTGCATCACGCGGCGGCGTTCGTGCTGGCGCTGGACGGCGAAATAGCGCAGGCGTTGCAGGCGCACGGCGTGCTGCCTGAATCGCTGGGCGCGCTGGCGGAGCGTGCGCCGCTGTGCGACAAGGCGATTGGCGCGGCGCTGAGGCTAACGCCCCGCGCGATCATCCGCGCCCGCCAGCACGCCCGCGAGAAACTACGCCGCTGCCTGTGCGAGTCGTAAGCGATATACCGATTGACGAGGCAAGCTTCACAAAAAACGGCATTCGTTCACCCCCTCCTTAAGGTTCCCCCTGCCCGCAGGGGGAACCGAACCCGCGCCCCGTGCGGTTCCCCTCGCGAAGCGGGGGGAACCTACGGAGGGGGGGCAATTAGTGAACTCTGCCTACGCCGTTGATATTAGCCATATTTGGGGTAGCAGCACTTTTTGTATTTCTTGCCGCTGCCGCACGGGCACGGGTCGTTGCGTCCGACCTTGCCTGGGGGAAGCGCGCTCGATTCGGCAAGCGGCTCCGCGCCGTCGGTGAGTTTCTGGACGCCCATCCCGCCGCGCGCACCCGCTACGGCAGGGTTCGCATCCCCCGCAATCCGCACCACCTGACGCGGCTGCGGCGGCGCGACCTGCGCATGGAACAGGAACATCACCACATCGTTGCGAATCGCCTGCAGCGTCTCGGCGAACACCTTCGCCGACTCCTGCTTGTACGCCACCAGCGGGTCAATCTGCCCGTAGCCGCGCAGTCCAATGCCCTCGCGCAGGTACTCCATCGTCGCCAGATGCTCCACCCAGCGGCGCGTGATGACCTGCAGCATGAAGAACCGCTCCATCTCGCGCATAATCTCCGCGCCGAGTTGCTCCTCGCGCATCGCATACGCCTGTTCCGCCCATTCCTGCACTTGGTCGAGCAGTTGCTCGTGGCGCGTGAAGGTGAAGTCATCGGGCTTGACAAAGAACTCCAGCGGGAAGATGGTGTTCAGCCGCTGGTACAGCGCGGGCAGATCCCACTCAGTGGGCGGTAGGTTGCGTGGGGCGTACTCGTCCACGACATCGGCGACCACCTCACGGATATATTCCAGCGCAATCTCGCGCGTGCCAACGCCCTCCAGAATCTGGCGGCGCAGGCGGTAAACGGTCTGCCGCTGGTAGTTCAGCACATCGTCGTACTGCAACACATGCTTGCGAATCGAGAAGTTGTGCAGCTCGACGCGCTTTTGTGCCCCTTCGATGGCTTTGGTGAGCATTTTGGCTTCCAGCGGCTCGTCTTCGGGCCAGGTTTTGAGCAGCGGGCTGTTGCGCAGGTTCTCGGCGAACAGGCGCACCAGCTCGTCGTCCAGCGAGAGGTAGAACCGCGACTCGCCGGGGTCGCCCTGACGTCCTGCGCGTCCGCGCAGCTGGTTGTCGATGCGTCGGCTCTCGTGCCGTTCGGTGCCCAGCACGAACAGCCCGCCGAGTTTGCGCACCTCTTCGGCGGCGGCGGAGCGTTCCTGTTCCGAAAGCGGCAGCGGCGGCGCGGCGCGCACCTTGCCCCCGCGACGGAAGGAAATCTCCTCGTGTTCCACCGTGTCGGTGTTCTCGGATTCGCCCTCAGGTTTCGGCTCCTGCTTAACCACCGAGCCGCCCAGCAGGATGTCCACCCCGCGCCCCGCCATGTTGGTCGCGATGGTCACCGCGCCCTTGCGCCCCGCCTCGGCGATAATCGCGGCTTCCTTCTCGTGGTACTTCGCGTTCAGCACATTGTGCGGGATGCCATGCTCCATCGCCTCGATGAAATACTCGGCGTTCGCTTCGGGCAGCTCCCAGTGTTCGAGGAACCACTTCACATGCGCGGGGTCGGT
>Ga0272449_1001988_pt1 | contig 19756 bp, 16 predicted proteins | sample YNPCB0241_FD_198679 | JGI IMG/M metagenome (GOLD analysis project Ga0272449, IMG submission 198679) | Hot spring sediment microbial communities from Yellowstone National Park, WY, United States - YNP-CB-024-1 | ecosystem: Environmental > Aquatic > Thermal springs > Hot (42-90C) > Sediment... | reverse complement strand
GCAGCTTCGATGAGCCGAACCGCCTCACCGGGCTCACAGCCGAATTTGGAAGATAGCTCCACCATGGCACCGGTGTTCGGTACCCGCAACCGAAGCATCAGCCCCGCATGAGGGGCATAGCGCCGGATCTTTCGGATCTCCTCGTAGTTGTCATACGTCACCAACGGCTTGTATGGATCCAGCGCTCGCAAGGTCTCGCGGTCCTTGATCGGGTTCGCGTAGATCACCTTGTCCCAGATGAAGTCCTGTCGCTCCTTCTCCGGCAAATCACGAATGTTCTCATACACCAGTTGGAACTCGGCCCAGGACGCCACGTCAAAGCTCGCGCCGGCGCGATAGAACGTTCGGACGATCTCCGGCAAGCTGTTGGCCTTGACGGCGTAGTAAGGCTGGACAAAGGGCAACCAACGGCGGAACTGAACCAAGTTTCGGCGCAACTGTCGATGGTCCACCACAAACAACGGCGTGCCGTACTGGCGAGCCAGACTGATGAGCTTCCGACGTGTCATACGTCCCACTTACCCGCGCCCGGAGGGTCAAAGCGGAGGAGGCTTGGGCAGGGCCTCGATCGCCGCCAAGGACCGCTGCATCTCCTCGTCCGTCATCTCGTAGTTCTGGAGTCGGCCCGACAAGAACGCGTCGTAGCCGGTCAAGTCCATGAGCCCGTGGCCGGACCAGTTCAGCAGGATGATGCGTTCGCGCCCTTCCTCGGTTGCCCGTTTGGCTTCCCGGATGGCGGTCGCGATGGCGTGCGAGGTTTCGGGCGCCGGGATGAATCCCTCCGTGCGCGCCCACAACACGGCCGCCTCATAGCATTCCAGCTGGGGGATGGCCACGGCCTCGATGAGCTCCAATCGCCGCAGGTGCGAGACCAATGGAGCCATGCCATGGTAGCGGAGACCGCCCGCATGGATGGGCGGCGGGACGAACGTATGCCCGAGGCTGTACATGGGTAGCAATGGGGTCATCATGGCCACATCGCCCGAGTCATAGACATACGGCGCGCGACTCATGCGCGGACACGCCGCGGGCTCCGCTGCAATCACGCGCAGCTCCCGACCGTGAATTTTGTCGTAGAGGAATGGAAAACTGAGCCCCGCGAAGTTCGATCCCCCACCCGCACAGCCGATCACGATGTCCGGATACTCCCCAAAGAGTTCCATTTGCTTTTTCGCTTCCAATCCGATGATCGTCTGATGCAAGCACACGTGGTTCAACACACTGCCGAGCGAGTACCGCGTATTGGGCGAGGTCACACAATCTTCGATGGCCTCGCTGATGGCGATGCCAAGGCTGCCCGGCGTGTTCGGATCCTTGGCCAAAATCTCTCGGCCCACCTTGGTCAAGGTACTCGGGCTGGCCACGCACTCGGCGCCCCATGTCTGCATCATCAGCTTGCGAAACGGCTTCTGGTCGAACGAGATTCGAACCATGTACACGCGGCATTCCAATCCGAAGAGCCGACAAGCAAACGATAGTGCACTCCCCCACTGTCCCGCGCCAGTTTCAGTGGTCAGCCGACGAATCCCAAACACCTTGTTGTAGTAGGCCTGCGCGACGGCGGTATTCGGCTTGTGACTGCCCGCCGGGGACACTCCCTCATGCTTGTAATAAATGTGCGCGGGCGTTTGGAGCGCTTGTTCCAGTGCGCGCGCGCGGTACAGCGGCGTCGGCCGCCACAACAACAGTTTCTCTAATACCGGCTCGGGAATGGGGATCCATCGTTCCGTGGAGACTTCTTGCTCGATGATGTTCATCGGAAACACCGGCGCCAGATCCTCTGGCTTGACCGGCGTACCGTCGGGCCGCAACGGCGGAGGCAGGGGCCGTGGTAGATCCGCGACGATGTTGTACCAACTGCGTGGGATGTCCCGTTCGTCCAACGTAGCTTTGACTCGCTCTACCATGGTCGTGCTCCTTTCCGAATCAGCTTCCCGGGTGTTCGGGGCGTCCGCCCGCGCGACATAACGGACACTCGTCCGGCGTCCAAGTGGTCGGCGCGATTCTCACCAACGAAACCACCGGCACGTCGAGCGCAGCTGCCCCGGCGCTGCGGTCCACCAACACCGCCACCCCTTCCACGTGCCCACCCGCAGAGCGCACGATTTGAATCGTTTCCACTACGCGGCCCCCGCGGGTGATCACGTCCTCGGCCACAATACATCGTTCTCCTGGCCGAATCGAAAATCCGCGTCGCAACACCAACCGCCCTTCCTGCTTCTCCGCAAAAATGGACCGCGCGCCCAGCGCACGCGCCAACTCATGGCCGACGAACAATCCACCCATGGCCGGTGCAATCACCGTGGCAGCTTTCCAACCTGCCGCGCAGACTCGCCGCGCGAGCTCTCGGCCCAAGCGTTCAGCCTCCCGCGGCCACTGCAGCACCATGGCGCATTGGACATACTGGTCGCTGTGCAACCCCGACCGAAGCTGAAAATGACCCTTCAAAAACGCACCCGTCTGGCGCAGAATGTTCAACACATCCTCTTCGCTCAGCGGCACCGACTCGTCGGCAAATTCCATGTACCCGATCCCCTGCATCGACCGTCGCCCGTTACGGTCCAACTGTACGACGATGGTCGCAACATCGGGGCATTGTGCCGCAACTTCGAAAAAAGAAAAGTCGAACCTGATGACTGGCCGCGTTCTCGAAGGAACCGCCACGCTCGGCGCTCTCCTGTGAATCCGTAACCACCCGAGCGACGAAACTCCGCTAGGCCGTTCACAAACCAGCCCAGAGCATGTGCTCCATCCCCTTGCACCGGTCCGACCGATCGGACGGGCCCCCTCTTCCGCCCTGTTCCGTGTACGGTGACCAGCCGTGCAGTTCCAAGAATTGGAAAAGTTCGACAGCATGATCTCCAAGGACTGGGCCGCGTGGACGACGTCGCCGGAGCCGCAGCCGACCACCGTCGCGCAGTCGGCCGCGTCTAGCCGGCCGAATTCACGGTTGCCGTGTTGCTGTCGGCGGATTCTCGTGGAATGAGGCGAACTTCGCGAAGATTCATCAGGCCGCTTTTCGGCCGCGATGCCGGCCGGATTTCCAGGATGTTCAACCCGGCGTTGGCCTGGATCTGCCCCAAGGTTCTTCGCACGTAGTTGGACCACCCGCCCGTGCTGGGCAGCGGAACCACGAACTTCTCGCGCCCGATCCCGACGAACACTTGGTTTCCATTGCCTGCCGGGGCCAAGGCGTACTCAATCTCGACGTCGAAACGACGGCGGTTCGGCAAGCGGAATCTCCAAACGGCCACGTCGTCCGGCGAAAACCAAAAGCCGATATTGGTTCGCGACATCATACATTCGAAGCGAAAAGCTGAACCGTTCAATTCGGCACGCTCCGCCAACAGAATCACCTCGCCTCGCTGAGCCGCCCGCGCCACCTCTTCCAACGGAACGGCCGCGGGCGAACGAGGCTCTACGTCACGGACCGGCGGCAGCGACGGCGGTTCGGGCACGGAGGTGGACCGCGATGCGTGATGCCGCATTCTCAGTAGTCCTGCCAGGCCGAGGCCGATGAAGCCGGCGATGGCAAGGCCAACCAACATACGTCCCCGAACCGTGTGGGGCTCCCACCGCGGGGTTCTACGACGCTGTTCTGACGTGGACGCTCGCGCGGGGGTGGCTCTCAGTCGCGTTAGATCGGCTATCGTCAGCCGCGCGGGCACAGAGCGAGGCATTCCGCTCATGAACAACCTGGAGGTTTTTGGAGCCACCAATGCGTGCTCGAGGACCTTTCCGCAGGCCGCGCCCAGTTCGATGCTCGAAATCCGCAGGAAAAATGGTGGCGGCATCGGAGGGGAGGCTGCGGCCCACTCCCGCCGAAACTCATCGAGCGGAATTGGTACCCGCTGGAGTTCGATCACGCCACGATCGGCGTCGTAGATCGCGAATGAAGAATCCGTCGACCCATCGCGCGGATCCCCTACGGAGCCCACGTTGACCAGGTAACGGTGATCCGGCATTAGCTCGATGCGATCGCCCTCGTAGGTCGTCAGCGTGCCGTCCGGCGAGAGGATGTAGATGATCGGAACATGGGTGTGTCCGATGAAGGTCAGCCGCGATTCGTTGGCACGAAAACACGCGGCGGCGTCCTCCGCGTCGTCCACGTACCCGAAGGCGGCTGGATCGGGCGATTCGGCGTGGACCAAGCTCATGTCCTCCAACTCCAAGGCCATGGGGAGATCCCGCAAAAATTTCAATGTGTTTTGATCCACTCGCCGCCGGGTCCAGGCCACCGATCGACGCGCAGTCGCCGTAAATGAATCCAGTGGCATTTGCCCGACTAACGCCGCCTCATGGTTCCCCATCACAAAGAGCGACACTTGCTCGCGGACATCCCGGATCACACGGGCGGGGCTCGGACCATAGCCCACCATATCTCCAAGGCAGATCAACACATCCGCGCCGGCCTTCCACGCGCGATCGCGCGCAGCGCACCATGCGGTCCAATTCGAGTGTATGTCTGAAACAATGGCGTACTTCATGGCATGCCGTTCCGGTGTACACCGGGATTACCCCCGGTCGGCGTGGCAGGTCGGACGCCTCTGCGGTGTTCGAACTCGCGCCGTGTTTCCATGAGCAGTTGCTCCATCTCATTGGCGGCTCGGTCCCAGGTAAAGCGGGCCGCCCATTCCAATGCACCCGCCCGTAACTGGGATTGAACGGCCGAGTCGGTCAGCACGAGCGTGAGAGCTTGCGCGAGCGCATCCACGTCGCCGTGGGGCACGAGCAACCCGCTTTGCCCCGGCGCGACGGCCTCACGCAAACCCGGGGAGTCGCTGGCCACCACGGGTGTACCGCACGCGTTGGCTTCCAGCACCGAGAGTCCCCAACCCTCCTTGGGAGAGGTGTACACCAGCACATCGGCGTTCTGCATTCGCCGAACCTTTTCAGTTTCGGACACCCATCCAGCGAATTCGACGTGATCTTGAAGGTTCAGCGTGCAAACTCGTTTCCGCAACGCGCGCTCGTGGTCGCCCACTCCGACGATCTCGAATCGTACCTGCGGCACTCGCTGCCGAACCTGAACGAGTGCATCGAGAACCAATTCCACTTGTTTGTACTTTTTCAGTCGCCCGACGTACAGCACAGTGGGGCCACCGCCGGCCTCTCGATGTTCCGGTGGCCGGTACAACTGTCGGTCGAGCCCCGGGTGGATGACCCGAATATGTTCCGCTCGAACCCCTCGGCGAATCAAGTCATCCCGGGTAGATTCCGACAGTGCGGAAAACCGGCAGCGGCGGTACACCCACGGGATCGGCCGCTCCATGGCCCACACGTAGGCTGCGGCCAACCAATTGGCTTCGCGAAAAATCGTTTCGCCAAACAAATGCGGCACGTGGGCCACGACCGGCACCCGGCGCTCGACGAGCGGCAAGAAGAATGGCACTTTGTCCAGCCCTTCGACCACGATGTCGTATCGCTCGTGCACGCCCCATGCGGAACAGATCCAAGGAACTAACCAGTTGAACACTGGCTGCGGACCCCGGCGATGGATGTGCAAGCCGTCGAGTTCTACGTCGGCCACGGCGCCCGGCGCGCGACAACAAAGGTAATCCACATGGTGCCCCCGCCGGGCGATCCGACCGAACACCTCCTTTAACAATCGCTCCGCTCCGCCGGCCTGCGGGTGTTCGGGGTCTCGGAACTCCACGACGAGGATTCTCATCCCCACGTGATGCACCTCCCAGTGGGCCACCCGCGGCTTCACGCTGCGTGCGCCGCCACGCTGCGGGGATGGCGGCCACGCGGCCGCCTGCGCAGTCCGCTGCGCAGTGCGATCCGTCCCACAAGCGTCAGCGCCTCGCGCACGATGGAGCTATTCATTTTCGAAACGCCGCTGCGGCGGTCTTCGAAAATGATGGGGACCTCCTCCACAATGAACCCGCGAATCCAAGCACGGTGCAACGTTTCGATCTGAAAGCTGTAACCGTTCGAGCGAAGGCTACCAACGTCGATTTCCTCCAGTACCTCCCGGCGATAGCATTTGAATCCACCCGTCGGGTCGGCAAACGGCATGCCCGTCAAGAGGCGCACATACTGGGCCGCCGCCAAACTCAGCAACAACCGGGAGATCGGCCAGTTAGTAATGCGGACCCCGCCGACGAATCTGGACCCGAGCACGAGGTCGGCGCGGCTCCGCGCAGGTTCGAGTAGACGGGGAAGGTCGCGCGGATTGTGCGAAAAATCAGCATCCATTTCGAAGATGAACGCGTACTCACGCTCCAAGGCCCACAAAAACCCAGCCGTGTAGGCCCGTCCGAGGCCTTCTTTCCCAGGACGATGCAGTACGTGGATACGGGGATCTCGTTTCGTTAGCTCGTCGAGCAACTGTCCAGTGCCGTCCGGAGAATTGTCGTCGACGAACAGATAATGCGCGTCCGGCAGTACTTCGAGGGCCGCCCGACTGATGGCCTCGACGTTGTCCCGCTCGTTGTACGTCGGCGTGATAACGAGGCACTCGACCATAGGGTTAGTATAAGGTTTGGATCAACTCGATCAAGGCGAACGGACTGCGCGCACGTCGTTCGAGATGCCCACGGCGGCTGGGCTGCATGGCTTCGACACGTGTCCGCCCACACCCATGTGCTCTACGGCCGAATCCCCCATCTGTGCCTCGAAAGATTGCTCGTCCTGGCCGTCCGATTCCCCGCGTCCGTCCCGAAAAACTTGGGCTGGTTCACCACGGCACGCCGGCAGATCGCCAGGTTTTGGGGCTGGAACACAGCGTGGGCGTTGCCCGCGACACTCGGCTGGCCCGTTGCAGCGATGGAGGGCTTCGCGCATACTCAACCGTAGGACATGCAACCCGATGCTCGTCAGAGCTACCCCATGGTTCGAGCACGACGTCGGCGCGCCATCGGATTGCGCCACCTCGTCACCGGGCTCTGGTGCGTTTCATGTGCGATGCGTGCCGACGAAACCAATGTCGTCTGGCCGGCGGAGGTACCGCTCACCTTGGATCGGGCAGTTGGCCTCGCACTCGCACACGGACGTGCCCTGGCGCGTGGCCAACTCGCGGTGTGGCAACGCGAGCTGTCGATCCAACTGGCGCGCGCGGCGTTCGAGCCCACGGCAGGCCCTGTTCTGCAGGGATCCGGCTTCGCGGGCGACCGCCAATGGACGTACGGGATTCAATTGGCCATCCCCACCATGTGGGGTACCCGCCTGGGAGCGGAAGCGACTGCAACCGACCGCGATAGAGGCATGAGCGACGAACGAACCATTTCGCTTGAAATCCACCAGCCGTTATTTCGCCGATTCGGACGGGATGTGCACGAAGAGGCGATCCGTGCCGCCGCGGATGATTTCCGCGCCCAACGCCGGCAATACGAGCAGCAACGCGCCGACCTCGTGCTGCGACTTGCGCAACTCCTCGACATGCTCGCGCGGCTCGATCTATTGCAAAGTCTGGAAACCGGCCGCTACCAACGTCTCCAGCAACTGGCTCGGCTCGTACGCGCGCGAGAACGCCAAGGGCGCTCGAGCCGCGTGGACAGCATTCGCATGGAGCAACAAGTCGCGGAAGCCGCCGCGCGGCTTGAGGACCTCGCAGAACGTCGCAAGACTGCATGGCGCGAGTTGTGTTTGTGGCTAGGGATCCATATCCCCGAAAACGTCCGCATCGAAGCCCCGCCCTGGCTCGCGGACGCGTTGCCGGACCCCAGTACGGCCGTGAGCATCGCGTTTTCCAACCGCTTGGATATCGCACAAGCGGAGGATGAAGCCCGCGCCGCCGCACGTCAGTCAAATATCGCGCGGCGCTCCGTCTGGCCGGACCTCACCCTTCATGGCACGCTGCGGAATACCTGGCTCGACGGATCCGGTGGCGGCGATCGCGATCGGACGGACTGGTTTGTAGGACTCACCGCGGACGGGTGGCCATGGCGAAGTTCGGATCGGATCCGGCGTCAACAGTCCGAACTTTCAATCGCTTCCGCAGAGGCCGCCGTGGAGCTTCAGCGCGAAGTCGTGGCACGCCAAGTCCTCGATGCCCTTGGGGCCTGTCAGAGTGCTCGGAACGCCCTGGCCGCCGCCGAACGAAGTCATGCCCTCGCCGAAGCCCAAGTGCGACTCGCCCGACGCCTCTATGAAACCGGTCGAGGGGATGCCTTCGATCTCGACGACGGGGAAACTCGATGGATGCAGTCGGAACATCGACTGCTCGAGGCGCGATCCGCAGTCCGGATGTCCGGCTACATGCTACGACATGCGATGGGGACGCTCGTGGAATGCCCTGAGGACTTGAAACCTGGACGATGATGGACCCCAATCCCATGCAGGCCTGGACTCGGGTAGGCACCGTGATCGCTCTGGCCGCGATCGCCGCGGGTACGTTGCTTTGGCCCGAGCGAACCCGCCGCCCCACGGAACCCGAAGTGCGAACCGCGCGCGTGGAACGGCAGCCGTTCGAAACGTGGGCGTGGTTCGACGGGCGGATCGAAGCCCGCCGCGTGGTCGGGATCGCCTCACGCTTCAACGGGCCCGCGACCATCGTCGAGTTGATCCCCGAAGGCACTTACGTCCGTCCTGGCGACGTGCTCGTCCGCTTCGACGCCTCGCAGGTGCACACGGCCTTGTCCAAGGCGGAACGTGAGCTCGCCGCAGCGGAGTCGGAGTGGATGTTATTGGACCAGGTGACGTTGCCCTTGGAGTTGATGGATTTGGAGAGCGAGATTGCGCGCGCGGCCGAGGCACTGGAGCAAGAGCGGCAAACCCTGGCCGATACGCGAGAACTCCACCGCGAAGGACTCACCAGCGAAGAGGAAATCCGTCTCGCCGAACGGCGGATGGAATCCGCATCACGGCGCCTGGAAATGTTGCGCGATCGGACTGCTCGCATCCGAGATCAGGCGCACCCGGCGCGGCGAGCGGAGGCGCGCGCCCGCGTGGAGGCTGCCCACCGCGAGTGCGACTGGCTACGAAATCAATTGGCGGCTTGTACGATCACCTCCCCCGTGGCAGGCGAAGTCGTCTACGTTCCGGTGCCCATCGGGACGGAAGTCCGTACGGTTCGCGTCGGCGATACCGTCCACATGAACCAGGAGTTGATGTGGATTCCAGATCCATCGGATTGGATCGTCCGCTTCGACGTGCCGGAAAAGGAACTGTCGCAAATTCGTACCGGCTCGTGCGTCCGCATTCGACCCTTGGCCTGGCCGTCGCTGGAATGGACAGGTCGGGTCGAGTCCATCTCGAGTGTGAGCCGAGCCCGATCCGGCTCGTGGGCAGGACGCGTATTTCCTGCGGTGGCCCAACTCACGGCTCCGTCCGAACTGCTGCGCAGCGGACTCAGTGCAGAGGTCGCCGTGCAAACGTTTTCCAAACCGGACGCTCTTGTAGTCCCCCGCGCGGCGGTGCGGTGGCGTGCAGGGGAACCCTATTGCTTGGTTCGGCGTGGTCATCCATCCGTGCCCGTACCGATCCGGATCACCGCCGCCGACGAAGCCAAGGTCGCCATCGAGTCGGGACTCGACGAGGGAGATGTGGTGGAGTGGTGAGGGCTCCGGTCGTCCAACTCTGTGGCGTCTGTAAGAGCTTCGGGAGCGGTCCGTGCTATCGACGCGTCTTGGACGGGATCGACTTGGTCGTTCACGCCGGAACGATGGTGGCCGTGACCGGACCTTCCGGAAGCGGTAAGACCACGTTGCTTCATTTGGTCGCGCTGCTCGACCGACCCGATCAGGGCGAGATCTTTCTCAATGGCCGCGCGACCCGCGAGTTGGACGAGAATGTGGCGTCCCGGTTGCGCGCGGAGATGGTCGGCATGGTGTTCCAGCGCTACCACCTACTTGGTCATCGAACAGTCCTGGAGAACGTCCTGTTCGGGTTTCGATACCTACCGGTGCCGCGGAGTGAAGCAATCGAACGTTCTCTCGCCGCGCTTGAACAGGTCGGTTTGGCATCGCTGGCGGATCGCCCAGCGCGCTTGCTCTCGGGCGGCGAGATGCAACGCGTGGCCTTGGCGCGTGGTCTGGCCAAGCAACCGTGCCTGTTGATCGCGGACGAGCCCACCGGCAACCTCGACGCCATCTGCGCCCAGCAGGTCATGGGGATCCTAGAGTCGGTGCGTGCGCAAGGCGTGGCCGTGCTTCTGGCAACGCACAATCCTGCCTGGGCAGGTCGGTGCGATGCGGTGGTGCAACTCGGCCATGGGCAACCGGGGGCCGCATGAATTATCCGGCTCCAGTGCCCCCCATGCTCCGGGACATATGGGAAAGCGTCGCACGCCAACCGGGGCGGTCGGGTCTCATGGTGTTGAGCGTGGCGATGGCGTGGGCGATTCTCGGCGTGATGTCGGCGGCTCGCCGCGGGTTCGAGCTGTATGTCGCGGAACTGGTGGCCGAATTGGGCGCCCATGGCGCAGTCCTCAACATGAGGACGGATTCGCCGGTGGACCGTGCATTTGTGCGCGCACTCATGGAGGCGGCGCCGTTCGCTAGCTGGAGCGCCATCGGCATGGCCGCCGGGATCCGCCTGGCGGACGCTCCGGACGTCAAGGTGGGGTATGCAGACACAGCATGGGTTCCTATGCACAGGTGGGTTCTCCGTGAAGGCCGGATGTTCGATGAAGCCGACATCCAAATGGGGGGGCGGGTGGCCGTCGTCAGCGAAGCCGCAGCGGCTCGCTACGGTTGGCACGCCGGTACCCGAGTGCGCACCACGGACGGGCAGAGTCTCCACATCCTCGGCGTGGTCGGTAGCGATCGCCCCACGCCCGCAGAACTCGCCGAGTGGCATCCCTCGCGCGCGTGGGTTCTGCTGCCCGCTCCAACTGTGGCGCTGTCGTCAGAACGAACCGTGGACCTGGTGTGGCTCCAGTGTGCGAGCCCCGTCCAGTTGCGGCGAGCGATGGAGCTGGCCGACCGCATTCGTGGCTCGAACCCTGCCGCCGAACGAGCCCATTGGATTACCGCGGACAGTGCAGTGGCAGTCGCTCGAGTTTGGCAACGACGAGTGTTGCGGGCTTCGGCCGCTCTGGCCGTGGCGGCACTCTGGCTGGGGGCCGTGGCGCTGGGATCGTTGCTCCTCCACGACATCCGGACTCGAGTGCCCGAAATCGGGTTACGGCGGGCCCTTGGAGCGACGCCGAGCGATATCGCCAAGCTGTTTTCCTACGAGGCGATGACGTTGGCCATTCCTGCCAGCGCTCTCGGGCTATGGACTGCGGCAATGATCGTTTCGCGCGTCCGTACCTGGGCCGATCTGCCCTGGCAGCTTGAGTTCCAGGATATTGGATCGTTACTGGTACTGGCAGCGTTGTTTTCCTTCGCCGTGGCATGGGGGCCGGCGCGGATGGCGGCGCGGCTACCTCCGGCCGAGGCACTTCGGAACGACTGACGCGACGGGCGTTCATTCGGATCCCCGCCACAGTTGGAAGCCGTTTCTCTGGTATGGGCTGGACAGCTGCGGCCGTCGACGGCTCGCCCGTTGGACAGGGCTACGCGGTTGGCGTGCGATGGCCGGCCCAGGGTTCCTATTCACCGCACTACTTGCCGCCGAGCGTTCGCTGGGTGGAGACGAGAGCGTCGCGTCCAGATCGTAACCAAAGCACCGTTCCGGCGGAGGCACACCCAAGCCGTGCCGTCCATCTCGTGGGAGCACCAGTGGACGGACATGGGGTTGAACGGCATTCACGGGAACTCCTTCGGGGGCATGGAGTGAAAATCCTAGTCCGCTTCCGGTTCATTCTTCGCCCGGGTCATTTGGCTTGACGTCGAAGCCAGAACGGGACAAAGTCAAGCCTATGACACATTACGAGGGCGCTGAGGTGCCATGCTGAGCCGGCTATTGGGCCTGTTTTCTTCGGACATTGGAATCGATTTAGGAACGGCCAACACCCTGGTCTATGTGAAAGACCGGGGCATCGTGCTGCGGGAACCGTCGGTGGTGGCCATCCAGGCGGGGACCAATCGAGTGTTGGCCGTGGGTGAAGAGGCGAAACGCATGCTGGGCCGGACCCCCGGCAGCATCGTTGCGATTCGGCCGCTGAAGGCCGGGGTGATCGCGGACTTCGAAATCACGGAAGCGATGCTGCGCTATTTCATCCGCAAGGTACACGGACGTCGTAAGTGGGTTCGTCCGCGGGTGATTGTGGCGGTGCCCAGCGGGATCACGGAGGTGGAAAAGCGCGCCGTCAAAGATTCGGCCACCCATGCCGGCGCGCGAGAGGTTTATCTGATCGAAGAGCCGATGGCGGCCGCGATCGGCGTGGGGCTTCCTGTTCAGGAACCGGCGGGCAACATGATCGTGGACATCGGAGGCGGAACGACCGAGGTCGCTCTCATTTCCCTGGCCGGGATCGTCTTCAGCCGGAGCGTCCGCGTTGGCGGGGATGAAATGGATGACGCCATCGTTCAGTACATGAAGCGGGTCTACAACCTGATGATCGGAGAGCGGACGGCCGAGGAGATCAAAATTCAGATTGGATCGGCGTACGCGTTGGAGGAGGAGATGACCATGGAGGTCAAAGGACGCGACCTGATCACGGGGTTGCCGAAGACTCTGACCATCACGTCGCAGGAAATCCGCGAGGCGTTGCAAGAGCCGGTCACCACGATTGTCGAAACGGTGCGAAGCGCCTTAGAGCGCTGCCCGCCCGAACTGGCGGCGGACCTCGTCGACCGTGGAATCGTGCTCGCGGGTGGCGGATCGCTCCTGCGCGGAATTGACAAACTCTTGGCCGAACAAACCGGGTTGCCCGTGCACCGCGCCGACGACCCTATGAGCGCGGTCGCGGAGGGCACCGGCGTGGTACTGAACGAATTGAACGTCCTGCGAAAAGTCGCTCGGTCCGAGGGCTACTGATCCCCGCGACGCAGATGCCCGCCCACCGGCCCCATCGGCGGAGTACGGAACTCGATGGCGGGTAGTTCATGGCGGTTCATCGTGGCGGTTTTCTGGTTTGGTGGGTGCTAGCGGCGACGTTGCTGGTACTCCTCAACCTCCCATTGACTTGGTCGAGAAGCGTCAAGGCGGGGATTCGCGAGACTCTCGCGCCACTTCATTCCCTGGTCTCCCGCGTCGGTTTTCGCGTGGCGGAGGCGGCGGACGCGTTACGAGGGTTGGGCGGCCTGGCGGTAGAAAATCGAGCGTTGCAGGAAGAAATTCTCCGGTTACGGGCGGAGCTGCGCGCATCCCAGTGGGCAGTCCGGGAGAATGAGGAGCTTCGAGCATTGGTCGGGTTCCGAACCCGCACGACCTATCGCCTGGTCGCCGCGGAAGTCATCGCGCGGGATTCCACGGGGTGGTGGCAAAGCTTGCGGCTAGATCGCGGCCGCCTGGACGGCTTGACCCCTGATTTGCCGGTCATGACGCCGGATGGGTTGGCCGGTCGCACCGTCGAGGTCAGCGACCATACCGCCGACGTGTTGTTGATCAGCGATCCAGGTTGCCGCGTTTCAGTGCGCCTTCCACGCACGGACTCGTTCGGCGTTCTTCGTGGCTCTGGCGTCCGCTGGGATGGCCGTGTTCTATGCCGCGTGGACTTTCTCAACCCCGGACATGCGATCCGCCCTGGGGACGAGGTCGTGACGTCAGGCTTAGGCGGGGTGTTCCCACCGGGCCTGTTGATCGGGCATGTGGAGTCGGTCCAATCCGACGCGACAGGCATCCACCGCCGAGCCATAGTTCTGCCGAGCGCCAATCTAGGTGCGATGCGGCAAGCCTTCGTGTTACTTCTCACCTCCAACGAGCGATCGAACACCGCACGGCCATGAAAGTGGTATCCATCGCGATCCTTTTGCTCGTGGCTGGCCTGCTCCAAGCGTTGTTACCTGCGCCGGCGAGGCTCGGGCAACCTGCCTGGCCGATCTTGCCAACGCTCGTGCTCTACTTCGCGTGCACGCGCGAGCGGCCCATGGCGTTGGTTGTGGCCGTGACCGCAGGGGTGGTTCAGGACGCCCTGGGGCTGGGCCCCCTGGGATATTCTACGGCGGCACTGGCCACACTCGTGATCGCCATCCGGCGCTACCGCGGAGAAGTCTTCGAGTCGGAAGCCGTGACGCATGTGGTTCTTGGGGCCCTCGGCGCCGCCACCGTGACGTTGCTGACGGGGTTCTTGCTGCGCGCCAATGGCCACATCGAGGTGCCCTGGGGTACCATGCTCGTGAAGACCGCTGGATCGGCCGTGTTGGGCGCTGTGCTCGGACCATCGGTGTTCTGGGCCGCGAGCCGGTTTGAGCAGTTTCTTGGACTCCACTGGGAGGTGGCGCCATGAGTCCGCGCTGGTTGCCCACCGGCTGGGAGTTGGCCCGAATCCGCCTGCTGTTCGCCGCGATGTTCGTGGGGCTTCTGGTGGTGGAACTTGCCCTTTGGAACCTTCAGGTCGCGCGCGGGCGTGAGTTTCAACAGGGTCTCGCGCGACAGAGCGTTCGACGCGTGCGAATCCCTGGACCACGGGGGCGTGTTTTCGACTGTCAGGGCCGTCCGTTGGCCGACAACCGCCTGAGCTTTTCAATCGCACTGTATCTCGAAGAGCTTCGGCCTCGTAGTCGAAAAGGCAGCCTATTCCACGAAGTGCAACGTACCTTGGATGAGGTCGCCGCCATCATCGGCCAACCGCCCGGAGTGACCAGTAATGACATCGTTGCACACATCCACCGTCGTCTACCCCTGCCGTTGGTGGCATGGCGGGATGTCTCCGAAGCCGCGGTCGCGAAGTGGGCCGAAATGGCGATTCGGATCCCGGGAGTGGACCTCTATCCGGAGCCTGTGCGCGTATACCCGAACGGCCACGTAGCATGTCACGTTCTCGGGTATACGCGACGCGCAGAGCTCCAAGACGTGCCGGAAGAGCCTTACCACTACTACCTGGCCGACGTGGAAGGCGCTAGCGGTGTGGAAAAGACCTTGGACTATCTTCTCCGCGGGCAGGCTGGCGTGCGGCTCGTTCGCGTGAATGCGGCGGGGTACCGGTATGAGGATGTGGATGCCACCGAGCCTGCGCCCGGTTATGACGTACAACTCACATTAGATTTGAACCTCCAGCGCGCCGCGGAATCGGCGCTGGACGGCGTTCTGGGAGCCATCGTGGTGTTGGATCCAGCCGACGGTTCGGTGCTCGCGATGGCAAGTCGGCCGGCGTTCGACCCGAACGTATTTGTGCCCGCCCCGTCCCCTGAACAATGGAACGCGCTGTGCAAGGATCCTGCCCTTCCGCTTCTGAACCGTGCGGTGGCGGCTACCTATCCACCGGGCAGTACCTTCAAGCCCGTGGTCGCGATGGCCGCACTCCTGAGCCGAAGCATCGGGCCGAATACGGAATTCTCCTGCCCTGGATACCTCACCCTTGGCAACGCGCGGTTCCGCTGCTGGGACAATCTTGGCCACGGCACCTTGGACATGCGCCATGCCATCCGATTCTCCTGCAATGTCTACTTTTACCATGTGGGCCTCGAACTCGGATCCCAGGCCATCGCCGCCGCCGCGCGGGCCGCGGGTCTGGGTTCGAAGACCGGGATCGACTTGGAGCACGAGGTAGCGGGATTCGTGCCGGATCCGAGCTGGAAACGCCGCACACTTCGAGACGCTTGGCGGGATGGCGACACCTGCAACTTTGCCATCGGTCAGGGCTTCTTGACAGCCACCCCAATCCAGATGGCAGTCGTGGCATCGATGATCGCCAACGGGGGCCGACGCGTCACCCCACACCTGCTCAAGGCGAGTCGCGCACCCGGAGCGGAAGAGTTTGTTCCAGTCCCTCCGCCGGCGCCTCAGTATGTATGGCCGCCCTCGGCAATCAAAGTAGTTCAAGAAGGCATGCGCGACGTGGTCATGGCCCCCGATGGCACGGGCCGACGAATGTTCGTGCAAGGATACGAGTTTGCCGGCAAGACCGGTACCGCCGAGTACGGTCCCAAGCAGGAAGGCCGCAAACGGGGGTGGATGATTGCATTTGGCCCACTCCCCCACCCTCGCTGGGCCGCCGCCATGGTGGTTGAAGACGCCGTCAGTGGCGGCATCACCGTGGCGCCACGGCTGCAAAAGTTTTTCGCTGCAGCCGTCGGCACTACGTCGACCTCGGAGGATCGCGGTTCATGAATGCGTCCCGTCACCCTCCGGGATGGGCAGTCCTTCGCCGTTGCGACCCGTGGATGGTGTCCACCGCGCTGATTCTTCTCGGCGTGGGTATCGCGTTCATTTACAGCGCAGGACGGCACGCGGCCACGCTGTCCTCGCTGTGGCTGAAACAATTGTCATGGGCGGGGCTCGCGGTACTCGGCTGTCTGGGCGTCGTGCGCACAGGGTATGATCGCATTCTGCGCCAAGCGGGCGCGTTGTATGCGATCGCGGTCGCCGTGCTGGTCCTCACACTGATCGCAGGAGTCCGGATCAACGGCGCTCGCTGTTGGTTGAACTTTTTGGGAATCCAACTGCAACCCTCTGAACTCACCAAGGTGGCCACCGTGCTGTTGCTCGCACGCGAACTCGCGCGGCCGGACCTCAACGCCGAGCACTGGTCAACTCTGGCCCGCGCGGCCGTGATCGCGGGAATCCCCTTCGTGTTGATCTTGTTGCAGCCGGACCTCGGTACGGCCATGGTGCTGTTACCGGTGACCGCGGCCATGCTGTTCGTGGCGGGAATGAGAATCCGTCAACTCCTCACCATCGGCGTCGCCGGCCTCGCGTTGTTGCCGGTCACGTGGCTGTTCTTGGACGGTTACCAAAAGGAACGCATCCGCGTGTTTTTCGACCCATGGCGAGACCCGCTGGGATCGGGATGGAACAAAATTCAGTCCGAGCTGGCCGTCGGATCGGGAGGACTCTGGGGCAAGGGATGGCTACGAGGAACGCAGAATACCCTCGGATATCTCCCGCAACCGGTCGCTCCCACCGATTTCATTTTCTCGGTGATCGGCGAGGAAGTCGGGTTCATTGGATCGAGTCTACTCCTCCTGCTTTTTCTCGTCCTGCTTTGGCGGGCCCTCGAAGCCGCCAGCCGCGCCGCCGACCGGGCCGGGTTGCTCCTCGCGGTGGGCCTGGCCACGCTCGTCTTTGTTCATGTGTTCGTCAACCTTGGCATGACCATTGGTCTGTTACCCATCGTGGGTTTACCGTTGCCCTTGGTCAGCTACGGCGGCTCGTTCTTGATCGCAACAGGGTTGGGACTCGGGTTGCTGCTCAGTGTCTACGCGAAGGGATTGCCCGCCACCATGTGATCTCAGAAAGGAGAACCTATGCTGCGGAAGTTGATGCAATGGATGTTCGGAAAGAAAACCCCAAAAAACCAAATCATCATCAATGCGGAACGCTTGGAAACGCGGGTGGCAGTGTTGCAAGACAACCAACTCACCGATTTCTTCATCGAGCGACCGAGCGAAGAACGCATTGTGGGGAGTATCTTTAAAGGCCGAATCCAAAACTTGGAAGACAATTTGCAGGCCGCATTCGTGGATATCGGCCTGAAAAAGAATGCCTTCATCCACTACTGGGATATGATCCCAGAGGACAGCCTTCGGCTCGAAGCGGCGGAAGGATTGGACACTGAGACCAATCGTCCACAGGGTCGGCGGGGCCAGGACCTTGCCGCAGAAATTCACCGCCGCTATCCGATCGGTTCGGAAATCGTGATCCAAATCACCAAGGGAGCCATCGGTACCAAGGGCCCGCGGGCGACGGCCAACCTCAGCATCCCCGGCCGCTATTTGGTCATGTTGCCGGGCTCGTCACTCAAAGGTGTGTCCCGTCGGATCGAGCAAAAAGAGGAGCGGGAACGGCTGAAAAAGATTCTGGCCCGGCTTCCGATCCCTCCCAACGTGGGCATCATCGTTCGAACCGCGGGATCGGGCGTGCGCCCGACCGCGTTCGTGCGGGACCTCCGCGCGCTGCTGGATATTTGGCGCCAAATCGAGCAAGGCATCCGCGAACAACCTGCGCCATGCCGGTTGTATCAGGAGCCCGACTTGATCGAGCGCACGATTCGCGACGCATTGACCGAAGATATCGACCGGATCGTCGTCGATTCGCGGGAGGAATACGAGCGGATCCGTGAGTTGGTATCTCGACTGTCCCGCAAGGCGCGCAATGCGGTCAAACTGTACGAGGGCGAACAACCCATTTTCGAATACTTCGACGTCGAACGACAGATCGAAAACTCGTTTCGTCGAAAGGTGTGGCTCAAGTCCGGGGCGTACATCGTGGTCGACGAAACCGAAGCGCTGGTGGCCATCGACGTCAACACGGGGCGGTTCAAAGGCACCGGCAACCAGGACGACGCCATCCTGCAGGTGAACCTCGAGGCGGCGGAAGAAATCGCGCGCCAGCTGCGCATGCGGAATGTCGGAGGACTCGTGGTAATCGACTTCATCGACATGAAATCGCGCAAACACCAGCAACAGGTCTACCGCAAAATGAAGGAGCTCATGCGCAACGACCGCGCGCGGACCAACGTGCTTCCCATTTCGCCGCTCGGCCTGATGGAAATGACCCGGCAACGGAGCGACGAAAGCATCCGCGATACCGCCCTGGTGAACTGCCCCTACTGTCGTGGCCGGGGCAAGGTCAAGTCCACGCTCTCCATGAGCGTCGAAATCCAGCGGCATATTCGATCCATCTTGCGACGACGGCGACAGCAAGGACTTCCGATGCAGCTTCGGATTGTCGTCAATCCGATCGTGCTGGAGCGGTTACGACGCGAAGACGAGGCGGTCTTGCTCGAACTGGAGAAACAATTCGGCGCCCGTCTTGGCTTCGTGGGGGATCCCACCTACCACGTCGAAGATTTCTCCATCCAAGGGACCGACACGGGCGAGGAGCTCTACAGCACTCGAGAATCGGACGTTCGTCAAACCTGAGAGCGCTCGATAAACTAGTGAGACGTCCATGACGAATGCGAACAGAAACTACCCGATGGATGATTGGCTAAGGTTGTACCGGTGCATGTGGGCGGCGCGACGCTTGGAGGAGGTGGCGACGGACCTGGCTCGCCGGGGCGAGATTTATTTTCATCTCGGTGGCGACGGGCACGAAGCGACCGCGGCACTCGCGCTCGCACTGCGACCGGAGGATTGGTTGCACCCGCACTATCGCGACATGGCGCTGATGCTCGCGCGAGGGTTGCCGGTGTCCGCGTTCGTTCATGCGTGGTTCGCGACCGATCTTGCTCCCACACGGGGCCGGGACATGCCTCCCTTCCAATGCGATCGCGACCTTCACCTGATGCCCATGCCCACCTTGGTCGGGAACAATGCACTCCATGCCGTCGGAGTCGCTGCTCAGGTGTGCCTGCACCCTGCCCGCCCCATCGTCTATTGCGGCATCGGCGACGGCGGGTCCCAACAGGGGGAATTTCTGGAAGCGATCGCGGAAGCGGTGCGCTCTCAGTTACCGGTGCTGTTTCTTGTGCAGGATAACCGTTACGCTCTCTCGACGCCCACGGCCGGCCGCACGTGGTATCACCGCCCCGATGGGCCCGCCGACGAATTCTACGGCCTGCCGATCGTCCGGATTCCGGGACCGGATGTGTTCGAAGTCGCCCGCATATGTCGGGAACTGGTGTCGGGGATGCGTGCCGACCGACAACCCCGGTTGGCGATCTTTGAATGTCCCCGGCTGGTCAGTCACTCGAACTCGGACGACCACACGGTCTACCGTACCGCTGGGGACCTCGAACGCGAGCGAGCCGAACGCGATCCGCTCCCTCGGTTTCGTTCGGCCTTGTTGGCTCGAGGGGTGGCAGAGACCACACTGGCCGACATCGAGCGTGGTGCGGAACAGGAAATTCAAACCGCTGTGAAAGCAGCTCGGTCGGCGC